>Ga0209344_10003181_pt1 | contig 16614 bp, 20 predicted proteins | sample Cruoilmetagenom6_FD_187293 | JGI IMG/M metagenome (GOLD analysis project Ga0209344, IMG submission 187293) | Oil polluted marine microbial communities from Coal Oil Point, Santa Barbara, California, USA - Santa Barbara Oil Seep Sample 6 (SPAdes)... | ecosystem: Environmental > Aquatic > Marine... | reverse complement strand
TTCACGCGATTTCATTTTACCTGATGGTAAATCAACCATACCATAACTTAGGTGATATAAATTTTTAGCCCATTCAAAACCTAATTTTTTTAAGATGAGAAACAGTACTTTAAAGTGATAATCTTGTTCATTACCAACAGTATAAACCAAACCACCTACATCAGGATGATCTTTTATTCGTTGTATAGCCGTCCCAATGTCTTGAGTCATATAAACGGCAGTTCCGTCAGCCCGTAATACTATTTTTTCATCTAGACCTTCATCGGTCAAATCACACCAAACTGAACCATCTTCTTTAGTAAAAAAGACACCTTTTTCAATACCCTGGGCAACAAACTCTTTTCCTAATAAATAGGTGTCACTCTCGTAATAGTAAGTATCAAAATCTACACCTAGGTTTTTATAGGTCACTTCAAATCCGTCATATACCCACTGGTTCATTGTCTTCCATAAGTTAACAATATTCTTATCACCAGCCTCCCATTTAATTAGCATTTCCTGCGCTTCCAATAAAATAGGAGCTTGTTTTTTAGCTTCGGCTTCTACAACACCGTCCGCGATAAGTGACTTAATTTCCTTTTTATATTCTTGATCGAATTTCACATAATAATTACCTACCAATTTGTCGCCTTTTAAACCGGTACTTTCGGGAGTTTCACCATTTCCATAACGTTGCCAAGCAAGGATACTTTTACAAATATGAATGCCTCGATCATTGATAATTTGAGTTCTATATACTTTTTTACCTGATGCTTTGATAATTTCGGCAACAGAATACCCTAATAAATTATTTCGAATATGTCCTAAATGCAGTGGTTTATTAGTGTTCGGTGATGAATATTCAACCATGACAGAACTGTCTTTCGGATTGGGGCTCTCAAAACCATACTTTTCTTTATTGTATATGGTTTTAAACTGATCTAAAAAATAGGCATCTAAAATCACTAAATTCAAAAAGCCTTTGACTACATTAAAATCGCTTATTTGAGATACGTTTTCTTTTAAATAGTTTCCTAAATTGGTAGCTATTTCAACAGGATTTCCTTTGATAACTCTCAAAAATGGAAACACAACTACTGTAATATCTCCTTCAAAATCCTTACGGGTTGCTTGAAACTCTACTGAATCAATTGTTACATTGTAAATAGTTTCAAATCCTTTTTTTATGGCAGATTGTAGTGTTTGCTGTATGCTCATTCGCTTAAAAAATTGTAAGCGCAAATTTAAGATAAATATGTTTGGGTATTAAAAGGAATTGCTACTTTTATTGATTGTAAATTTTATAAACATGCTAACAGATAAAACTAAAGTAAAAAGAGTACCTAAAAGAGGACATTATGATTCAGAAACCGTCTATAAAATTTTAGACAATGATTTTATATGTCAAGTTGGTTTCGTTTTTAATGATTATCCAGTAGTAATCCCTACAATTTATGGGCGCAAAGATAATTTCATTTATTTTCATGGTGCCAGTGTAAGTAGAATGTTAGTTACGATGGAAAAAGGGGTAAGAATATCTATAAACGTTACACAAACTAATGGTATCGTAATGGCACGATCAGCATTTCATCATTCTCTAAATTATCATTCGGTAACTGTTTTTGGTCAAGCCGAATTGGTCACAGATGAGGTTGAACGTATGGAAGCTTTAAAAGTAGTTTCAGACCAAATTATTCCCGGGCGTTGGGAAGAAGCTCGCTTACCGAATGCTAAAGAATTAAAGGCTACCAAGGTTCTGAAATTGAGTCTAAGTGAAGCTTCAGCTAAAATTAGAACAGGTCCTCCGGGAGACGAAAAAGCAGATTATGATCTTGATATTTGGGCAGGAGTAATTCCCATTGAAAAAAAATATGGTCAACCTATTTCTGATCCTCTTTTAAAGGAAGGAATTCCAATTGCAAAGAGTGCTTTAAATTTGGTAAAAAATGGATAAAAAATATACAATTCAAAAGAGTCCTTTTGTAGTACCAACCGCAGATGGAAAACTCATTAAAGAACATTTCGGCATTGTTACTGATGGAAGTTCAAAGGTAAGTATAGCACATATGATTGCTCCACCAGGATGGAGTGAGCCTTTTCAAATGCCGGATTTTGAAGAATACGCGTATATTATTAAAGGAAAAAAACAATTCATTATCGAAGATGAAGTTATTGTTTTAGAAGCAGGACAATCTATTAAAATAGAAAAGAATATCAGAGTACAATATTCTAATCCTTTTTTAGAACCCTGTGAATATTTGGCTATTTGTTTACCTGCATTTTCAATAGATTTAGCTCATAGAGAAGAAAGCTAACTATTCGTTAAAGTTTTATTAAATAACTCTATATCAATTTTATGGATGAATTTTATGGCTAAATTCACATATAAAATCATTAGCCATGTTAGTCCGATTAATTTTAACCGTTTTACTTTTTACATTATCTTTTATAATTAAAGCTCAAGAAGATAGCAGTAATTCTTACGGAGTTTCAGATGAGTTTCCTTATGGGCGGTTGAACCCAAAGGCACCACCTCAAACAGCTGACTTTGCTCCTTTGATCGGTTTATGTGATTGTAAATCTGAATCTAGAAAAGCAGATAGAACATGGGAGGAACCAGTGAATATGACTTGGAAATGGAAGTATATCCTGAACGGAACTGGTGTTCAAGATGAAACTTCAAAAGAAGATGGCAGACACTCGGGTAGTATTCGCCAATATAGCCAAGATAGTGCACGTTGGTATGTACATTATTACTCATCAGCTGCAATTTCAACAACACTGTCTGTATGGGAAGGCAATAAGAAAGATAATGATATTGTATTATACCGAGAGCAAAATGCACCTAATGGGACGGAAGGTTTTTATAGACTAACATTTTCTGATATAAGTGACAAAGGTTTTAATTGGATAGGTGAGTGGGTGGATAAGACGCAAAAGATTGTTTTTCCTACTTGGAAAATTCGTTGCACTAAGAGGAAACGTTAAAAAAAGTTTAACTCTAAGTTAAATTTATATTAAATAGATAGTATCACATTTTTTGTAGGTATTTATAGCTTAAATTCGATCTAAAATACTAAGTTATGTTGGTCAAACTCATTATCGCAATTATAATTATCATAATTTCCATTATGGTATAAGTTTTTAGCTATGACAACAAAGATAAATAGCGTATTTGTATTCTTATTTCTCTTTTCCAATCTTTATGCTCAAGAGTATTCAGGTAATGGTGCAGATATTAATATTATTCTAGAAAATATTAAAGAGTTTTCCAATGCCTATGTAAATGCAGATTACGATAAGTTGACAAAATTTTATAGTACTGATGGTAAGATTTTCCCAGCTGGTGCCGATATTATAGTGGGTCATGAAGCTATTAAAAAACGATGGACGTTGCCAAGGGGTGTATCAATACAATCTCACAAGGTTTCGCCTAAAGAAATAAAAATAATAGATAATTATGCTTATGATTATGGTTATTATAAAGGAGCTTCCACTTCAAAAAAAGGTGAAACAAGTTCATTTAATGGTAAATATGTAATTGTATGGAGAAAAGATGGAAGTGACTGGAAAATTTATCTTGATATTTGGAATAGGATAGATACTAAAAAAAAGTAAGTAACTTAATTCTTTTTAGAACAAGCCAATAGGGTATTTTTTAACAGCATTGCAATTGTCATAGGGCCAACACCGCCAGGAACAGGAGTTATATAGCTTGCTTTTTTACTAACACTTTCAAAATCTACGTCACCTGCTAATCTATAACCTCTTACTTTCGTTGCATCATCAACACGTGTAATTCCTACATCAATAATCACTACATCATCTTTTACCATATCACCAGTTAAAAATTCTGGAATACCTAATGCAGCTACAATTATATCTGCTTGACGAGTGATTTCATCAAGATTTTTAGTACGGCTATGTGTTAGCGTAACTGTTGCATTTCCTTGTTTACGTTTTTGTGCTAGTAAAATACTCATTGGTTCACCCACAATATGACTTCGCCCAATAACAACAACATGTTTACCACTTGTTTCTACATTATAACGGTCTAATAATTCTAAAATTCCGAATGGTGTTGCAGGTAAAAAAGTAGGTAAATTCAAAGCCATTTTACCAACATTCATGGGATGAAATCCGTCAACATCTTTATCAGGATTCACTGCCAGGATCACTTTTTGCTCATCAATATGATTAGGTAAAGGTAACTGAACGATGAAACCATCAATATCATCATTTATATTTAACTTTTCAATTTCCTGAAGTAAAGTCTCTTCAGAAATACTGGCATCTAATTTTACCAAAGTAGATTTAAAACCTACACGTTCACACGATTTTACTTTGCTATTTACATAGGTCATACTTGCACCATCATTACCCACTAAAACTGCTGCTAAATGTGGTGTTTTTTTTCCTTCAGCTTTTAGTTTAGTAACTTCCTGCGCTATTTCTTCTTTAATAGTATTTGAGGTGGTTTTTCCGTCAAGTAGAATCATATTTGTTTAGTATCTGGTATTTAGTATCTGGTATCTGGTATCTGGTATCTGGTATTTTGTATCTGGTATTTGAAATCTAGTGGTCAGTATATTTTATAAAAACTATCCAGCTACTATCTACTAACTACCAACAACTATTTTACTGCAATCCTTTCATCATTTGCATCATGCGTTTACCGCCACCACCTTGCATCATTTTCATCATTTTGCTCATTTGATTGAATTGCTTCATTAACTGATTCACTTCCTGAACTGAAGTTCCCGAACCTTTGGCAATACGTTTTTTTCTACTGGCATTTATTACAGTCGGTTTACTTCTTTCTTGCGGTGTCATAGAGTGAATTATAGCTTCAATTCCTTTAAATGCATCATCATCAATATCTACATCTTTCATAGCTTTACCAACACCGGGAATCATTCCAACAAGGTCTTTCATATTACCCATTTTCTTTATCTGATTGATCTGTTTTAAGAAATCATCAAATCCGAATTGGTTTTTCGCTATCTTCTTTTGAATCTTACGGGCTTCTTCTTCATCATATTGTTCTTGAGCACGCTCCACTAAAGAGACAACATCACCCATTCCTAAAATCCTATCAGCCATACGATCCGGATAGAAAACATCAATAGCTTCCATCTTTTCGCCGGTACCAATAAACTTAATAGGCTTATTTACAACCGATTTTATTGATAAGGCGGCTCCTCCACGAGTATCACCATCTAATTTTGTAAGAATTACTCCTTCAAAATTTAAGATATCATTAAAAGCCTTAGCAGTATTTACCGCGTCCTGACCTGTCATAGAGTCAACAACAAATAGGGTTTCCTGTGGTTGAACCGCTTTATGAATGTTAGAAATTTCTGTCATCATTTCTTCATTAACAGCTAAACGTCCGGCTGTATCTATGATCACTACATTTTTACCATTAGATTTTGCATGTTTAATGGCATTTTTAGATATTTCGACTGGGTTTTTATTGTCAACTTCTGCATATACTTCTACATCTATTTGTTCACCAACAACTTGTAATTGATTGATGGCAGCAGGTCTATAAACATCACAACCAACTAATAATACTTGCTTGTTTTTTTTAGTTTTTAAGAAATTGGCTAATTTCCCTGAAAAGGTAGTTTTACCAGATCCTTGTAAACCAGACATTAAAATCACCGTTGGAGATCCACCAAGGTTAAGACCCACACTTTCACCACCCATCAATTCGGTTAGTTCATCTTTTACAATTTTAATAAGTAATTGCCCTGGATTTAAGCTAGTTAATACGTTTTGACCTAATGCTTTCTCCTTTACACGATTCGTAAATTCTTTGGCTATTTTAAAGTTAACATCGGCATCTAGTAAAGCTCTGCGAACTTCCTTTAAGGTCTCTGCAACGTTTATTTCTGTAATCTTTCCATGCCCTTTTAAAACATGGAGTGCTTTATCTAATTTGTCACTTAAATTATTAAACATATTCCAACATCATTTTTTAGTAAGATGCAAAGATAAGAATTAGATATCATAATTTTAAATGGATCGGTCGAGATTTAGTAACTGCTTTTTTCGGGCTTGCTTAACTTTTTAATTTCCTCTTTTCTATAAATTCAAGTAAATTCTGAATAGCTTTTCTAGTATTCTTTTTGAATACCGTTTTCACTACTAAGAAAATTAATAGTTTTTTTAATGGTGATTTTGCTTTCAAATAAATTTCAACTTCAAGTTTACAAGTATTATGTGTTAAAGGACTTAAGATATAAAATTGGTAAAGCTCATCAATTGGAAAAGGATCGGTAGTCATTTCACCGTAAATTAATTGACCTGGTTCCCCTTTTTTTGTCACGGTAATAAATTTGAGGTGTTTTTTGTTAATCACACATAAATGTTCTGTACCGATCTTTGTTACTTCATTTTCACTGAATTCAAAACTATCTACACCTTTTACCCAATGATGACGATACGTGAAGTTGCTAATGTATTCCAAAAGGTCTTTTGCAGAGGTTGGAAATTCTTTTTCATAAGTGACCGAAGGAAGAGTACTAAAGTGTATTTTTTTTGCTTTTGTGAAAGGCTTTAATTTTAATTCTTTTTGATCTATTATGGAAAACAAATACTTTAATTCTTTTCCATCATATGTATTATTGCCCTCGTTAAATTTAAAAAGTTTACTGCCATAGTCTTTAGGTAAATCAATAATATCGACTAAATCTTGACTTATTAAGATATAATTATCACTTTTTATTGAATTTTTTAGAAGACGATGAGCTTCAATGACTTCTGAGCCAAAAGGTTTTCTTTTATTCTGTATGCTAATGAATTGAAGTGTACTGCTATGCGCAATAATCTTAAGTTTAAGATTGGGAGCAGTTGCACAAGCGTTACATGGACAAATTCTGTTTTTTTCTAATAATTTGAGATGACTGTAAAACGCAGTGAACATAGTCTCGACTTGAGCTAAAAGTTTTTCACGAGAAGGTACCTCACCTTCTTTATAAAAAAATAAAGCATCACCTTCTACTTCAGCAAGTTGTAATTGTTGAGTATTTGCATCGATTAAAATTTCTAATAATTCTGCAATAACATGTTGACTGTGCTCAACTTCGGTATTTTGAACAAACTCAGTATATCCTGATATATCAGGAATGAAAAGTAGAGATTTATTCATAAGTAGTTTTAATTGTTTAATATAGATTTTACAATAACTTCTGCCGTTATTTTGCTTCCCTTCAATGAAGGATGAAAGCCGTCTACTCCATAATACGAAAAATCTTTGGTTTTATCAAAATGAGCTTTCCAAACTTTCCCTACGGGGCAAAGCAATGCACTAAGCTGATTAGCGGCATTCGTATAGTTTTTTATAACTCCATCATAAGTGTAATAATACATTTTAGATGGCCATACCATGAAAAAGACCAATTTTGTTTTGTTCTCATTACAAAGATTGTTGAGTTTTTCGCCATATTCTAATAAACTAGTTCTGCCATATTCTTGTGATGAAGGACCCTGTTGAACGATTACATAGTCGTAGTTTTTACTTTTGATTAATTTTTGAATCTCTTTATCATTCCAATGATCTTCCAGACCATAATTAGGAAATGCAATCATTTTAGTCTTTACCAGAATGCCTTTTGTTTTTGCATATTTTTCAACCAGACTTGGCAGATCATTCGTATATGTAAGACTATTTCCTACGAATAGTAAGTTAGTTGGTGTATCTGATTGAGCAACGCCTGCAAAGAAGACAAAAAAGGATAAATAAATAAGGGTTAATCTTAAAAACATGCGCATTATTTTTACAAAACAGTAAGATAGTTATTTGGAGTTAAACGAATACTCTTTTTGATTCATTTTTTAAATGGAAATAATTTAAAATAAGTCAAGCTACACCATAGCCAATCTAAAGTATCTTATATGAAATTTAGTGTTTTAGTATTAAGAATTCCTGGAGCCTGGTTTCTTTTTATTTCTACGCTTATTTTTACTTCTCCAATCATTGTTATTAGGTTTCGATGAACGATTTTTTTGAAAACGTTTGTGATGTTTTTTAGGTTTATTGACTGTTGTATTTTCTGATCTGAAATCTACAAAAGGATGATCAGTAATTAATGGTACTTTCTGTTTAATGAGTTTTTCAATATCACGTAAATAAACTCTTTCATCAATATCACAAAAAGAAATAGAAATTCCACTTGCTCCGGCTCTTCCCGTTCTACCGATTCGGTGTACATAAGTTTCCGGAATATTAGGCAAATCATAATTAATGACATGGCTCAGGCTATCAACATCAATCCCTCTTGCGGCAATGTCAGTTGCAATAAGTATTTTGGTACTACCAGCTTTAAAATTATTCAATGCTTTTTGTCGTGCAACCTGCGACTTATTACCATGAATAGCTTCGGCTCTAATTCCTTCTCTATCCAATAATTTTACAATTTTGTTAGCTCCGTGTTTTGTTCTTGAGAATATTAAAGTAGAATCAAAAAGTTCCGTTTGTAATAAATGAACCAGTAGCTTAATTTTTGCATTTTTTGGAACAAAATAAACGGCTTGTTTTACTTTTTCGGCGGTAGCCTGTTCAGGTTTTATAGTTACCCGATCATAATCACCTAAAATTTTTCTAGATAGTTCTATAATATTAGGTGGCATAGTTGCCGAAAAGAATAATGATTGTCTTCTTGCGGGTAATTTTGCAATGATCTTTTTAATATCATGTATAAAACCCATATCAAGCATTTGATCTGCTTCATCTAAAACAAAATATTCAATATCTCTAAAAGATATAAAGCCTTGCTGAGTTAAATCCAATAATCTGCCTGGAGTTGCTACTAAAACATCAACACCACTTTTTAATATTTTGACTTGTGGGTTTTGTTTTACACCTCCAAAAATTACCGTGTTTTTAATACCTGTAAAGTGACCATAGGCAGAAAAACTGTCTGCAATTTGAATTGCTAATTCACGTGTTGGAGTAACAATTAAGGCTTTTATTTTACGCTGTTTGGTTTTAAGATTGATTTTATTATATATATGTTGCAAAATAGGTATGGCAAAAGCGGCAGTTTTACCGGTACCTGTTTGTGCACAACCTAATAGATCTTTATTACGAAGTAAAATTGGTATTGCTTGTTCTTGTATTGGGGTGGGAGTTGTATAGCCTTCCTTTTCTAATGCTTTTAGGATAGGCTCAATAATTTGTAAATTTTTAAAGGTCATATTTTTTAATAAGCGGCAAAGGTAGACTAATTGTATGAGACCTGATCTAGAGTTTGTCCAAGAGATTTTTAAGCACAATTTTTTTAATCATTGCGCTTAATTAAGTCTATTTTCAAGATTGAAGACATCCGCATTATCATAATAGCTTAGTTATCATACAAGCTAAAAATTTTATCTATGTCTTTTATTGTACTGTTACTTATGTTCAATTGAATGTTTTACGCTAAGAGCTTATTTAATTAATTGTATTGCTTTTTTTGCCCAATTCTGTAATTGGTCCAGATCATTAAAAATAGCTTCAGGTATAGAAGTATATGGCATTTTTGCATGTGTTTTTGAACCTTGGGAAGCGAATTCTGCTTTTAAAGTAACATCTGCCTTAAAATACGCCACACCTTTTGAGTCTACCATTCCAAACATTTTACCCTCATAAAAAATACCATGACCGCCAAACATCTTTTTAGATGTAACGACTCCCAAGCTACTTAATTTATCTACTAATAATGCAGCATTCAGAACAGAGTCATTGGTCATTTTATCACCTTTTATACCCATAATTTGATATTTAGAAAACCAAGTTAACAATTCATCCTTAAGAAATGACAGTTCGGCAATCCTTAATTTTAAATAATTGGCTTTTACAAGACTTTTGAATCATAATCTAAAACTCAAAATCATGGTACGAATAGTAATTTTAGTAGTAATTTATTTTATTTCACAGCTAACACATTCACAAACAAAATTTGAACAAGGTATGCAACAGGCGTTTACCTTAATGAGTGAATATAAATATGATGAAGCGACAAATATGTTGGAGCGTATTGCCAATGCAGAGCCTGAAAATTGGTTACCTCCATATCATATCGCCTTATTAAAAGCCAGAACCTCTTTTAATATGAAAGATAAATCAAAACAAAAAGCTCAAATAAAGTCGGCTGAAGATTTTATTGTAGATGCAGATGCCTTATCACCAGACAATTCAGAAATATATGTGGTAAAAGCTATGATTAATCTTGCTAAAATAGCTTCAAATCCTATGGTAAATGGTGCTACTTTATCCGGACAAACATTAGCATTGTATCAAAAAGCAATAGCCTTAGATAAAACGAATCCCAGAGCACATAGCGGCTTAATAGAATTTGAAATGGGAAGTGCACGATTTTTTAAACAAGACCTAACTCCTTTTTGCCAACGTTTACAAGAATCAGTTAAACTGTATGATGCTTTTAAACCGGCAAATAAATTGTCACCAAATTGGGGAAAAGAACGGACATTGAAGGTTTTGGAAGGTTGTGACGGTGGGAAAGCAACCAATGAAGCTACAGCAACTTCTTCAAAGATAACATCAGAAAATGTTTCAATAACAGTAACAGTACCGAATGTTTCCGGTACAGAAGGTGAAATATTAGTTGCATTATATAATTCGTGGGAAAGTTTTGCTAAACGAGAACCAATAGCCACTAAAAAATCAAAAATAACTGATGGAAAAATTTCTGTAGTTTTTGAAGCTGTTAGCCCGGGAACATATGCTGTTGTTTGTTTACATGATAAAAATGGAAATGAGAGAATGGATTTTGACAGTAACGGTATGCCTCAGGAAGACTATGGTTCTTCTAATAATAGAATGCGAATGGGTCCGCCAAATTTTGAAGACGCAAAGTTTACAGTTGAAAATAAATCCTTAAATTTAACTATTAGATTTTAGCATTTAAAATTGATTAAATTACAGCAAATGAAATTAGTTTTTAGTTTAGTAATCTTATTTATATTCCTTAGCGGAAGTGCTCAGGAAAAATCAAAATTAATTATTGATTTTGAATTAGATAAATATAACAACGGAAAATTATACGTAGCTGTCTATAGTAGCAAAGAAAGTTTTTTAAAAGAAGCTATAACTGGTACTATTGTGAAAATAAACAATGGAAAAGCAACGGCAGTTTTTGAACATTTAAAATTTGGGACCTACGCAGTTTCATCGTTTTATGACAAAAATGATAATGGAAAATTGGATACTAATTTTTTAGGGATACCAAAAGAACCTACGGCAATGAGTAATAATGCGAAGGGAAGTTTTGGACCTCCAAAATTTAAAGATGCGAAGTTTATTTTCTCATCAAAAAATAACTCTATTAAGATAAAATATTAATAATAATGTCAAATTTAAAAAAAATAGTATCTATTGGTTTTACAGTTGGAATCGTTTTTTTCCTAATTGATTGGGCGTATAGTGTATTTATAAAAGATGGTATCATGTTCAATCAAAATACACTAATTAAGTTTGGGTATTATCAATTATATTCTATTGTAATAACTTCTGTTAACGTTTATTTTTTTGATTATTTGAATAATATTAAATGGAAAAAGTACGGTAAGTATAGATTAGCTATTGGCGTTTTTGGAAGTATCGCGCTCACCCTGCTGAGCATATTCTTATTACGTCTTTTTCAAGGAATAGCCATCGAAGGTAACGGTTTTGAAGAGTTTTATTTTAATGAAATTCAACGCATTGGATATTATTCTATAATATTAATTATAACAATTGCATCATCTGCGCTTTTCCATGCCGTATATTTTTATAAAGAGCTACAAAAGGGTAAAGTCACAAAGCAAAAAATAATTGCCGGCACTGCTTCGGCACAGTTCGATGCTTTGAAGAATCAGTTAGATCCTCATTTTTTATTCAATAGTTTAAATGTGCTGACCAGTTTGATTGATGAAAATCCTGATGCCGCTCAAAATTTTACAACTTCTTTATCTAAGGTATATCGCTATGTATTAGAACAAAAGAATAAAGAATTAATTAGCGTTGATGAAGAATTAAAATTTGCTAAAACCTATGTTCGTTTATTAAAAATGCGTTTTGAGGATAGTATTATTTTCGAAATCCCTGAAAAGGCCTCGAATCCCGAGGCAAAGGTAGTCCCACTTTCGTTACAATTATTGTTGGAGAATGCGGTGAAACATAATATAGTAAATTCATCTAATCCCTTAAAGATTAGAATTTATGAAAAAGAGGGTAATTTGGTTGTAGAGAATGTACTACAACCCAAAGAAGTCATTAAAAAGAGTAGCGGCGTTGGCTTGACAAATATTATGCAACGTTATAGCTTATTGTCTGATAGAAAAGTAGTAATTAACAAAACAGCATCACATTTTTCTGTAGCAATACCGATGCTTACTAAACAAATTTCGGCTATGACAACACAAACACAAGAATCATATATAGAAGATAAAAGGTATGTAAAAGCGAAAGAAAAAGTGCAAGCTATAAAAGGATTTTATTCTAACGTATTATCCTATACAATTGTCATCCCAATTTTAGCTTTTATTAATTATCGAACAACAGACTTTCCTTGGGTAATTTTTCCAATGTTCGGTTGGGGCTTTGGAGTTGTAGCACATGGTATGGAAGCTTATGGATATAGTCCGTTTACTGGTAAAAGATGGGAAGAGCGAAAGATCAGAGAATTTATGGAAAAAGAAGAATCTAAAAAATATTAATCATGGAAAATTTTGATAAAGAAAAAAAGTATTTAAGAGCAAAAGAAAAGGTAGAAGAATTAAAGAAGTTCTATTCAAATTTAACTTCATATCTAATTGTAATACCCGGTTTAGCGATCATAAACTATCTTACCAATGGATGGCATTATGCCTGGTTTTTATGGGCAGCTTTTGGTTGGGGTATAGGTTTGGCGTTCCATGCAGCAAAGGCCTTTGGGTGGAGCCCTATCTTTAATCGAGACTGGGAAGAACGTAAGATCAGAGAATTCATGGATCAGGACAATCAGGAAAGAGGTTTAACGAAAGACCAGAAATGGTGGGAATAACTAATATTATGGAAAATACTAAGTACAATAAATATGAGCAAGCTGTAAAACATGTTAAAAAGATAAGAGGTTTTCATAGACATGTTCTGATCTATTTTATTATTAATATTATTCTTTTTGGTATTAAGCAGATACCGGTAATTTATGTTCTTTATGAAAATCAAAACTCTAATCAAGCATTTATAGACTGGATAGATATTAATGTTTGGGGCACTCCGATTCTTTGGGGAATAGGATTACTAATTCATGGGTTGTATGTATATAGATTTAAATTTTCCTTTTTTCGAACTTGGGAAGAACGTAAGATCAAAGAATTTATGGATGAAGACAGCTCTATAGATAGTAAAAAGTGGGAATAAATAAAAAGTAAACGTTATGAAAACAAATAAATATGCAAAAGAAGAAAAGTATTTAAAAGCTAAAAAGAAGGTAGAGGCTATTAAAGGTTTTTACTGGCACCTGGCTGTATATATTTTTATAAACAGTTTTATAACGATTTTTAAAACAATAAGGAATATATCGAATGGTGATTCTCTTTACGACGCTTTGTTTGATATTGGCACTTTATTTGTGTGGGCTCCTTGGGGTATTGGTGTATTAATTCACGGATTGGTTGTTTTTGGAGTTTTTTCTTTTTTATTAGGAAAAAATTGGGAGGAGCGAAAGATCAAAGAATTGATGGAAAAAGAATCTAAAGAAATGAAAGAGTATAAATAATGGATGTATTAATAATTGAAGACGAAAAACCTGCTGCTAGACGCTTAGGCAGGATGTTACAGAGTTTAAATATTGAAGCTAAAGCCATGCTTCATTCAGTTGAAGAATCATTGACCTGGTTTCAGGAAAATGAACATCCCGACTTGATTTTTTTAGATATTCAATTATCTGATGGTTTGTCTTTCGAGATTTTTGAAAGTGTAGAAATTAAAAGTGCAATTATTTTTATAACGGCATATGACGAATATGCTCTTCAGGCTTTTAAGTTAAATAGTATTGATTATTTGCTAAAACCAATTGATAATGAAGATTTGGAAGCAGCAGTAAATAAGTTTAAAGACCGTATTCCAGAAAATGGCGGCTTGTCTATAGACCTGAATGATATTAAAAAATTATTGGTCAATCCGCTTGAGCGGGAATATAAAAAACGGTTTACTGTAAAAGTAGGGCAGCATTTGAAAATGATAACTATAGACGCAATTGAGTGTTTTTATAGCGAAAATAAAGGAACCTATATTCATACCAATGAGAATAGAGATTATTTGATTGACCTTACGTTAGAAGAGCTGGAAAAAGAACTGGAACCTCAAACATTTTTTAGAGTGAGCCGTAAATTTTATGTAAATATCAATGCTATAAAAGATATGGTTTCATACACCAATTCACGTTTACAAATAAAGTTGCATACTTACAACGAACAAGAAGTTATTGTTAGCAGAGAACGTGTGCGCGATTTTAAAGATTGGTTGGAATAAAAAAACCGGCCAACTGGCGGTTTTTATTTTTATTCTTTTATAGGTTCTTCATAACCTTAATACTTATCTAAAAACACTAAGATTTTTCCATAAGCTTCTATTTGGTTTTCTTTTTTTACAAAACCGTGGCCTTCATCTTCAAACAATACATATTCTAAAGGTACACCGTTCTTTTTTACCCCGGCAACAATTTCATCAGATTCAACTTGTAATACACGAGGGTCTTTAGCTCCTTGTAATACCATTAGTGGTTTTGTAACCTTTTCAGTATGAAATAATGGTGAAATTCTATGTAAACGAATCGTATCGGCAGTATTAGGATCTCCCATTTCCTGATAAAGCGCATCTTTAAAAGATTCCCACCAAGGTGGAATACTCTTTAAAGTGCGTAACCAATTTGTAACTCCAAAAATATTGACACCAACATCAAATTCTTCAGGTTTAAAGGTAAGTGCTGCCATAGTCATATAACCTCCATAAGAACCGCCGATAATACCAATTCGATCTCCATTAATTTCAGGTTGTTCTACTAGCCAATTTTTACCTTCAACACAATCTTGTAAGTCTTTTTCACCATGATTTTGATCATCCATTTTATAAAATGTTTTACCATAACCGCTACTTCCTCTATTGTTGACAGCTAAAATTGCATATCCATGATTTACTAAGTACTGAATCAACGAAGAAAGATTTTGACGTGATTGTCCCCCCCGGGCCTCCATGTACCCAAACTAAAGCAGGTACTTTATTATCAATATTAGCTCGATGAGGGGTATAATATATTGCAGGAATCTCGATTCCATCAAATGACTTAAAACGAACGACCTTGGCTGTAACCATATCAACAGGATTGATGTCCTTATTCAGCACATCAGAAAGCTTCTTATGTTCTTTGGTAGCTACATCATAAGAATATAAGTTTGATGGTGTATTTGAACCCGAAACATAGAACCGCGCTTTCGAACCATCCCTGGAAAAACTTATATTGCTTACGTCTCCTGTTTCAAAAGTTGGAAAATCAATTTTTTCACCTGAGGAAACTTCTATAACTTCAATATCAGTTTTAGCATCATTGTTTACCAGCGTAATCCGGTTTTTACCATCATGAGTATAGAAACTGGCCCAAATATTCCAATTCTTCTCCAACACTTTTTCGTAAGACTTATTTTCGATGTTATACTTTTTAAGATATACAAATTCACTACCATCATCGGTAGTTTATAATAGCAAATTACTATCTGGTGTAAAGTCTGATGCCGAATTTGCTGATGGATTCTGATTTACTTTGGTTAATGATTTATCCGCGAAAGCGTAAATAAAAAGGTCACTATCATTGGTTGTAATTGGTTTACTCAAGGCCATAAAATTTTTATCTCTGGAGATACCGCCAAAACCGTAAGCTTTATCATTTTGATAGATCATTGTAGATTCTAAAGTATTGATATCCATTTCATAAATACCAGTAAATCGAGGATTGCGTTTAGTCTAGCCATAATAGAAACTATTACCATCATGTGCCCATCCATAAAAAGAGGCTCTGGCACCTTTGTCCGGCGTTAATTCCTTAAATGAGCCCGTGGTATCTCTCATATAAATATGATACACTTCATCACCATTATTATCCATTCTAAAAAGCAGACGCTCATCACCAGGAAAATATGAAGTTCAAAATACCGACGAGCTATCAGACTTTGATATAGCTTCAAATTCTCCTCCATCAGCAGGTACATTATACATATTATAAATACCGGATTTATTACTTGTTACTAATAATTTGGATTTATCAGGTGAAAAACTACCACCAAAATACAGCTTCGTTATCCATCATTTGTTCAATGGTATATGATTTTAGGTTATCTGCTATAATTTACTTCTTGTCTTTTAGAGTATCTTTTTTACAAGATAAAAGGCAGGTAAAAGCGAGTAAAAGTACAGCTAGTTTTTTCATGATTATTAGATTAATAGAATTTTTAACAAATTTTAAGCTTTTGTAAATAATTGGGTATAAAAAAATGAAAAATTATTTCAGGGTTTTTTGCACTTTAATTGTTTTTGCAATACATAGTGTTTATATAAGAATGCTATTAAATAATGAAATATTACAAAAGATAAATAGTTGGCGATTAGCAGGC
>Ga0209344_10003179_pt1 | contig 16621 bp, 15 predicted proteins | sample Cruoilmetagenom6_FD_187293 | JGI IMG/M metagenome (GOLD analysis project Ga0209344, IMG submission 187293) | Oil polluted marine microbial communities from Coal Oil Point, Santa Barbara, California, USA - Santa Barbara Oil Seep Sample 6 (SPAdes)... | ecosystem: Environmental > Aquatic > Marine... | reverse complement strand
GGCCTCGCCGTGCAACCACTCGCCGTAGCCCTGGCTACGTTCGATAGCGTGGCCGAACGTATGTCCATAATTCAAGATAGCACGACGGCCCGACTCTCTTTCATCTTCCGAGACAACCTCTGCCTTAAGCTCACAGGAGCGTCGGATAGCGTGACTCAGCGCTGGCGGTTCTTTCTGCAAAAGCGCGGGCATGTTCTGTTCAAGCCAAGCAAAGAACTCAAGGTCGCAGATGGCACCGTACTTAATGACCTCAGCCAGGCCCGCTCGTAACTCGCGGTCCGGTAGTGTCTGCAATGAGTCAACATCGATCATCACAAGCTGCGGTTGGTGAAAAGCACCGATGAGGTTTTTCCCGCCAGGGTGATTTACGCCTGTCTTGCCGCCAACGGAAGAGTCGACCTGTGCGAGCAACGTTGTTGGTATCTGAATAAAGTTCACGCCGCGCATGTAGCATGCTGCAGCGAAACCACTGATGTCTCCGACAACACCGCCACCGAGAGCGATAAGCGTGGTATCACGATTGGCACCTGTCTCTACGAGCGTATCGAGGATCGTCTGCATCGTCGCGACGGTCTTGTGGGATTCGCCATCCGGCAGCTCCAGAGTCGTGACGTTCTTGCTCGAAATATTTGCTAAGAGCTTATTCAGATATAGCGGGGCTACCGTGTCGTTGCTCACGACCAGACAATCAGAGCCCGTCACAAAGTCACCAAGATCAAAACCACCATTGAGCAGGCCACTGCCAATCACGATCGGATAGCTGCGTTCGGCCAAATCAACGATGAGTTCTTGAGTTGCTGTCATGCGCGTAGATTACAGGATTGTAAGCGCACGGTCCTAAGTGACGTTTTCGATGATCTCGTTCGAGACGGCGTTGACCTTACGACCGTCGGTATCAACCACGAGGTCAGCGATCTCCCGATACAGTGGGTCGCGAATAGCGAGCAACTCTTCGAGTGTCGTTCGCGGATCGCTGTTCTCAAGCAGCGGCCGCTCCCGGCCTTTTCGCGTGCGCAGCACTTGCTGATCAACCGTTGTAAATAGATAGACAACAAAGCCCCGGCCACCCAGGCGGCTGCGGCTGTCGGCGTCGATGATCGCACCGCCGCCGGTTGCAAGGACAATACCATCCATCTTGCTCAGGTCATCGATGACCACCGCTTCGCGTTTACGAAACCCGGCCTCACCCTCTTTCTCGAAGATGAACGGAATATCAACACCCGTGCGTGATTCGATTTCGTCATCACTATCGACGAATGACAAGTGCAGCGTTCGCGCAAGATATCGCCCTACCGCAGACTTTCCCGCCCCCATGGGGCCAATGAGAAAAATGTTTCTTGGGTGCTTCATAGATGGCCGTCGTTGATAAGAGAAAGCCAACCCGAAGGTTGGCTTTCTTGTTCAGCTCAAACTTTTCGATGGAGGTAGAGCAGCTTAATAAATGCTCGAACCTTCCTCAAGTATGCGTGGCGTAACAAAGATCAACAATTCAGCTTTGTTATCCACACGCTGCTTGCTACGGAATAATGTACCGGCAAACGGGATATCACCAAGGAATGGCACCTTCTTGACGGTCTCGCGACGCTCAGTCTCATAGATACCGCCGAGTACGACCGTTTGGCCATCAGCAACAAGCACCTGAGTTTCGACAGAGCGAGTATCGATACTCGGTACTGTTCCGCCCAGACCACCCGTAGAGATGATCTCGCCCACGTTATCTTTGCTCACGCGAAGATCCATGATGATGTTGTTGTCCGGTGTTATCTGCGGTGTCACTACGAGCTCGAGAACAGCTTCCTTGAATTGAATAGTCGTAGCGCCAGAAGACGCAGACTGCTGGTACGGAATTTCCACACCCTGCTTGATCGTTGCCTCGCTCTGGTTCGCAGTGATGACGCGAGGTGTTGAAACGATCTCACCGCGACCTTCGGCCTCAAGAGCCGTTAGTTCCAAATCAACCAGGTAGTCATTCTCCAAAATAGCCAGAGAGAATCGACCCGCCGCATCAGCGATAGGTACGTTAACGTTATAACGGTTACTCAATGTCGGCAACTGGATCGGATAGATCGTGCCGTTAGCAGGGTCAGCGAGGTTGTCCAGCGCCGAACCGATCATTGAGTCAGTACCGGTTCCGGTTCCACTGATCGTCGTCAGGCCAGTATTGCTCTCGTTAAATGCCGTAACGCCGAGCCGCACACCAAGATCACGACTGAAGTCGTCGTTAACAACAACGATGCGCGACTCAATGAGAACCTGCTTGATAGGTACATCAAGCGTGCGCACCATGCGACGAACATCTTGCAGACGTTCTGCGGTGTCCTGTACCAACAAGGTGTTGGTACGATCATCGACACCCAGGCTGCCACGCTCAGACAACATCGAGTTGCCGCCGCTGTCACCATTAATCAACGATGCAAGGTCACCTGCCTTAGCATAGTTGACCTGCAGGAATTCTGAATACACCGGCTCAAGCTCGCTGATCGCCAGCTGTGCTTCAAGATCGGCTGTTTCACGAGCTGTAATTTCCTCAGCAGGCGCGACCATGATGACGTTACCGTTCTGGCGCATGTCCAGACCTTTAGTTGTCATTACGATGTCGAGTGCCTGGTCCCACGGAACATTGCGTAATCGCAAAGTCACATTACCCTGGACCGTGTCGGAAACCACGATATTCTTTCCGGACGTCTCGGCCAACAACTGCAGTACAGCGCGGGTCTCAATGTCCTGGAAGTTCAGCGTCAAACGCTGTCCTTCATATTCTTTGCTTTCTGAGAACAGGCTGGACTCGGTGTCCGCCGTTTCAGGCGCCGGGTTGATTTCGATCGTGAACTCATTGTCGGATTGGTAAGCAAGCTGCTCATACTTGCCTTCGGCGGAGATGACGATACGTGTATCAAGATTCGTCCGCAGAGTGTCAACCGTTGTTACCGGTGTAGCGAAGTCCATAACGTCCAGTCGACGCATGAGTTCTGCCGGCAGGGCGGTGTCTTTGAATACTGCTACGACACGACCGCCTTCCTGGCGGATGTCGACGGGCGTTGACGGGTCGGTCAGGTTGACAACGACTCGACCACCACCATCACGCGTGCGACGGAAATCGACGGCTGATATGCCACGACTTCCCGGAGCGGCGTAGGACTGATTGCCCGTTGCTGCGGCGCTGGCGAACTGGGTAGAGCCTGCGCTGTAATCCTCACCGTCACCCAAGGTGACCGTTACGATGTTGCCACTGCGAACCGTTGAGTACTCAACCATAGAGCCGAGATTCAGCACAACGCGTGTACGTCCATTGGCCTCAGCTGTTAGTACGGTATTCAGCGGTCCAAGATTGACATCGCGACGACGCGACGTAAGTCCAAGAGCCGTATCGGGCAAATCGAGCGCAATTCGCGCTGGGTTTTCGATAGTGAATGCCAGTGGCTCAGGTGCCGTATCGCTCATAACGAGCTTCAGCTCGACGCGTTGGCCGGGCAAGCTCTGCACCTGAATATCCTGGAGCCGGTTGCCCTCTTGTGCGCTAGCAATAGCGCCCGTGAAGAGCAGCAGCGCCGCTTGTGCCAATACAGCTAGTTTTATCGTCAATGTGCGACGTCCGGCTGTCGAATTAAATTTGAGCATCATTCCAATAACTCCCAGTTCCATTCAGGTGTCAGTCTGCAAGACCGACTGCGGCATCTCTTTCGATGTAACCGCCAATTCCGTCAGAAATAATTTCTACCAACCCGATTTCTGAGTTAGAAATTTCCGTAATTCGTCCATCATTTTGTCCCATATAGTTACCGGGAATGACGCGGTGAATCAGACCGTCAGATGTTTGTACCAAGCCATACATCGTTTCATTGATGTGCAGTGTACCGACCATGCCGAGTGAATCCAGAGAGAAGCTCTCAAGGTACTCGCGGCTTCGATCATCATCTGGACGCGGTCCGCTGCCACCACCAGCTGACTGCGGGGTATCTGGTCGAAACGGTGACCGTATTCCCTGTGCATCGGCGATGTAGCTGAAGACCTCGTAAGGCGTAATTTCCGGCAGTGGTTCAATTCGACCGCCTGGACGTGCCTTCACTTCGTTGATATATCGGTCGAGATCATCCGATCCACCGCCGCAAGCCGTAAGGCCAACTGCCAGCAGAGAGATGATCAAGCCCTGTTTAATTGCCAGAGAAGCGCGCATTATTCAGCCTCCTCGTCGAGGTAACGATAGGTTTGAGCGGTAACTTCCATGCTCAATGCATCGAAACTGCCCGCCGTTTCCGGGGTAATCGTGATGTTATGCAGCGTCACGATTCTGGGTAGGGCCGCGATACCGCTTACGAAGCTACCGATCTCATGGTAGTCACCGTTAAGGCGGATATTGATTGGTTTCTCAGCGTAAAAGTCGCGCGGAATTTCAGCCTGCGGCTCGAACAGTTTTTCTTGCAAGCCGGCAGCAAGGCCGGTTTGGGAAATGTCGACGATCAAGCTGGGAATTTCGGTCTCACCCGGCAGTTGCCGCAGCATTGTGCCGAAAGACTGCTCTATTTGAGCCAGCTGCGCTTTATAAGCATCGTAGTTTGCCGCTTTACGCTGTTTGTTTTCGAACGTAAGGCGAAATTGCTGCTCTTCTTCCTGAGCACGCTGCAACTGCGGACGCTTATCTTTGATGATCGTGAAATAGATACCGAGACCAACGACCGCGAAGAATGCGATGGCAATCACCGCACCTCTAAACGCGGCCGGCCAGCGGCCAACATCATTCGCATCTAAGCTCTGGAGTTCTTCAACGATATTCATGCGTCGTCCTCCATGTCAGCGCCCGTCCGCTTTTGCTTCAGATAGACGATAAATTCGGACTGCCGCGAGTTACCGGATTGCTTGGTCTCAACGCGTTCAACCTCAGGGTCGGCCATCCATTCGGAGGCGTCGATCTGGCGCATCAGTGCCGAAACGCGCGTACTCGATTGCGCGACTCCGCGAATCTCAACCCGCGAACCGGTTTGCTTCATGCTCGTCAGGTAGACACCTTCGGGCATTTGTCGAACCAACTCATCAAAGAGATGCACGATTTCCGGACGACTCTTCTGCAATTGCTCAATGATCTCCATTCGAGCAAGCAGACGTTCCTTCTGGCGTTCAAGGCCATCGATTTCCTGGATGCTCTTTTCGAGCTCAGCAATTTCAGCTTCCAGGCGATCGTTGCGCGATTGCTGTGCAGAAATCATCTGCGAGAACGCGAGCATCGACACCATGATCACTGCGATAGCAGCAACGACAGCACCGCCCATCGCGACACCGAAGTCTCGTTGGCGCTTCTTCCGCTCGGCCTCGCGCCATGGGAGTAGATTAATACTAGGCATTAGTCAAAACTCCTCAGTGCGAGACCACAAGCTGTAAGTAAGGCTGTTGCATCTTTATTGACGCCCTGTGATTTGGCTTTAGATGAGATCTTCATCTGACCCAGCGGATCACCAACCTCAGTCGGGATTCCTACTCGGCTCGAGATAACGTCCGCGATTCCCGGAATGTTGGCGCAACCGCCACACACAAGAATCATGTCTGGCTGCTCGCGACCACCACCTGATGCCAGGTAGAACTGCAACGAACGACTGACCTGCTGCGTCATGTCATCAATGAAGGGCTCAAGAACTTCAGGCTGATAGTTGCTTGGCAGACCGCCCTGCTTCTTAGCGCGACCGGCGTCTTCCATTGAAAGCCCGTAAGTACGCATAATTTCCTCAGTCAGCTGTTGGCCGCCGAAGTTAAAGTCACGCGTGTAAACAACTTTGAGGTCTTCGAGCACACTGAATGTCGTGCTACTGGCGCCGATGTCGACTACTGCAACTGATTGGCCGATTCCGTTATCGGGAATCTGGTGACTCAGCAGGCGACAGGCATTCTCTAGAGCAAAGGCCTCAACATCGACGACTTGCGTGTCCAGTCCTGCGGCTACAACCGCAGACTGACGTTGCTCAACATTTTCTGTACGCGTCGCAACTAGCAGGACGTCCATAAGTTCCGGGTCTTTGTCATTAGGACCAATCACCTCAAAGTCGAAGCTGACCTCTTCCATAGGGAAGGGTATGTACTGGTCAGCCTGAATCTCGACCTGACCCTCAAGATCTCTCTCGGAGAGACTCGATGGCATTTGAATGACTTTAGTAATCGCAGCATCACCGCTAATCGCGACGGCTACGTCCGTGGCCTTGGCCCCTGCGCGCTTTACGGCGCGGCGAATAGCTTCGCCGACAGCCTTAGCGTCAACAATAGCTTTTTCATTCACTGAACTTGGGGGGGTAGGTTCTGCTGAATAGGACTCAACGCGATAGCGCTTTCCGCTCTGGGAAAGCTCTATCAACTTGACCGATGATGTCGTGATATCGAGGCCCAGCAGTGGCTGTGTTTTTTTGCCAAAAAGCACGTATTTTTCCTTCTAAGTCGGTAAGTTGCGAGTCAATACTAGGTCGGACCTTAGCAATGCGATTTAACTATATATCAATAAAATGTTAAATAAAACGTGACTTTGTTCACGATCCGAACATCCCTATGTTAATGAGCTTAAAGGAGAACTTCCGTGAACCAGTCGTCGGCCCATCGTGAGACTTGTTATTGCAGCATTCAGGTTGTGCCGTCTATCATCTGCCGCCTGACGCTTCTTCACGAGTCTGTGCCCCTAAAAAGCCACATTTCTTGCACCAGCCGGCCATCACGGTAGCCTCTAATCGGTCTATCAAGCGCCCGTTGAAACAGGGATGTTCAGCTGAAAACGCCTGTAACTATGCATAATCCAATGAATAAAAAAGCTAAACCACGTCACATAAGACGACGAAGAATCGCAAGATCCATGATTCTGCTGCTCACAATGGGGTCAATTGGCGCAATTGCGGTCACATCGGGCGTTATCGGCGCTTATTACTACGTGCAGCCGAGCCTTCCTGCCGCTGAAACGATCCGCGATATTCCGCTGCAGGTACCGATGCGAATATTCAGTCGCGACGGCTACCTGATCAGCGAGATCGGTTCACGAAAGCGCATTCCTGTGACCTTTGAGCAAATACCCGAGCACGTTGTGCAGGCTTTTGTCGCCGCGGAAGATCGTCGATTCTTTGAGCACCCCGGCATCGACTATCGCGGCATTTTGCGCGCTTTCGTTCGCCTCGCATCGACCGGAAATGCCTCCGGCGGTGGTGGCAGCACGATTACACAGCAATTGGCTCGGGACTATTTTCTTAATCTTGATCAGACCGTTGCGCGCAAGCTGACGGAGGCTTTTCTTGCCTACAAGATTGAACAGGAGTTCAGCAAAGAACAGATCATGGCGCTGTTCCTCAACAAAATGTTCTTCGGTCAGCGCGCTTACGGTGTCGCGGCCGCCGCTCAGGTCTTCTTTAACAAGGAGCTCGCTGATATCAATGAGGCCGAAGCGGCGACGCTCGCTGGCGTATTGCCCGCCCCTTCTGTTTACAACCCGGTTTCCGGACCTGAAAACGCCGAGATTCGACGCGGCTACGTTTTGCGCCGAATGGCGGCGCTGGACTTCATCGACACGGCGACTTTGGAAGACTCGATGGCGTTTCCGCTGGAATCAAAACTACACGGTGCTGCTATTGAGCTAAATGCACCGTTTGTTGCGGAGATGGTGCGCGCGGACATGCTGCGCCGCTACGGCGAAGACATATATACAGGTGGCTATCAGGTCGTAACGGCGCTCGATTCTCGGATGCAGCAGGCGGCCAACTACTCTCTCAGAAACGGTTTGCTTGAATTCACTCGTCGTCGCGGCTATCGCGGACCCCATGCAAAAGTCGAGCTCACAGAAGAGTTGTTGCAACTGCCCTACGACGATTGGCCGGTGCAAGTCTTCGAAGCGCTGGGACGTTATGCACCCGGCGGCTTGTCATTTGCGCTGGTTACAGAGGTCACGGACAGCAACGAGGCGATAATTGTCTTCGCTGATCACAGTGAGGCGGTGTTGCCCTGGTCCGGCATTCGCTGGGCAAACCCATTCATCGACAGAGAAAAATTCGGGCCGCCGCCTGAAGCCGCTACCGAGGTTCTTGCCGCTGGCGACATCATCTATGTCATGCCAACGGCTAGCAAGGCTTGGGCGCTGGCGCAGGTTCCGGCCGCACAGTCTGCTGTTGTCGCGCTAGACCCTTATGATGGCGGCGTTAGCGCACTGGCCGGCGGTTTCGACTATACGACCAGTAAGTTCAACAGAGCGCGGCAGGCATATCGACAGCCCGGCTCCGCCTTCAAACCCTTTATATACTCAGCCGCCCTCGAGCACGGCAATACTGCAGCTACCGTCGTACTCGATGCGCCTGTTGTCATCAGTTCGTCCGAGCTCGAGGCGATCTGGCGACCCATTAACTACAGCGGTCGCTTTTACGGACCGACTCGCATGCGCGAAGCGCTGGTGCGATCGATGAATTTGGTATCGGTGCGGCTGTTGTTGTTTGAAACGGGCATCGGCAACGCGGTCCGACATATGGCGAAGTTCGGCTTCAGCGATGCGACTTTAATCAGGAACGGCTCACTCGCGCTTGGCGGTGGCCAGGCATCTCCGCTCGATATGGCACAGGGCTACGCGATGCTCGCCAATGGCGGTCATGCTGTAAAGCCCTACGTCATCGATTCGATTTTTGGCCCCAACGGTGAACCGCTGTACCGTGCGGAACCGGCGATAGTCTGTGACGAGTGCGTGCCCAGAGAGCCGCAGCCCTCATTCAAGCTCAACGGCTCTATCGACGTTGACGAGCCGGTTAATTCGGAGGTCCTGCTGGAACAGATGGCCGACGTTGTACTGTCATACAAACCGGACGCAACGATTGCGCCAGAGTTGTTCGAAGGAATCAATCTCGCCGAACAGGCGATCTCCCCGCAAAACGCATTTCTCGTCCAGGACATGATGCGAGATGTCGTTCGACGTGGCACAGGTGTACGGGCGCGGCGCGAATTGGGTCGCTCGGACCTGTCTGGCAAAACCGGCACGTCGAACGATCGCCGCGACGCGTGGTTCGGTGGCTTTAATGCGGACATCGCTGCCGTGGTCTGGGTTGGTTATGACGACGACTTGCCACTGGGTCCGCGTGAGGAGGGTTCGCGAACGGCTCTGCCTATCTGGATTGAGTTTGCGCGTATCGCACTCAAGGGCGCACCCGAACATCAGATGGCTATGCCTGAAGGCATTGTTTCTGTTCGCATCGATCGCGAGACGGGATGCCCTGCACGCGTCGGCCAGCCAAACGTAATGTTCGAAGTCTTCCGAGAAGGCCATGTGCCGGACTGCGAGCGCCTCGAAGAAATCGCCGATCCATTTAATAATGCCGCCGGTATTGACCCGGACCCTGAAGAGGAAGGCGATGCGGAAAGCGAAGAGACGCTTTTCTAGCCAAGCTGGAAATAATGGGAAGAAAGAGAACGAGCGAATCTGAGCGCGCGCGACAAGTTGTTGCGCAGGAAGCCGCACGCATCATCGTGACGCAAGGCATCCGCGATTACCGTGTCGCTAAACAAAAGGCCGCCGATCGACTCGGCATGAAAGGGCATGGCGCGCTCCCACGCAATGCCGAAATTGAAGCGGCGGTCGCAGACCACCACCAAATCTTCAACGGCGAAGAACACGACACCTTGTTGCGCCTAATGCGCACAGCAGCATTGTCTGCGATGGAATTACTCAATGAGTTTTCACCACGCCTGGTTGGCCCCGTGCTGATCGGAAGTGCTGACGAAAACTCAGCGGTCAATCTGCACGTATTCGCAGACAGCCCGGAAATGGTCGCGATGGAAATTGGTGACCGAGGTATTTACTTCCGCTCTTACGAACGCCGACTAAAGACCCGCCACGGACAAGTAGAGATGTACGCAGGTTTCGAGTTCAACCATCAAAACGAAGTGATCCAGGCGACTGCATTTCCAATAGACGGCATCCGCCAAGCGCCACTAAGCCCAATAGATGGCAAGCCCATGTCCCGCGCTGATAGTAATACGGTGCAACGTTTACTAGAGCACCTGTAAGGAGAAAGTGGGGACTTATCCCCACCGATCGGGGACACGCAAATGCATGCCCCCACTTCTACACGGTCAGCGTTTGGTTACGTCAACGTAGTCGCGGGTATCAGCGCCTGTGTAGAGCTGCCTTGGGCGCGCGATTTTGCCTTTGGGATCGGAGATCATCTCACGCCAGTGTGCCGTCCAACCGACCGACCGGCCGAGTGCAAACATGACAGTGAACATCGATGTTGGAATATCGAGTGCTCTGTAGATGATGCCTGAGTAGAAGTCGACATTCGGGTACAGGTTCTTCTCGATGAAGTACTCGTCCTTGAGTGCGACTTGTTCAAGTTCTTGTGCAAGATCGAACAGTGGTGTGTCTTTTCGATCGAGCTTCTCCAGAACCTTGTAGGCCATCTCGCGAATGATCGTCGCGCGTGGGTCAAAATTCTTATAGACGCGGTGACCAAAACCCATCAGGCGGAATGGATCGTTCTTGTCTTTAGCTTTTTCAACGTATTTGCCGATCTGGCTAACGTCACCTATCTCTTCAAGCATGTTCAGAACAGCTTCGTTGGCGCCGCCGTGCGCCGGGCCCCAAAGCGCTGCAATGCCAGCAGCAATCGCGGAGTACGGATTGGCGCCGGAGCTGCCAGCCATGCGGACGGTCGACGTTGAACAGTTTTGCTCGTGGTCAGCGTGCAGTATGAATAGCAGGTCGAGTGCTTCGGCTGCCACCGGATCAATCTCGTACGGTTCTGCCGGAACTGCGAACAGCATATGCAGCAAGTTTTCCGTGTAGTTGAGGTCGTTGCGCGGGTAGATGAAAGGCTGACCAACGTTCAACTTGTAGGCGGCGGCTGCAATCGTTGGCAGCTTCGCGAGGATTCGGTGCGAGAAAATGTCGCGATGTGCCGGGTTCGAGGCATCCATCTCATCGTGATAATACGCGGACATGGAGCCAACGATCGCCGACAGCATTGCCATCGGGTGGGCGTCGTAGCGGAAGCCCTTGAAGAAGCTCAGCATGCCTTCGTTCAACATGGTGTGCATTCGGATCGTATTATCGAAATCAGCGAGCTGTGTGGCCGTTGGCAGCTCGCCGTGCAGCAACAGGTACGAGACCTCGATAAAGTTGGAGCTCGCCGCTAGTTGCTCCACCGGGTATCCCCGGTACATCAGAATGCCTTTTTCACCATCAATAAAGGTGATATCCGACTCGCAGCTGCCCGTGGAAACAAATCCAGGGTCGTACGTGAATACGCCTTGTTCTTTATATAGGCGCGCAACATCGATTAGGTCGGGGCCGGTTGTTCCGGTCCTGACGGGCAAATCCATTTCGACGCCGTTAGGGCTCGTTAGTCGGTACGCATGCTCTGACATATCTATCCTCGGTATCCTTACAGCAAACTAATCGAGCATAGCAGAGCTCCCGGCGACACGGGATCGTGGAAAGTCGTTATAGAGGACGTCTGATGGCCGCGAAGGCCGCCAGATCCTAGCCCATACCGTACTTTTTGCGGAACTTGTCTACGCGTCCGCCAGTATCGACTTTCTTCTGCTTGCCCGTGTAAAACGGGTGGCATGAGGAGCACACTTCAATAAGGAGATCCTCGCCGAGAGTCGAACGGGTCTTGAACTCGTTGCCACAACTGCAGGTGACATTGATACCGTCGTAATTTGGGTGTGTATCGGCTTTCATTTTCTTGCTCTCCCGAGCGGGCTACTTCATAAAAAGGTCGCGTAGGATATAGGGAAGAGACGATTGCCGCAAGCCCCTAATTGTTATCCACAGAAGCTGTGGATAAGGTTGTGGATGAAAATTGAGTGAATGCTCTAAGCTGCGGTTTTTCATGACTGCTTATCAAAATGACTATTTTGTGTCCATTTTCGATAACCAATATAAAACAATGACTTACACGATCTTTGCAATGATCAGAGTGAGATCGGACCGCTCTTACACTAAAATTACAGGGGTAGCTGCTGTCTTGTGCATAATTGAATATCTCTACACGAACAGCAATAACTGCAAGGATTGTCATTTTGGGGCGAATAACTGCGCAATCCACGCCCGACCGGGGCGCTCATCAGACAGCATCCACGATGAATTCAGCCTGCAAATCGTTCAAGAATCGGCTGCCCAGATCCGTCGGCAGCCAAATTCCGTCTTCACTGCGCTGAATCAAGCCCCTCTTCCTGGCTGATCGCGTGGCGGCGAAGAGATCAGCAGCGGTCAGTCCAGTTCTGTCAGCAAAGTCTTCTTCAGCAAATCCAGCGCTTAAACGCAGTGCATTGAGCATGAATTCAAACAACAGATCTTTGGTCTGCAGCGGCGTGTTCTCAATCGGCTGCGGCTCTTGTTCCTGCTGCACCATGTATTGCAGTGGGTTAGCCGGCTTTTGGTAGCGCAATACCGCGTCCGATGTTGTCAACTTGCCATGGGCGCCAGCCCCCACCGCGAGGTAATCGCCGAATCTCCAGTAATTAAGGTTGTGGCTGCAGCAAAGTCCATCACGGGCGTAAGCTGAGATTTCGTATTGCTCGAAACCGTGCTCGCTTAGCAGTGCCTGTCCATTGTCCTGGATCTCAAACGCCAAATCGTCGTCCGGCAGGTTTTCTGGTGGGCGGGCATAAAAAACCGTATTCGGCTCGAGCGTGAGTTGGTACCAGGAAATATGCGTTGGCTCAAGGTCAATAGCGGCGACCAGGTCTGCCAGTGCCATCGCAACACTTTGACCCGGCAAACCGTGCATCAGATCAATGTTGATGTTGTCAAAACCGCCGCTCTTGGCATCTGCGACGGCTCGGGCTATATCGGCACTACTGTGGATTCGCCCCAGGGTCCGAAGCAGATCGTCGTTGAAGCTTTGCGCGCCGATAGACAATCGCGTCACACCCGCATTCCGATAACCCTGCGGTGAACCATACTCGACCGTGCCCGGATTCGCCTCCATCGTTATTTCCGCATCATCTGAGAGCGTAAAGTGATCGCGAACCCCACTCAGTACCTGACCGATTTCGTCAGCGGTGAACAAACTCGGCGTGCCGCCACCCAAGAAGACGCTCTGCAGGGTTCGGCCCTCGTCACGTCCGGATTGCCGGGCCAGATCTGTCAGAAGCGCCTTGATGTAGCGCTCCTTGGGTGCACCATCGCCGGCACTGTGTGAGTTGAAATCACAGTAGGGACACTTGCGCACACACCATGGCAAGTGGATGTATAAAGATAACGGCGGCATGTTCATGCGCCGACGAAGTGCTGATTAATTCTTGTGACGAGTTGTTGCAGGGCCTGGCCACGATGGCTACGCGCGTTTTTCTGCTCCGCCGTCAACTGAGCCGCACTCAGCCCACTTTCAGGATCGAGAAAGACTGGGTCGTAGCCGAAGCCACCATCACCCTGCCGCGTTGTTAGTATCGAGCCACGCCATTCGCCCTCTGCGACCAACGGCGGCGAGCTGTCTGGCATCACAAATGTTGCAACGCAATGGAACGCGGCATCACGAGACGCCACCCCATCCAGCCCCGCTAACAACTTGTCGATGTTGCTATCGTCTGTTGCGCCTTCGCCCGAGTAGCGCGCGGAATATACGCCCGGCGCACCACCCAGCGCACTGACCGCGAGACCTGAGTCGTCCGCAATCGCCGGCAACCCGGTTGCCACAGCGGCATGTCGCGCTTTAATCAAGGAATTTTCCGCGAAACTGCTGCCCGACTCGATAGCGTCGCTCACGCCCAAATCAGACTGCGCGACAACCTCAATACCGAGGCCGCTTAGGAGCCGGGATATTTCCCGCAGCTTGCCGGCATTACCGCTGGCCATCACAATTTTCTGTGGCCACGCACTCACTACAGCACCGTCGCGATGGCCTCGCGTTGCGCCACGAGGATGTCGGTGATTCCACTGCGCGCCAGACCGAGCATCGCTGCAAACTCATCGTCGCTAAATGCATGGCCTTCTGCCGTGCCTTGCACCTCAATGAATCGACCCGCATCGTTCATGACGATATTCATGTCGGTTTCAGCTTCCGAGTCTTCGGCGTAGTCAAGGTCGAGCACTGGCATGCCTGTATAGATGCCGACCGATACCGCTGCGACCTGACCATGCAGAGGATTCTTCTTCAGCTTGCCTTTGGCGACCAGACGCTCCATCGCAATAGCTAGCGCAACGTATGCTCCGCTGATCGAGGTTGTTCGGGTGCCTCCATCCGCTTGAATCACGTCGCAATCCAGCGTTATTGAACGTTCGCCGAGCGCCTTCATATCGGTAACTGCACGCAGAGATCGGCCAATGAGCCGCTGAATCTCAACGGTGCGGCCCGTTTGTTTGCCGCGTGATGCTTCTCGGCCGGAACGTGTGTTAGTCGCACGCGGTAGCATTCCGTATTCACCGGTTACCCAGCCACTACCTTTACCGCGCATCCAGCCTGGCACTCGCTCTTCGATACTTGCCGTACACAGGACCTGTGTATCGCCGAAGCAAGCCAGAACGCTGCCTTCTGCGTGTTTAGTGAAATCAGGAACGAAACGAACTTCGCGCATAGTTGTGGGATCGCGACCACTGGGGCGCATAATAATTCTCCAAATAAGGGTCTGCCTAGAGGCCGAGCCACCTTAACGCGGTACCCGTCGTGTTGTCACTGTACGGGGCGTTGATCTCAAGCGCCTTGACGCTCAGTGTTTTGAGATTGTCAACAATACTGCTTTCAACGGGCACGCCGATTTGCGCCATATCGTTATCGCTCAGGCCGGACCACAGCCCATCCGAACAGGCCAATAGAACATCACCATGTTGTAGCGGCTTCTTGTCGGTAAGGCTCATATCCGGAACTGGCGCATCGCCCCCAATGCAGCACTCAACAAAGTTACGCATTGGATGGTCCTGGGCTTCCTCTTCGCTGATCGCGCCCTCCTGAATCAGCACCTCGACATGGCTATGGTCGCGAGAACGCGTCAACACACCGCCGTTTCTGATTTGATAGATGCGGCTGTCGCCGATGTGGGCCCAATAAGAGCCGCCTTCCTGAATTAGACAAATCGCGCAGGTCGCCCGCGGTCGAAAATCGACGGCAACGTCCTGGCCGATACTTACGACCTCGTCATGCGCGCGCGACAACGCCATGTACAGAAAGCCCTGCGGATCGAAAATGGGCTGCTTGGCGGCCATGAAAAGCTCTTGCACGACTTTGAGGCCAGTCTCGGCCGCACGCGCGCCATCGGAATGGCCGCCCATGCCGTCAAACACGAGCATAAGAGCCGCATCATCAGACACCACAACCGCGGCGCGATCCTGATTGTCCTTTCGGTCACCGAGGGCTGAGACTTTGGCGTATTCGATTTGCATAGATTTTCTTAGTGATGAGTGGCCTTACAAGGCGACCACAGCTTAGAATGTTGTCCCCGCTAAAAACGTGACCTACGCAGCACTATTGCTGCCGGTCACCGGAGATAATCGCTGATGTTACACAGTATGACAGGCTTCGCACGAGAGTCCGTAGAAACCGCTCTTGGTACGCTGACCTGGGAAATTCGCGCGGTCAACCATCGCTACCTCGATGTGCAGTTCAAGCTACCCGAAGATCTGCGGCCGAAGGAACAGGATTTCCGGCAACAGGCCAGCGCGGCCCTCAATCGCGGCAAAGTCGAATGCGGATTGTATTTTCGCCGCGCCACTGATCAGCAATCCGAAATGCAGCTGGATTCCAACTTGATCGAGTTGCTCGGCCATCGAATATCGGAATTGTCGGCGAAACTACCCGCAACCGCGGCCGTGAATCCGATCGAAATTTTGCGCTGGCCTGGTGTTATGAAACCGCCCGAGATTGAAACCGAGCCGTTATTCGACGAAGCATCTGCATTGCTGGTCGATACACTCCGCGCTATCGACGAGATGCGTCTTAGCGAAGGAAACCGTATTGCACAAATGCTCGAATCGCGCTGTACGGAGATCGCGTCGATTGCGACATCCGTACGCGCTCGCATGCCTGAGGTATTGGCCTCGTCTCGGACCAAGCAAAAAGAGCGAATCAACAAGCTGGATATTGAGGCAGACCCGGCGCGCCTGGAAGTAGAGCTTGCGATCATCGCGCAAAAGATTGATGTCGACGAAGAGCTTGATCGACTCGACAGCCATCTGGTTGAAATACGCGATGCGATCGCTGACAAAAAACCGGTCGGACGACGCCTGGATTTCCTGATGCAAGAACTCAATCGCGAAGCGAACACCTTGGGTTCAAAGTCAGCGGATACTGAAACCACCAAAGCCGCTGTCGACCTGAAGGTGCTAATAGAACAGATGCGAGAGCAGATCCAGAATGTTGAATAGAGACACGAACCCACTCGGCAAATTGTTCGTGTTTGCAGCACCATCCGGCGCGGGGAAAACGACGCTTGTGCATGCAGTCGTCACCAAGCACCAGGACGATTTGCGGTTTTCGATTTCGTATACCACGCGCGCACCACGCCGCAATGAGGCGAATGGAATCGATTATTTGTTTGTGGACGAAGATCAGTTCATGGATCTTCGCGACAAAGGTGAAATGCTCGAACACGCCTGTGTGTTCGACAATTACTATGCGACCAGCCGCAGTCAGGTTGAGAAACACCTCGCCGACGATCGTAGTGTTGTATTGGAGATCGACTGGCAAGGTGC
>Ga0209344_10003178_pt1 | contig 16621 bp, 16 predicted proteins | sample Cruoilmetagenom6_FD_187293 | JGI IMG/M metagenome (GOLD analysis project Ga0209344, IMG submission 187293) | Oil polluted marine microbial communities from Coal Oil Point, Santa Barbara, California, USA - Santa Barbara Oil Seep Sample 6 (SPAdes)... | ecosystem: Environmental > Aquatic > Marine... | reverse complement strand
TCAAATGCGCCTGCGCGATTTGGCCGGCCTGATCGTAATTGATTTCATCGACATGGAAGAACGTCGCAACAATACAGCTGTTGAAAAACGCCTGAAAGATAAGCTAAAAACTGATCGCGCACGTATACAAATTGGCCGCATATCTGGTTTCGGTTTGTTGGAAATGTCCCGCCAACGCCTACGTCCCGGCATGCTGGAAGCCACCACACGACCCTGCCCGCATTGCCATGCAACAGGCTTGTTACGTTCTGACGACAGTCTGGCCCTGTCTATCTTGCGTGAGTTGGAAGAGGAAGGTGTACGCAAACGTACAGGCGAAGTTCTGGTCAAAGCACCGATCAACGTCACCAACTATATGTTGAACGAAAAGCGCGACCATATTATCATGATTGAAGCCCGCTATGGCCTGTCTGTACGGATCGAAGCGGATACCAACCTGATCGGTACCGATTATTCCATAGAGAAGTTCAAAACCGCGACGCGTTATATTGCACAGCCTGCGAATGCACCGGTTTCAATGGAAAATGTTTCCATGGAAAGTTTTGATGAAGCCGCAGTCACACCATCCACCCCTGAAACCGAAACTGACGAAGAAAAGCCGAAGAAAAGGCGTCGTCGCCGTGGTGGACGTGGGCGCGGAAAACCAAAACAAGAAGGTGTTGAAAACGGACAAACTGAATCTGTGCAAACTGATGAAAAATCAGAGTTGCCGGCAACAATGGAAACCCCAGAGGTAAAAAATGCTTCTGTAGATGTTGCGCCTGATGCTACACCACAAGAAGCATCTGTACAAACCGATGAAACGCCAGACGTCAAACCGGAAAAACCTAAGCGTAAAAGGGCACCGCGTAAAACGGTAGCAAAGAAAACCGAACCGGCAAAGGCAACCGATACACCGGAAGCAGATGCTCCCGAAGATACCACCGCTGAAAAACCGGCTAAGAAAACAACAACGCGCAAGTCCCCGGCTAAGACAAAAGCGGCGACCAAGCCAAAGGCGATCAAACCTAAAGCGGCACCTAAGAAACCCGAGCCTGCACCGGTACTGGAACCTGTAACCGAAACCATATTGGCTGATACAGTTGTTGCTGAAAAGCCTGTGGAAGAAAAACCTAAACGGCGCGGTTGGTGGTCACGCGGCTAAAATTCGCTCACTTTATTAGCAAAAGCGCGTCTAAACCTTGTGTTTGACGCGCTTTTGTTTTTCTATTGAGGAAATAATTTGCAAGGGTGAAAACTCTGATCACATGTTAAAATCAAACAAATCCGGCTTTTGGCTTCTCTTGTTTATCTCAATGCTTTTCGGGGCACCAAGTGTCTTTGCCCAAGGACTGATCCGGGATTCAGAGATTGAACGCACTTTGCGGATTGTCACCGAACCTATCGCAAAAGCCGCAGGCGTTGGCCGGATCAGTGTTTTCATCATAAACAGCAATAATCCAAATGCATTTACCACGGGTAGCAACAATGTTTTTCTAAGTTCCGGCCTTATCCGGCGTCTGAAATCGGTCGAAATGCTGCAATCGGTGATTGCTCATGAAATAGGTCATATTACAGGCGGACATATAACCCAGCGGGCCGCCAATATTGGAAGTGCAAATACTGCTGTCGGTCTTGGGGCTATTTTAGGTGTTCTAACGGCGGCCGCTGGTGGTGGAGGTGGTGCATTAGGCGTAGCAGCGGCAACGCAATCCATTGGGCAACGCAATTTTCTTTCCTTCAGTCGCGGCCAGGAAAGTGCCGCTGATCAATCCGGTGTGCGTTATATGGCACGTGCAGGCATTGACCCGTCTGCTGCCATTGATGTGTTGCAAATTTTCAAAGGACAAGAAGCCCTGAGTGTTGGTCGACAAGATGCTTATGCACTGACCCACCCGCTAAGTTCGCAACGTATTTCCGATCTGGAAACCTTTGTGGCAGCTTATCAGGGTAGACCCTCAACCCAGTCACCAAACGTGGATTACTGGTATGCCAGATCATTGGCAAAATTTAACAGCTTCATAGGTAGCCCCAAGGGTATATTGCGCAAGCTTAAAAAGTCTGACACGGGCGAAATTGCTACCCTCACCCGTGCAATTGCCTATCATCGCCTGCCCAACAAGAAAAAATCCCTGACCGCAATCAAACGCCTAATCGCAATGCGCCCCAAAGACGCTTATTATCAAGAATTATACGGGCAAATTTTGCTTGAAAACGGTAACTCTTCAAGCGCCGTTGCCGCTTATAGCAAGGCAGTTCGCATGCTGCCAAAAGATCCCCAAATTCTGGCGGGCCTTGGACGTGCGCAATTAGCTGCAAAATCCGGATATACGGCCAAAGCCGCCCTATCAACGTTGAAAAAATCCTATGCGCGCGACCCTAGAAACGGGCGTATGTTGCGCGATTTGGGCGTTGCTTACGCCAAAACAGGCAATCCGGGAATGGCGTCCGTCACAACGGCGGAAAGATATGCACTTGCATCCAACTTCAAACAGGCAGAAATACATGCTAAACGTGCGATAAGACTACTACCGGAAGGCACAACCGGTTGGCGCAAAGCGGCCGATATTCTGGCTATTTCCAAGCGCTTAAGCAAAGGCAGAAAGAAAAAATAATATGTACAACCTTGTCAAAGCAACTGTTATAGCGGCTATTTTCGCAATCAGCCCCCCCGCGCTGGCCTTTGATCTTGATGCAATGACAGACCAGGAAAAAGATCAGTTTGGACAACAGGTGCGTGAATATCTGCTGCAAAACCCGGAAGTAATCATGCAGGTCTTCAGTATCTTGGAACAACGCCAACAAGCCGCCGAATTGCAAGAGGACGCTACATTGGTCAGCGCATATTTACCCGAAATTCAAAATGACGGGTATTCATGGATTGGCGGGAACCCCGACGGCGACATTACTTTGGTTGAATTTCTGGACTATAAATGCGGTTATTGCCGTAAAGCACATAATGAAGTTGCGAATCTTGTAAAGACGGACGGTAATATCAAACTGGTCGTTAAAGAATTTCCAATCCTAAGCGAAGCATCATATGATCTGTCCCGCGCTGCGGTTGCAACACTTCAAAGCCTTGGCAGTGATGCTTATAAAAAAATGTACAACCAGTTCATAAAGCATGATGGGCCTGTCACGGATGAAGTTATCACTTTTCTGGCCAATAAAGTTAATTTAGACGGGCAAATCATTGTTGCTCAAATGGATAATCCTTCGGTAGCAGAACAAATTGCAAAGACCCGTCAACTTGGCGAAGACTTAAATATCAATGGGACCCCCACATTTATCATTAACGGTGAAATTGTTCGTGGCTACGTGCCCGCCGATACGATGAAATCCATTATTGCGGAACTTCGCACACAAACGCAGTAGTAATTACCTTTTTGGACACAAGAATACTTTAACCCTGTGCCCAGACACTGTATAACTTGGGGAATGCCCTTTCCAGGGTAACAACGGTTGAGGCAAATATGACCAAAAAAGATCAAGACACAGACGTGGAATTTATTCAGGCTTTGGCAGAATTACTACGCGAAAACGACCTGACCGAGTTGCAGGTGAAACGCGACTACGGCGAGGATAAAACACTTAACGTACGTGTGTCACGCCAGACTATGATTGCAGCCGCTGCACCACAAGTAATTGCAGCACCACCTGTTGTTGCCGCGACAGCGGCTGCACCCGCCCCTACAGCACCAGAAGCCAGCCCAGACGACCCGGCCCAACATCCCGGAGCAGTGACTTCGCCTATGGTCGGAACAGTATATTTGGCCGCAGAACCCGGTGCTGCACCTTTTATTACTGTAGGCGCCAGCATTACCGAAGGTCAGACATTGTTAATCGTTGAAGCAATGAAAACGATGAACCAAATTCCAGCACCTAAATCGGGTAAAATTACCCGCATTCTGGTTGATGACGGGTCACCTGTTGAATTTGGCTCACCACTTGTCATCATCGAATAACTGCTCAATTTAAAGGAGCCACCTTTATGTTTTCCAAGGTCTTGATTGCAAACCGTGGCGAAATTGCCCTTCGCGTTATTCGCGCCTGTAAAGAGCTGGGCATATCAACCGTTGCGGTTCATTCTACGGCTGATACGGACGCCATGCATGTTCGCATGGCTGATGAAAGCGTGTGTATTGGCCCGCCGTCCGGCAAAGACAGCTATCTGTCAATTCCGGCACTTATTTCTGCCTGTGAAATTACTGGTGCCGAAGCCATCCACCCCGGCTATGGCTTCTTGTCTGAAAATGCGGAATTCGTACAAATTGTCGAAGATCATGGGTTGAAATTTATTGGGCCAAGTGCCGCCCACATCCGTATGATGGGCGACAAAATCACTGCGAAACAGACCATGATAGACTTAGGCGTACCTTGTGTGCCCGGCTCTGATGGTGGGGTGGCAAACCTAGAAGAAGCCCATAAAATAGCCAATGAAATGGGTTTTCCTGTCATAATCAAAGCAACAGCAGGTGGCGGCGGTCGTGGTATGAAGGTGGCCAACACCAAAAATGATCTGGCCGAAGCCTTTGGCACGGCCCGCTCCGAAGCCAAATCAGTCTTTGGGAATGAAGAAGTCTATATAGAGAAATACCTGATGTTGCCACGCCACATCGAAGTACAGGTTTTCGGTGATGGTCGCGGACGTGCGGTACATTTAGGTGAACGCGATTGTTCCTTGCAACGCCGTCACCAAAAAGTATTCGAAGAGGCCCCCGGCCCCTGTATCACACCCGAAATTCGTGCAGAAATCGGCAAAACCTGCGCCGATGCAGTCGCCGCTATCGGTTATGAAGGCGCGGGAACGATCGAGTTTTTGTTTGAACGGGGTGAGTTTTATTTCATAGAAATGAACACCCGTCTGCAAGTGGAACACCCTGTCACAGAAGCCATTTTTGGCGTCGATTTAGTCAAGCAACAGTTACGTGTTGCCGCAGGCGAAGAAATGACCCTGAAACAAGAAGATCTGTCAATCAAGGGACACGCCATCGAAGTCCGGATTTGTGCTGAAAAATTGCCGAACTTTACCCCTTGCCCCGGAAAAATAACCACTTACCACGCCCCGGGCGGTTTAGGGGTGCGCATGGATAGTGCGCTTTACGACGGGTATTCAATTCCACCTTATTACGACAGCCTAATCGGCAAGCTGATCGTCACCGGTCGTGATCGCGAAGGTGCATTAGCGCGCTTGAAACGTGCGCTGGAAGAACTGATCATTGACGGTGTCGACACCACAACACCACTGTTTCATGCGCTTTTGAAAGAAGATGCAGTTCTAACAGGCGATTATGACATTCACTGGTTGGAAAAGTGGCTGGAATCCCAAACCTTCGAATAAGGCCGATCGGTCATGACGGAAACCACCCCCCAAATTACCCCTGAAATATTGCTTCATGGTTATGCATCCGGGGTTTTTCCGATGTCGGACAGTGCCCATGATCCTGAAATCTATTGGGTTGACCCACATCTACGTGGTATTGTGCCATTAGACAGGTTTCATGTTTCGCGCAGGCTGGCGCGACGGATTAAACGCCAGCAATATACGATCGCAATAGACCAACGCTTCGACGCGGTTGTCACCGCTTGTGCGAGCCGCCCCGAGACTTGGATCAATGCTGAAATTTTTGACTTATACATCGAACTTCACACACTTGGCTTTGCCCATTCTGTAGAAGTCATGGAAGGGGCCGAACTGGTCGGCGGCGTTTATGGTGTCGCCCTAAACGGCGCATTCTTTGGTGAAAGCATGTTTTCCACCCGCACCGATACATCTAAAATAGCCCTAACATATTTGGTTGCGCGATTAAAACATGGTGGTTTCACATTGCTAGACACCCAATTTCAAACCGATCACCTAGAAAGCCTAGGGGCAACGGAAATATCGCGCGACACGTATCACCAGAAATTAACAGATGCATTGGATGTTCAGGCTGATTTTCTTAAACTACCGATTGATACTCAGCCATCCGAAATTTTACATCTTAGCAACCACACATCATAGCGTGGATGCTCCAGTGCAGACAAGGCTGGGCTTGATGCGATCATCCATGCATCAAATCGCGGCTGGTCTTCGCGCACATCCTGAATGATCAAATACGCAAAGGCGTCACTGCTTGGGTTGTCTTTGGGGTAGCGGCATTCCTGAACCGTGATCTTTAAACGCTCATAAGATTGCGTCTGCCCGACCTCTATCGTCATATCCTTGACCGCACCGGTTAAGGTATCAAGCGTGCGCAATTCTGCGGCAGTACTGTTTTCAGTAGCAATCTGACTTTGCGCAAAGATTGGCATTGCCACAAATAACCCGAGAACAAAGGTCATTGCGCGTATCATTCGTTCCCTGACACGAATTTCATAAGCAAACTGATAAAACTTACACTGCCTTGGGTGTCTTCAATTTCGCCCCCGTTTTCAACAGAAAACTCTGATGCTCCAGGAATGATTTCAATAAAATTACCACCAAGCAATCCTTCGGACGTCACGGCAATTGCGCTGTCATCGGGAATTTCTATGGTCTGCTTAACTGCCACAGTGATTTCAGCCCTAAATGTTGTTGGGCTTAACTCCATCTCCGTCACCGTTCCGATTTTAACCCCTGCCATACGCACGTCCGTACCAAGTGCAATCCCTTCGGCACTGCGAAAGCTGGCATTTACATCATAGGTGTCAGTTGGCCCTGCAATACCCACAACACTGGATGCGTAGTATAAAAAACCGATGGCGGCCGCGACGACCAAAGCCCCAATGGCAGTTTCTATAGGATTACTTTTCATTCTTTTCGGCCTTATTTAGGCTGCCATGCATCATAATCGGAACGGTCGGCGGGCTGTGCCACACGTATGCTACCCGCAGGCGCATAAGCCGCTGCTGTACCTGTCAGATTTTCCTGATGCGGTTTTTCCCATGTTTTATGGGTCATTGGCTTCTTGGATGGCGGTTCTTTAAATGTATGGTGTAACCAGCCATGCCAATCTGCCGATACGCGGCTGGCCTCAACATAACCGTTATAAATCACCCAACGTCGTTTCCCGTCTCGGGTTTCATAAAATACATTGCCTTCTTCATCTTCCCCGACACGCACACCTTTAAGCCATGTGTAAAACTGCGTATTCATGGTTTGCCCGTGCCACCATGTGAAAAGTCGTTTGATGAAATTCATGCTATCGGTCCTGATCGTTGATGCAATCTCTATGCCCAATTTTTTATGAAACGTCCAGTTAGATTAAGACGCAGATGCGCTTTCATCCGCTGTTGCAGCTGCATCACTGTACACAATCAGTGGTTCGCCTTCATTGCGGGCGGCCTCTTCATTGACGACAACCTCTGTGACATTTTCCAGACTTGGCAACTCAAACATCGTGTTCAACAGAATATCTTCTAGAATAGACCGCAACCCACGCGCCCCTGTTTTACGCAAGATCGCACGGTTTGCGATGGCACGTAGGGCCTCGTCGGTGAAAGTTAATTTGGCCTCTTCCAACTCAAACAAACGTTGATATTGCTTGATCAGGGCATTTTTAGGTTGAGACAGGATCGTCACAAGCGCATCTTCATCCAGATCAGTCAGCGTTGCAATCACCGGTAAGCGACCGACAAATTCCGGGATTAAACCGAATTTCAACAAATCTTCCGGTTCAAGGTCTTGAAATACCTCACCCACACCGCGATTTTCTTCGTCTTTTACATCCGCACCAAATCCGATGGCAGAACCTTTGCCACGTTGCGAAATGATACGATCAAGGCCAGCAAATGCGCCGCCGCATATGAACAGAATATTTGTGGTATCAACCTGCAAAAACTCCTGTTGCGGATGCTTGCGTCCACCTTGCGGGGGTACGCTGGCAACAGTGCCTTCCATAATTTTAAGCAAGGCCTGTTGAACCCCCTCACCCGATACATCACGCGTGATCGAAGGGTTGTCTGATTTGCGGGTGATCTTGTCGACCTCGTCAATATAGACAATACCGCGCTGTGCGCGTTCCACGTTGTATTCTGATGCTTGCAAAAGTTTCAGGATGATGTTTTCAACATCTTCCCCCACATAACCCGCTTCGGTTAATGTGGTTGCATCAGCCATTGTAAACGGAACATCCAAAATACGTGCCAAAGTCTGCGCGAGCAGCGTTTTACCACAACCTGTTGGGCCGATTAACATGATGTTGGATTTTGCCAATTCTATCTCGGAATTGCCTTCCGAATGATTCAGGCGTTTGTAATGGTTATGCACAGCAACAGACAGAACCTTCTTGGCTATATCTTGCCCGATAACATAATCATCCAGAACTTGACAGATTTCAGCAGGCGTCGGCACCCCTTCCGAGGTTGTCAGTTTTGATGATTTTGCCTCTTCACGGATAATATCCATGCAAAGTTCAACACATTCATCGCAAATAAATACTGTTGGCCCGGCAATAAGCTTACGAACCTCGTGTTGGCTTTTGCCACAAAATGAACAGTAAAGCGTGTTCTTCGACTCGCTGTTATCTGACTCTGCCATCGATCACTCCACTCGCATTCTTTACATAAAGCATCCGCCAATATCTGGCATAGCCCAATATTTCGTCGACAATATGGCAGTTTCACGAACTGCACAATGCCATTATGAATACCTTGAAAATCCCAAGGCGTTTTAAAACAGACGAAGAAACCTACGTTTCTTCGTCTTCACCTGTGCGTTGCTGCACAATTTCATCGATCAAACCCCAGTCTTTTGCTTCTTCTGCAGTCATGAAATTATCGCGATCCAGCGATTCTTCCACGATTTTCAGCTTTTGACTGCAATGTTTGACATAAATTTTATTCAAACGATCTTTCAATTCCAGAATTTCCTTTGCATGCAACGCAATATCGGAAGCTTGCCCTTGAAAGCCACCCGACGGCTGATGCACCATAATCCGTGAATTCGGCAATGTGAATCGCATTCCATTTTCACCCGCCGCCAACAGCAAAGACCCCATAGAAGCCGCCTGTCCGATACAAAGCGTTGAAACTTTAGGACGGATATATTGCATGGTGTCGTAAATTGCCAAACCGGATGTCACAACGCCACCGGGGCTGTTGATATACATCGCAATGTCTTTTGTCGGATTTTCCGCCTCTAAAAACAACAATTGTGCCACAATCAATGTCGACATGCCGTCATGCACAGGGCCGGAAACGAAAATGATGCGTTCTTTTAAAAGACGCGAGAAAATATCATATGCGCGTTCACCGCGCGAGGTTTGTTCCACAACCATGGGAACAAGGGTATTCATATATACGTCTAAAGGATCTCTCATTATCTCGCCTGTTATTGCTGTTTTATGCATGTCGCATAGAAGTCTAACCAAAACATTAGTGTCCTGTGCAAAGAGTGGCAATAGACGAAAGTCAGAGTTTCCCTTTGATCACCTGTTTTATAACATTATCGTTACATTGCGGCATTATCACGACTTTAGGTTGCAGAAATATCACGATATGACTTTCGACCATTTAATAACGCTAGGTCACATTTGACTGAAAGCTGAAATGCTTATTAGGGTTTGCACAGGGAAAAATGATTATGATGAGGGAGCATCTCAAGATGACAATCAAAAAAATAGCGACAACCACTGCTATTCTGGCAGCAGGCACTAGCACAGCATTCGCTGGCGGTCTGGATCGTGTAACGTTCAGTTCGAACATTCTGTACGAAGAAGGTACATACGCAGAAGTCACATATGGCCTGACAACACCGAAAGTCAGCAGTTCAGTACTTCCGGTAGGTACGGTAGCAAGAAGCTTCCCCACCGCAAAGCTTGGCTTTAAAGCTGACATTACTGACAAATTCGCAATTGCGGTAACTTACAATAACCAACCAGTTGGTGCAGATATCAGCTATGGCCCTTTAGGGGTTTCAGGTGTTGTAGACGGCCAAAATATAAACGCTTTGGGCAAATATCAATTTTCAGACAGAATTAGTGCGTATGCTGGTGTCAAATACCAATATCTGAGCGGTTCCATTTCTGTACCTGGTGCTACAATTGTCGCAAGCGGTGAAGGTGAGTATGGCTACATCGCCGGTGCCGCCTATGAAATTCCGGACATTAAGCTGCGTGTCGCTTTAAGTTACGAGTCTGAAATCGATTATTCACTTACATCTACATTCAATGGCGGCCCGGCCCCATCAGCATCAATTGCTTCCACACCCGAAGCTTGGACACTTGAATTTAGGTCGGGCGTTGCAGCTAACACGTTGGTCTTTGGTAGCATTCGTTACGCACAATGGGCAGATGCACAAATAACCCTACCTGTTCTTGGGACAATTACCAGCTTTACGAATGTAACCTCATACGAGTTGGGTGTTGCATATCGTTTCAACGAAAAGTTCGTCGGCTTTACCGCTTTTGGCTATGAAAAATCGGATAATGTGCCGCAAAGTGGATTTGCACCGACAGACGGTCAATTCGATATTTCATTTGGTGGTCAACTGGACATTGGCAAAGGATTTAAAGTTGCCAGTTCAATAAAATATTCGAAACGTGGCGATACCACTCTTAGCTCAGTTGCCCCAGGTGCCCCATTTGATGACAACTCTGTTCTGACGGTTGGTATAAAGCTTTCCAAGAGCTTCTAAATCAACAACAATAATTCAAAAAAGGCGCCTTACCGGGCGCCTTTTAAAATTCAGATAACGAAAAGCGTTTTACGCTTCGTCCAAAGCCTCAACCGCTTTTTGCAGTTCGTCTTTGGTGATCTCTTTTTCGGTCATATTCGCCTGTTCCAAAATGTGATCCACGACTTTATCTTCGAACAAAGGTGCGCGAAGTTGTTGTAAGGCGTTTTGGTCTTTCTGGATATATTCAAAGAATTCACGTTCCTGACCCGGGTATTGCTGTGCCTGTTGCATTACAACCTGCTGCATTTCAGCGTCATTGATCGTAACTTTTTGAACAGAACCAACTTCAGCCAGCAACAAGCCCAAACGCACACGACGCGTAGCCAGTTTATTATGCTCGTCCGTTGGCGTGATTTCTGGGTGATCGTGACCCTTAACGTCAGGATTTTCTTCATGCCATAACTGATGCGCAATTTGACCTGCTTCAGCTTCAACAAGGCTAGGCGGCAATTCAAAATCCACCAGTTTATCCAGCTCATCCATCAATTGACGTTTTGTAATCATGCGGGCCGCACCGGCATATTCAGCAGCTAAACGATCGGAAACTTGTGTTTTCAAGTCATCCAAGCTTTCAGAGCCGAATTTTTTTGCCATCTCATCATCAATTACAGCGTCAACCGCACCTTTAACCGCATTAACGGTACATTCGAAAACGGCGTCTTTACCAGCCAAAGCTTCAGACCCGTACTCGTCCGGGAATTTCACTTTTACTTCAAGATCGTCGCCCGCTTTGGTACCAACAAGTTGATCTTCAAAACCGGGGATAAAGCTGTTGGAACCCAGAACCAGTGGATAATCTTCGCCTTTGCCACCGTCAAAAGGCTCATTATCAACCTTGCCCAGAAAGTTGATCACAACCTGATCACCGTCTTTGGCCTTGGCACCTTTTTTCTTGTCTTCATAGTTCGTGGCTGATTTGGCCAGATTTGCCAAAGCTTCATCCACGTCCGCGTCATCTATTTTCGCGATCAGTTTTTCCAGCTTCAGCTTGGAAAAATCCGTTTCAGGAATGTTAGGCAGACATTCGTAGTTCAACGACACTTCAACATCGTCGCCTTCTTTCCAGTCCTGCTTGGTCATTTGGATATCGGGTTGGCCCGCAGGCTTGTCACCGGATTTTTCAAAATGCTCGCTTACAGCACCATCAACACTTTCTTGTAGGGCTTCACCCATAACGGACGGGCCAAACTGTTTGCGCAGCATTGCCAATGGCACTTTACCTTTGCGAAACCCTTTGATCTCAACGTTCGGCTGCGCTTCTTTCAGCTTTGCAACCACTTTATCTTCCAGCTCTTGTGCTGTAACTGTAACCGCATAAGCGCGTTTTAGACCTTCGTTCAGGGTTTCTGTAACCTGCATTATGGCGTCCTTTAAGTTTATGGGGTGCAAACACGGGTGTAGCACCCACGAGTATGGGTAAAAACTAGCGTCCTTCTAAGGCTTGATCAGGGGCAGTGCAAGGGCGATTTAAGCAATACTACATTAGACTTAAGCCACAGCTGAAAACCGTCCCGTCACAGGGTGATGATCAGTGTGTTCAAACGCCAGATTATCGGTGATTACCGCTTCAACCCTTACATTCGGCGATACGACAAACCCATCGACAATCGTGGTGAAAGTCTCACCTTTTATGTAAGGTTTGCTCAACGATCGCAGGCTGGCCGTATGCTCATCAACGCCAAGCATCCAGCCCTTCGGCAGTTTATCCTGCGGAAAATCGAAAATCTCGAATAAATCACTTTTGGGGGTGCTGTGCGGGAACTTTGTTGCAGACAGCCGCATGTTCCAATCCCCACCAATCACCACATAATTACCCACCAGATACTCTTGCTCGGCATATTCAAGCAGGTTTGTCAGTTGGCGTTGCCGCACATTGGCCCCTTTATCAAAGGCCGAAAGATGGATGTTGATTACAACCCAAGCCCCCGCTTGCCCCTCAATCGGGAACCTTTGCACAATGGCACCATAGTATTTTTTCAAAAAACCGTAATAATACAATGGGTCTTGTGGCAAACTTAATGTGCTGCATTCAGATGTTTCACCTCGCGTATAATTCGACATACCATGTAAGATATTAAAAGGCTTTGGTGCAAACAACGTTTTTAAATCAGGCCAAAAGCAATGTGCGTAATTGGTCAACCTGCTCTTGATTGCGCCATTAACATTAACCCCTCTGGTCAGAAAACCCGCCACTGCATTTTCCTGTAAAAGCACCACATCGGAATGAAAATCAGCCAAACGATCAGCAATAAACATCGCTGCCGTTTGGATTTGTGATTTAGGCAAAGCCCGCATATTTTTGCTGCCATCTACAAAAAAATCAGCGCCTGCCCCCAATGCCGCAAAACCGATATTCCATGTGGTTACGGTGATTTCTGCGCCTAAGGGTGTCAAATGGTCCGTATTTTGGGTGGAAAGGCATCCAATAGGCGGGCGGTGCAAACGATTGGCAAGAAACCACATGGCTGCCATCAGGAATAAAACGCTCATAGCAATGATCACAGAAATTCCCTCCGGTTAGTCTGGCTTATAAAGGGAAAAGTGGTACGGGTGAAGGGACTTGAACCCCCACGCCTCTCGGCGCCAGAACCTAAATCTGGTGCGTCTACCAATTCCGCCACACCCGCACATTTTCGAACAGTAGGTTAGTTTGTTCGAATTTCTTGGGCCTTCTAGCGCAAGTGATTTGCCTTGGCGAGAGGAAAATGCATCCCTATAGCCCCAATGCGCGAAAAACTTCCGGTAATTGTTCCGCAATATCCTCGGCAATCAGTCCGGGCCCGAAATTCAGCGCACATTCCACATGCAGCCAAGCCCCGGTTTCTGCCGCCTGCATCGGGGCAAAGCCACGCGCCATAAGCCCCGTGATGAACCCCGCCAAGACATCCCCCGAACCCGCAGTCGCCAACCAAGGTGCGCCGCGTTCATAATGGGCAGAATTGATAGCACACCGCCCGTCAGGTGCAGCTATCACAGTATCGGCGCCCTTGAGCAACACAACACACCCCGCCCGTTTTGCCGCTTCACGGGTTGCATCCACTTTGGAATAAGCCGGGCCTTTGGTGGATATCGCATTCAACTTCTCGGCAATATCGGGAAACAGCCGTGCAAATTCACCTGCATGCGGGGTCAGGACACATTTGTCGTGCAGCAACCCCATCAATTCAGGGTGTTGCGCCAGCAAAGTCAAACCATCCGCATCCACAACAGTCGCCCGTTGTTCCGCTAACACTGCCGCCAAAACATCCACCCGATCCTGATCCAACCCCAAAGCAGGCCCGGCACAGATCGCATTGATCCGCTCATCGGCAAGAACCGCAGTCAAAGCCTGCGCATCCGCCACAGGCGTCAGCATAATCGCGTTTAATTGCGCCGCATGTTCAGCCACCGCATCAGGCGGGCAAGCAACTGTCACAACTCCCGCCCCTATGCGCAAAGCCCCACGTGCGGCTAGGCGGGCGGCACCTGTTTTAGAGGATGGGCCTGACAGGATGTATGCATGGCCGTGGGAATATTTGTTTGCTTGTGCGTATTTGAACAAACTATCGCGCATTGCAACGTTGCTAACAATCTGACGTGGTTGACGATACATTCATGCCTCCAGTGGAGATATTTTAGACCATTTGGAAAGGCCAATATCCTTTACAACAACCTTACCACATGAATTCCAGCGATCTGGTTTAAAATGGCATGGTTTTTTTGCATGGAAAGTAACTGTTAAGTCTGCCCTAATTGTATTATCCGATTGATCTTCAATTGCTGCTAAGCTCTTTCCCGTTTCAACACTGATACCTGTTGGAATATCAATGGAAACATGATAGATATTATCATAGATTTCTACATCCTTACAAACGTAAGAATGCTCTTCGTAGTAGTCTAGAATTTCTTTTGGATACCTGTTGATACCAATACCGAATAACGCATCTATAACAAGTAAAGTATTTTCACTTTCTTCGGCATCCATGGTTTTTCTGAACATTTCGGATGAACCTTCTTTATCTGTAGAAAAATATCCAAACACAGGTTGGTTCATTCCACGCCAAGCCAAGTAGTTTGCCTTTGCGTCTTCTGGAAGTTCTTTCCAGTCGCCAACTAAAAATACAAAAACATTAAAGCCAGCCTCTTTCAGTAACCGCGCCACCACGAATCCGTCACCACCGTTATTCCCTGGCCCGCACAGAACAACAGCACGGTGTGAGGTTTTCGCCAGCTCCGGCCATTCCTCAAAAATAGCCTCAACCACGCCTGCCCCTGCGCGTTCCATCAGTTCCAACCCGGTGACCTCACCACTTTCAATCGCGGCTTGTTCAATGGCGCGCATTTGGGCAGCGGTCAGTAGTTCAGTCATGGTCATATTTCCTAATTGTCTAATAATTGTGCAATCTGCCTATTTTTTAATCAATCTCACCCAAATCAACATCAGTTCAAGGGCGCAAATCACACATGAATTGCGCATCACCTTAAACCGCGCCAACACTGCCGCCAAGCATTACGCGCACGCATCAGGAGTCTTAATGATGAAAAAAATCGAAGCCATCATCAAACCGTTCAAACTGGACGAAGTGAAAGAGGCCCTGCAAGAGGTCGGTATCCAAGGCCTGACCGTTACAGAAGCCAAGGGTTTTGGCCGCCAAAAGGGCCACACCGAACTTTATCGCGGTGCTGAATATGTCGTCGATTTTCTACCGAAAGTGAAAATCGAAGTGGTGTTGGAAGACGAGCAGTTGGAAACGGCGATTGAAGCTATCGTTGACGCTGCCCGCACCGAAAAAATCGGCGACGGTAAAATATTTGTCTCTACCATCGAACAAGCCATCCGTATTCGTACGGGTGAAGAAGGCGTTGAAGCGCTTTAATACAAACAAACCGTAACCTGCTCTTATAAGGAATGACAAAATGAGTGCAAAAGATCTGGTCAAACGCATTGCGGATGAAGACATCCAATATGTAGACATCCGTTTCACGGACCCACGCGGCAAGCTGCAACATGTAACTGTTATCAATGATGAAGTTGATGAAGACTTCCTTGAAGGCGGCTTTATGTTTGACGGCTCATCCATTGCAGGTTGGAAATCCATCGATCAGTCCGATATGAAACTGATCCCTGATTGCGACAGTGCCTATATCGACCCGTTTTACGCTGAAAAAACAATCTGTGTGCATTGCCACGTTGTAGAGCCTGACACAGGTGAAACATACGAGCGTTGCCCACGCTCTACTGCGATGCGCGCCGAAGCCTATCTGATCTCTACAGGCATCGGCGATCAATCTTTTTGGGGGCCGGAAGCCGAATTTTTCTTGTTCGACGACGTACGTTATTCCAATTCTATCAACAAGGTATCATACGAAATTGATGCAGCAGACGCATCATGGAACACAGATACAGAATACGAAATGGGTAATATGGGTCACCGTCCGGGTGTTAAGGGCGGGTATTTCCCGGTTAACCCGACAGACGCGGCACAAGACATTCGTTCCGAAATGCTGTCCACCATGAAGCGCATCGGCATGAAAGTCGACAAGCATCACCACGAAGTGGCATCTTGCCAACACGAACTTGGTCTGGTGTTTGGCCCTTTGACCAAACAAGCGGATGATTTGCAAAAATACAAATACATCATCCACAATGTGGCCCACGCCTACGGCAAATCAGCCACCTTCATGCCAAAACCAATTGCGGGTGACAACGGCACCGGTATGCACGTTAACATGTCAATCTGGAAAGAAGGCAAACCTTTGTTTGCAGGTGATAGATACGCTGATCTGTCACAAGAGGCATTGTATTTCATCGGCGGCATTCTGAAACATGCCAAAGCCCTGAACGCTATCACCAACCCTGCCACAAACAGCTACAAACGCCTGATCCCGGGTTTTGAGGCCCCTGTATTGCGCGCCTATTCCGCATCCAACCGTTCCGGCTGCGTGCGTATCCCTTGGGCAGAATCCCCCAAAGCAAAACGCGTTGAAGCCCGTTTTCCTGATCCAGCTGCCAACCCATACCTG
>Ga0209344_10003176_pt1 | contig 16630 bp, 10 predicted proteins | sample Cruoilmetagenom6_FD_187293 | JGI IMG/M metagenome (GOLD analysis project Ga0209344, IMG submission 187293) | Oil polluted marine microbial communities from Coal Oil Point, Santa Barbara, California, USA - Santa Barbara Oil Seep Sample 6 (SPAdes)... | ecosystem: Environmental > Aquatic > Marine... | reverse complement strand
ATTTTGTAAATGAAGGAGATACAATAATGATTGATTCTGGAACTACAGCCATGGAATTCGTCAGGAGTTTGGATAATAAAATGACATTAACTGTTATTACAAATGCTTTGAACATAGCAAATCAATTTTTTAATAATAATAATATAAATGTTATTATGCCCGGAGGGTTTCTTAGGAATAAATCATTTTCGCTGATTGGTACACCTGCTGAAAAAAGTTTGAGAAATTATTTTTGTGATAAATTGTTTTTAGGAGTAGATGGATTAGATAGTAACTATGGTTTGTCCACACCTAACATAGAAGAAGCTCATTTTAATAGTGCGATGATTGAAACATCTAATCAGGTTATAGTTCTTGCGGATTCCAGTAAAATAGGTAAAAGAAGCCTTGCCTTTATCTGTCCAATATCTAAAATAGATATATTAATTACTGATAGCGGAATAAGTAATGATCAAAAAGTTTCCTTTGAAAATGCTGGTATTAAAGTAGTAATTGCATAAGATTTCGAGAATTATTTTAGTGCAATTAAATAGTGTACTAATTTGCCAGACATTATATATACTAATACGCAAATTATAAGAAATCCTAAAACAGTTATATTGTTTTATGTGTGACTTGTTCGTATACTTGCCCATAACATCTTCACGATTAGCTATTAAAAGCACTGCTAAAATTCATGAAGCTTGTGCCAAAATTAAAGAGCATACAGATTGGACGTGCAACAAAAAGTGGACAATTAAATAAGGGTCTTGCCGCTACATTTTGATTAAATATTTCTATTTCGAAGGGTCTGTAAATTAAACTCTGTCCGTTGTTTCAATTCCTTTGGGGCTAGCCCCAAAGGAATTGGTGTTTAATATCAGGGGTATCCGTTCCCCAAATTTAATGTAAAGTTGTTGAACGGTCAGGCTCCAATTGTGCAAAGGGCTGGTCCATTTCTTTTCTATGTTCTTTGTGGCCAAGTACACAAGCTTTATCAAGGCCATATCATTTGTGAAGGTCCCCTTGGTCTTGGTAACTTTACGTACTTGGCGGTGGAATCCCTCTACGGCATTGGTGGTATAGATTATTTTTCTGATCGGTTCGGTGTACTGGAAATACTGTGATAGCTGCTCCCAGTTGCGCTGCCAGCTTTCGATGACCACGGGATATTTGCCTCCCCATTTTTCCTCCAGATCCAATAATCTGTCTTCCGCCACCTCTTTGCCGGTCGCCCGATAAACGAGCTTAAGATCGCGCATGAACTCCTTTTGATCTTTAGAGGCAATGTATTTGAGCGAATTGCGTATCTGGTGCACGATGCAGAGCTGCACCTGTGCTTTTGGGAATACGCTCAATATCGCATCGGTAAATCCCCGAAGATTGTCCGTGCAGGCGATCAGGATATCCTTCAAGCCCCGATTGTTCAGGTCTGTAAGTACTTGCAACCAAAAATTGGCCTCCTCGCTCTCGGAGATGTACATGCCCAAAACTTCCTTATAGCCCTCCTTGTTGATGCCAAGGATATTGTAGAGGGCCTTGTGCTCGATCTTGCCATCGACCTTTACCTTGTAGTGCATCGCATCGAGCCATACGATGCAATAGAGTGGCTCCAGCGGGCGGTTCTGCCACGCCTTTACATCGGGGAGGACCTTATCGGTTATCTGGCTCAAAACGGTATGGGAGATGTCGGTGTCGTACATTTCCTTGATATGCGAAGAGATGTCGCGGTAGCTCATCCCAAGGCCATAAAGTCCTATGATCTTGTCAGATAGGTTGTCGGCCAAAATGGTCTGACGTTTCTTTACCAGTTCCGGCTCAAAGCTGCTTTGCCTGTCCTGGGGCGTATCGATATCGAAAGTGCCATAGCCGCTCTTAATGGTCTTTTTCCCTTTGCCGTTGCGTTTGTTGCCGTTGATCCTTTGGGATTCGTCCAAATGGCCCTCCATCTCCGCCTCAAGGGCCTTTTCGATGACGTTCTTCAGCATCGGGGCGAACGCGCCACCCTTGCCGAAAAGGTTCTTGCCCGACATGAACTGGTCAAGCACCTTCTTTTCAAATTCTGTCTGTTCCTCTTTTCTCATGGTTCTGTCTGAATAAAATTAATGTTTAAATCTATTTCAGACAGTGTTTAATTTACACCCTCATTTCGAATTCTTCTATTATGTTATGTTCTACTGTGGAGTCCCCTCTTTTTCTATTATACTTAGTTTCTGTCCATTAAATAGTACGGCAAATGCTTAGTCCCGATAATTTCCTTCTGCTCATCTGTTAATTTAGGTTTTTTCTTTCCAGGAAAATTATTTTTACCATAATCCTTGGATTCCCTTCGCCAACGACCCGGTATAGAAATGAAAATATCCAATTCCCTACATATCTCAACAACATTCCATCGAGTATAGCTTAGTCCATTGCTTTCTCTTTAAATTCCAAGGTGTAATCTCTCTTTTCCCTTGACATGTTTCAAAATTGATTTAATCAATCGACACTCTCTTATCTTTATGACCGGTCAAATGTAGTAAGTCCAAGTTGTAAAGTCGAGATAAATAAGAAGAATACAGCAATTACATACAAGCTAATCAATTATATAAAAACTGATGGCTAGCAAACAACCTCGTGGGTACACTATTTAGTGAACCAATCGCGTACCGTTTCCTCAGCCAATTTGTTGTTAGGTGTAAAGGCATTGTTATGTTCACCTCGATATTCTAAATAACTCGGGAATTTCCACCATAGGATGCCTCGGCACCACGGTTCATTTTGTATGCCCTCAAATATAATCTCGTAAGATCTACGCTGTGCCTCTTCGCTAATAGTTTCATCTGCCTCTGCATGCGGGTTTTTCCACGGTGTATCAACACTTCTAAATCCGATTTCGGTAAAAACGATAGGCTTTTTAAAGCGATCAAATACTTTTTTAATTTTCATTTTCACCGTATCGAACTGCAAGCGCATCTCTTCATCGGTAGGTTTATCTTTTTTGCTCAACGGATAGTAAGAGTTCAACCCGATAAAATCTAAATCGTCCCAAAACTCGATATTTTCAAATTCGGTGCCCCAATTTGCTGCGTAGGTCAGTTGTCCAGAATATAGCACACGTGTTTTTTTGATCATCTCACGCCATGCCTTGGGCTGGGACAATGTCGCCTTTGTGAACTCTACACCAATACATAAAGCATCCATCTCATGAATTTCTGCCAAAAATGCATAATGCCGAATCCAACGGTAATAATAATCATGAAATTTATCCCATTGTGCATCAGTAGGCATATCAATACCACCTGGCCAGCTACCTCCCACATATATTTGAGGTTTCAACAGCGTATACATGCCAATATCACTTGCCACAGAAACAGCATGTACCACGGCATCATCATTCTCACTACCGGCATTATCGCTAAAATGTAACGGTTTAGGTGTATTAATATCATTAACGCCCGTATATGGTACAATTGTCATGGCGTTACTGCCCATATTCTTTTGCTTCAACAAAGATTCGGTTGCTTTTTGCGAACCGTATCCATTGTAAATACTATAGCCTTCATGAGCAAAATTGAATCCTTTTAGGTAAGGTAATTTCTTTTTTTCCGTTTTTCTCTTCGTATGTGTTTTTGGAAGTGTCTTTAAATAGTGCTGCCATTCTACATTCAGACTTTTTATCCGTCCATCAGAAAGTGATACATTTTTATACTGCTTTAAATACGAATTCTTGCCCCAAGTTTTAATCAGAAAATCTGCAAAGGCTCCCGCCATACAATCTCTAATGAGTGAGGACTCCATTTCTATAAATGAATTGTCTAGAAGTTCTGCCACCGAAAATGTATTCTCCGATTCTACCAACCGTGCAGCCCAATATTTATAGCCGTTCATTTGCCAGGTATCTGTAAAATAAATAGGAAGCCCCAGCGTGAATATTGTTTTATTACTTCTCCCTATAAGGTTATGGAGCAATAAAGCATTATCCCTACCAATGTGATTATTTGCATAAATTTCATTGACAATAGTATGAACGGAATTGGTAATCGTGTCAAAAGTAGAATGATCGGTATTGCCGGTAATCAGCCCTTTTTCCTCTGTACAGGTATAAAAATTATACGTGATTTTTGGTACAGCTTTACCTTTTACAAAAGCGACAATCTTTGCTTTTGAAGCTTTTACCTCTGCCTCTTTTTGTGCTACTTCTGATGGTTTAATAGCTCCCTGATGATCAATAAATTGAAACTCATCTGTATCTAACAGTATTTTAGTACCTGTTGCAAAATTGAAAAACGTAGACCCTTCTATACCCCAATCTGCATTAAAGTCGCCCATGACCAATCGTTCTTTATCTTCGTATACCTCATACTCAAAATTCTGACGGTAAAACGACCGCCCCTGTTCCGATACTTTTTTAGCAAATAAATCAAAAATTTCATTTGCATTTGTACCCGTTAAACAACTAAAAGGAAGTTTTGGGTCAGCAGGGCTCGGATAAAAAGATACTCCAAGAATAGAATTATTATTCGACACTTTTTTAGTACCTATCTTTATTTCTGTATTGGTCATTTGAAAAGGAGTGCCAGACAAATATTTTTGTATGAGCGGATTTTCATCTACCGTACCTACCAAGTACACAATAGATGTGTTCAAAGATTCCTCACTTACCTCATCTACATTATTGTAACTTACCTTGGCACTGCGCCAGGACTTAATAACCTCTTTTAAAGAAAGCTCATGAAGAACCTTTTTATATTGCTCTTGCAACAATGAATCTTTTGCACCATAAATCACTAAAATCTCTCGTTTATCGAAGAAACTTCTGCGTAAATCTCTACGTGTAGCAATGGTATCCAAAGCCTCTGGAATAATCTTATTCTCTACCGAGAGTAAGTAATGTAACCCAGCAAAGACAATAATAACAAATAATGCAACAAAGAAATATTTCTTTTTCATATAATAGGCAAAGGGCAAAACATATGTTTAAGTTAGCAAAACTGTAAAACCTATTGACAACCATAGTGTTATTTAACTTTTAAAAAGGAGTTTTAGATATTTCGATTAAGAGTGCACTGACATAGAATCGTAAGTAAAATGAGTTACATCAGTGTCTCAAAGGGTTTTCGACTATGTTATCCATTAGGTCGGCAATTTTATAAACTTACATTTGAAGTGAAAACGGATTCAAATAACAGCTGTTGTGGTATGAAGGCATTTGTACCTTAATTTTGTAATTCTTAATAGCCAACGCTTCATGAAATCTTTTCTTCTCTTTATTTTCGTCTTCTGCTCTACTTTAACTCTTGTTGCTCAAAGCTATGGGACTATACCCCTAGAGGGTTTTACAGAACTACGCGTGTATGATAGAATCAGTGTTACCCTAGTAAAGGGCGAAGAAAATAAGATTGAAATCGCAGAAGAAAACAAAAAAGATTTAAGCTTTACAGAAAATGATGGTCGCTTGCGATTAAAGATGTGTTCGGGAGAATCTGTTTTAAATACGGTTTTAAATCTTAAACTTTTTTATACCGAAACACTCTCGGTAATAGATGCGAACAAAAACTCCAGAATTATATCTACGGGATTAGTTATTGGTACCGACTTAGCCATCGAAGCACAAGATGCCAGTACCATCACTTTAAATATTGCATACAACAACATATCTGCAAAAAGCATTAGTGGTAGTGAAATAAGGCTATCGGGTACTAGTGGTAACCAAGAAGTAATGATAAATACAGGCGGTAAACTTCTGAATAAAGGATTAAAAACAAAAAGCAGCACCGTAATTGTTCTCTCTGGCGGTAGTGCAGATGTTTTCGCTAGTGAAGCTGTTATTGCCAAAGTAAAGGCTGGTGGGGCTATTACTGTTTATGGTAATCCGAAATCTGTAGATAAGGACGATACTTTTGGTGGTAGAATTGCCATACCTGAATAACTACTGTTCTATACTCTGAACATCAAAATCTACAAGCGCATTATCTTGAAACTTCAGAGTAACCTCTATAGGGTTACAACACACCTCACAATCTTCTACATACGTTTGGCGTGAAATAGAAGGGTCTAGAAGCATCGAAACTTCTTCCCAACAATACGGACATTGAAAATTATGCTCGAACATAGTATGTAATCATGCTTTTAATTCTTTTACCAACTCTTGTAAAGTTAGGGTCTGTAATAAATTACTGGCATTTGAAGTGAAAATGGTATCGTGACCAAGTTTTAAAGATAAAACATTTTCTTTTTCATCTAAATGAATATCAGTAGGGTCAATTTTAATTTTCTCTAGCTTAACATCAAAACGCTTTTTTAAGGATACCGATCCATTGAACTTACTTAGTTCGAATCCGTAGAAATCGAACAAACGATGTAATCCGCTGAAAAAGCTAAATCCTATAAAAACCAATGCAGCCATTGCAAATTTATACGTTAAGGTAAATACATCTAACTCGTCACCATTTATAAAAATATATGCCAAATTTATACATCCAAAAACCCCTAAAAAGAATACCAATAGACCAACTATAACCGCCAACACATCGGTAAGCAATGCCTCTTGGGTTCTGGTCACTATCAATCCGTCTGCCGATATTTCTGCTTGAAATCCGAAATCTTTTAAATATTCCAAATTTCTAATCTGAATACGCTTATTGGTGATGGTAGCTTCTAAACCACTTAAATCTATAGCAACTGTACGCTTTTTCAACTCATTGTGCAAACTTACCTGTGCTTCGAAAGTGAGTAATGAATGTCGATCCAGAATCTCTATAAGCTCTCCATTTGTTCTATCGCTATACATTTTTTTTCTAATTAATTTCTTGATATTCGAGATTAAAAACTTCTAGATTTACAATTTAATATTTAATAACTGTCCTGTAAGCTGTAACAATTGAAGTTCTGCCAATTTAGCATCGTACTTCGCCAAATTCTTATTGGTTTGAGCATTCAATAAATTGATCTGGGCCTGTCTAAACTCGATCGATGTAATACTGCCCAACTGAAACTGCTCTCTAGATCGCTCAAAATTGTTTTGGTTGGTAAATACATTCTGCTCTTGAATATGATAAATTTTTAATAGATTATCATACAATGCCATGGCATTTTGCATGTCTCTGCTAACCTCTAATTCAACCTGCCTGCGCAATAGCTCTTGGTTAGCATAGGTAATCTTGGCATTCTTTACACTTATCGTTGTACTACCGCCATCGAAAAGATTCCATGTTAAACTAGCCCCTAAAGAATAGTTGCCTACATTAGAATTGGTACCCGGAAAAACCGCCCCGGTTAAGAAAGCCGATGGTGCATTTTGATTTCTGTTCCATCCGTAAGATCCGGTTAAACCAATAGTCGGCAGATACCCAGATTTGTTCACTTTAATATCATACGCATTGATATTCAAATTTGTTTCGGTCTGTAGAATCGCTACGTTATTGGTAATTGCTTTATCCATAAATTCCACTATTTGAAACTTAGGTATAAAAACAATGGTCGTATCTACTTCGTACCGCGTACTTAAATCTTGATTCAGCACCACATTTAAATCGCGTTTTGCATTTGCCAATTGCTGTTCTGTTTTCAATAGGTCGATACTGTCACTGGTCATATCTACCTGTGCGTTCAAAATATCTAACTTTGTATTTTGACCGTATTCAAAAGAATATTCAGACCTGGTTATTCTATCCCTAGAAATTTCCAATGCTTGCTTTTGTACATTCTTATTCTCTGTTAAACGAGCAATCTCAAAATACACCGTGAACATTTGAATCATAGTATTTTCTATGGTCTCACGAGCTTGTAGCGTGCTTAGTTGGTACTGTACTTTTAACCTTTTATAATTATAGAACCTGCCCAAACCATCGAAAAGAGTATAGTTTAGGTTTAATGCCGTACTATACCTTTGGCTTTCTGCTCCGTCGAGAGAAATGTCATCCCTTTCGCTACCGTCTTCATTAAATTGCCCTGGAAATTCAGTGGTAGTATCGTTATCATTATACGTGGCACTGGCGGTACCTGTTAACGTTGGTAAATACCCCGAGTTTAGAACACTTGCATTATTTTCAGCGATATCAACTTGACCTTTAGCTATTTCAATACCGTAGTTATTCTCTAAAGCCTTAACAACAGCTTCTTCTTTAGAGAGTTTTTTCTCTTGTGCAAAAACTACACAAACAGGGAGAAATATTAATAATATGATGAATTTTAATTTACTCATTATAACTTATCTATATTCTTATGTGATCGGGAACCATCTGTTATGTAGTCTTGATGATTACCGTCTTCAATTGCATGCTGTGAATGACCTTCTAGATGGGCTGCTTCCTTCCTTTCTTTCCTTAATCGCTCTTTCTACTTCTTCTTTAGTGATTTTATGACCGGAAGCAAAATATAAGTTTTTAACTTTCAAGTTGTTACTGAACGACAAAAACAAAGGTAACATCAATAAAGTAAGTACCGTTGCGACACCAATACCATAAGCAATAGAAATCGCCATTGGTTTTAAGAACTGTGCCTGTCTACTAGTCTCTAACATTAAAGGAGCCAAACCTGCAATTGTAGTAATCGAAGTCAAGAAAATTGCTCTAAATCTTGATTTACCTGCTTCAAAAATGGCGTTATCAAAGGTCATACCTTCCCGTAAGTTAGAATTGAACTTACCAATAAGTACCAAACCATCGTTAACCATAATACCAATCAAGGCAATAATACCTAATATAGAAAGTATGTTGATCGGAAAATCGTGAATCCAGTGTCCCCATGCAACTGCCGTAAAGCTAAACGGTACTAAAAGTAATAACATTAATGGCTGACTGAAACTTCTAAATGTGAATGCAATGGTGATGTAAATTAAAAGCATCACTGTAAAACCTACTAATTTTAAGGACCCCGTTAATTTATCTAATTCCCTATTCTGACCTTCGTATGATGCACTTACCGTTGGATATTTAGATTGAATCTCTGGCATGTGCACGTTCTGTATTTCGGTCATGATTTCGGTGGGACTATCCTTTACATCTTTCATGTCTGCAGAAACCTGAATCTCTCGTCTACCTTCTAGACGATTTATGGCTACATCGCCACGAACAATTGTATAATCTGCAATTTCATTTAATGGAACTCGCTCACCTGTCGGCATAACAATACGCATATCGTCTAAACTAGAAATTGATGAACGCTCTTCCCTATCATAACGAACCCAAACCCTTATTTCATCTTGAGATCTTTGAAAACGTTGTGCCTGTACCCCGAAGAAACCTGCACGAACCTGAGTCATTAATGTCTGCAAATCCATACCTAATAAATAGGCATTCTCTTTTAAGGTCAATCTAATTTCTTTAATACCCGCTGGGTCATTATCAGAAATATCCTTTAATCTCGTATCCTTGGCCAATATGTTTTTCAGTTCCGCTTTTACCGCTTTCAGTTGTTCAATATTATTACCTAACAAAGAAACTGAAACAGGTGAACCACCAAAGTTACCACCAGAACCGTAAATAAGACTTTCTACTCCCAATACAGGACCCACAAGCTCTTCTACTCGTCTAGTCACCATATCTGCTGAAATCTCATTAGGTCTTTCTTCACCTGGTAACAGATTAATGGTCAATTCAGCCGAAGAGGAACCGGGACCTAATCTTCTGATAAGATTTTTAAAGACCTTTTTATCTGATCCTACCATATATTTTTCTGTCAATTCTTTATTGACAATCATGGCTTTTTCCTCTATTAACGAGATAATAGAATCTGTAATTTTCTCATTGGTACCGTTCGGCATCTCCAATTCAATACCTACACGGTCACTGGCTATTCTTGGAAAGAAAGCCGTTCTAATAATTCCACCGCCAACAGACCCTAATGTTAAAATGAAAGCCGAAGCGAAAACAGCGAACATAAATATTTTGTGATTCATTGAAAATCGTAATACAGGAGTATATAGATTATCGCGCATCCAAACCATTAATTTATCTCCAAATTCGTTGATTACCCTAAGTTTGGCAAATGCATTTGCCAATCCGCTTTTTGGTTTGGTATCCATTGGTTGTAGTGCTTTTGAATGTGCCAAGTGAGCGGGTAAAATAACCAGCGCTTCTACTAACGACACTACTAATGTCAAAATTACAATTACAGACACTTCTCCAAAAAACTCACCGATTCTACTATCTAAGAACAAGAAGATAGAGAATGCTAGTATTGTTGTAATAATCGCGGAAATAATTGGAGGCAACACCTCCATGGTGCCATCTACAGCTGCTTGAACAGGAGATTTTCCTTTTTCGTAATGCTGGTAGATATTTTCGGCAATAACGATACCATCGTCCACAAGAATACCTATAACGATAATCATACCGAATAAGGATAGTACATTAATGGTAACATCAAAGAACCCTGCAAAAACGAACATTCCTAAAAATGCTATCGGTAAACCGAAAGCTACCCAGAACGCTAATCTTGTATTCAAGAAAAGGGATAAGAATATCAATACCAACACCATACCCATTATAGCGTTTTCAGTTAACAATTGTGTTCTTTGATTAAGCGTAGTCGATTGATCGGATACTACATCTAACTTAATATTGTTATACTTCTCATTGAAGTCGCCAATGTATTCGTTTACTTGATCGGCCGCTGCAATTAAATCCTCATTATTGGTACTGGTTATTGTAGTACTCACAGATAAATTTCCATTGAAATAAGTAGCATTAGGTGTTTCTGAAAAACGATCCCTTACCTTAGCTACATCTTTTAAACGAATTACATTACCAGATTGATCTGCACGAACAACAAGGTTATTTAGCTCACTACCATAATACGACCGGTTATTGGCACGTATTAAATACTCTTCTGCATCTGTTTTAATATTACCGCCGGTTACAAGTATATTGGCTTTACTAACGGCACTCGCTACCTCTGTAAATGAGAGTCCGTAAGCTAATAAGTCATTCTCATTTACCGCAATTTCAATTTCCTCATCTGGGAAACCTGAAATCTCTATTTGAGAAATACCTTCCATAGCCCTTAGGTCATTCTCAATCTCCCTACCGACACTTTTTAAAGTTGTTAACGGAATATTCTCTCCACTAATGGCAAAAGATATGGTCTGTCGAACGGTTTCTAGAATTGATACGATCAAAGGTTCCATAGCTGTTGGAAAGGTCGGCACTCTATCTACCGCATTCTTTACTTCTAAAAGCATGAAATCGATATTTTCGCCCTTTTCTATTTCTACGTTAATTGTACCACTGTTTTCCCTAGAAGTAGAGGTCACACGATCAACACCTTCAAGTCCTTTTAAATTGTCCTCTATTTTAAGAACAATACCTTCTTCCACCTCTTGTGGAGATGCACCAGGATAAGTAATGTTGACAGCAATGTTCTTAGAATCCGTTAATGGAAAGAAAGAAGACTTTAATGCCTTTGCACCAACTATACCGAATAGGGCAAAAGAGATGACCACAACATTAACGGCAACATGGTACCGAATAAAATATTCAATCAGCTTACTCATTATTTTTTTGTAATTTCTGGTTGTTCAGAGTAAATTTTCACAGCCATACCAGTAAAGCCACCGCTTACAGGCTTTGATACTATGGTTACGCCATTAGGCACATTTTTGAGTACTACACGTTTATCTGAAAAATAAACAGGCTTTACATCTATTATATCCAAAACTGAATCTCTAACAACAAATATTTTATTGCCCTCAAGCAGTAATCCTCTATCAACCTCAATAGCATTTTCCTCTTTTTTGGCATCTAAGTCTGCCTCTAGGTACATACCTTCCCTTAAATTCTTATGATCAACTTCTATATAGGCGTTAACGGTTTGTGTTGATTGATCAATACTACCGTTGATTCTTGTAACTTCACCTATATATGTACTATTATCATCTAGATTGGTCAATTCTACGGACTCCCCTACTTTCAGTAAATCTGTATATCTTTTGCTTATGGCTACTTCAAGTTCGTATACTTCTGTGTTAATGAATTCACCTAATTTTTGACCTGATCTAACCAAAGTACCTTCTGTAACCAAAGTCTCCGTAAGGACCCCTGAGAATGGAGCGGCAAGACGATATTTAGATAGCCTTTGCTCTAAATTCTTAACATTATAGTAGCTGGTTAAAATACCCCTGCCGGATATAAAAAACTTTTCTTTTTCAGATTCCATCTCAGGAAGTGCAGGAGTGCTTTTTGAAATATCGAAGTTGGAAAGGTAATCTTGCCACTTAGAATAAATGTCTGGATAGTCTAAACGTAAATCCGGCATCACTGCCGTTAATTGATTGAAAAGATTACTTTTTGCCGATTGTACACTTGCCGCATATTCATCGGCATCTATGCTTATAATTGTCTCACCTTTACGAAAAACTTGACCTTCTTTAAATAATTTGCTCCCCTTCTTAAATATGCCTTGAACCTCTGCATATAATTCTACCCGCTGCTTTGCGATTAAATTACCGTTTGCCGAAACTACAATTGGTACCGTACCATTTTCAACTACCTCTGTGAAAACCGTTTTCACCACTTTTTTAGATTTGGGCTTGAATGTTTTCTTACTATCAATAATATACCCCGCTAAAAAAAAAGATATTACAATTAGTAAAATACCTAGTACGGTAAAAATAATTTTTCGCATTTTATATAATTTATAAACATATTTCAAAAAAAATAGGATCAAAATATTTCTTAATTTCCTTTAGTATTATGCTAACTAAATGAAACGACATTGATACTATTTCAGCTTAATTCGCCACAATATCTATTGTACCTTATTACAAAAAGAATATCAATTGCTAACATCTAACAAATATTTACCATCTATAAAAACAATCTAAGTATTGTTAAAACAAAACGGTTATATTAAATATAGGGCTTAACTAATAACTTTGGGAAATTCATTAATCATCGGCGAAACTACAAAAAAAACACTACTGGCATAAAAAACCTTAATGGTTAAAGTAATCATAAAAAATCCGTCTTCTCGGTCACTTTCAAACAAAAAAAGGGATGCTATCGCATCCCTTTTATATATTTTTCAGATATTTAATTTTGTTTTACATCTTCATATTTAGTATCCACAATACGAGTTCTACCAGCTTCTATTGTACCAAATTTCATATTTAAAAATTCGTCATCGCTATCGAAAACTGCAAGCTTACTGCTCTCCATTCTCAACAAAGAATTCAGTGACCTAAAATTATTGCCCTGTAACTGTACAAACTCAAGATTGCTAAGGGTAGCCATACCACTAGGTAAATCGCCTTCAAACTGATTGTACGACAAAATCAATTCTCTTAAGTTCACTAAACGTCCTAAATCAACCTCTATAGTTCCGGAAAGCTTGTTACCAAAAAGCTCTAAACTTTCTAGCTTACTCAATTTTTCAAGGGATTTAGGTAAGTTTCCCTCTAAATAATTACTTGATAAATTCAAAGTCTTCAAATTAGATATTTCGCCTATATATTCAGGTATTGTTCCTTGAAATAAATTATTGAACATAGATAGTTCTTCTAATTGCTTCATCTTTAAACAATCTTGAGGTAAAACACCTGTTATTTTATTCATTTCTAAACGTAATGAAGTTAATTCTCCTAACTGAAATATATCCTTTGGCAAGTTACCTTCTAAAACATTAAAAGCTAGATTAAGAATCTTTAAATGTGAAAGTGAAGCTATACCATCAGGTATCGCACCCCTTAAATTATTACTATATAATTTCAACTTGGTTACATGACCGTCATTTATCTCTACCCCATACCAAGATGAGGGGTCTTCTTGAAGATTCCATTTATTTTGCCATTGTTCACCAACGGTACTCTCGTTGAAGTCTATCAAATACTGTTTCTCACTATCGGGTATTTGGGCTTGGATTATGACATTACAGATCAGAAAGAAAAATAAGCAGGTATGTTTAATACTAGTTTTCATACTGAAAAATTAGATTTTGGGGAATTTAAAATGGCACCGTTCATCTTTTAAATACGTATACAGTACATAATGGAGTAGAAAGCACTTTATATATAACGAACAAAAAATACATTTATGATACATTCCTATTCTTAATCGCATAAAAAACAAGAAAGAGATGCTGCTCAACATCTCTTTCTTTCACCAAACTAACTAAAAGTGTAAACTACTCTTACTCTTCTATATCTTCAAACTTCGTATCTGCCATTCTGGTTTTACTGAAGTTAATATCTTTAAACTCTAATTTTTTATCTTCTTTATCGTAATCAAAAACCAAATACTCTTTCGTTTCTAAAAACTCTAAAGCTTTAAAAGAACTAAAATTGTTATTCTGAATTTGAAATACTTCTAAATTTGCCAAATCTGCAAACTCATTAGGAATATCACCTATTAGTCTATTATTGGCCAATACCAATTCTTTCAATTTACTTAGCTTACCCATATCTCTAGGAATAACACCTTCTAACCTATTCTCAAAAAGACCTAATGTCTCTAATTGCGATAAGGCCCCCAAAGAACTTGGTATATCGCCATGAAACTCATTACTAGAAAGATTCAATACCTTTAAACCGGTTAAGTTACCTAGCGTGGCAGGAATTTCTCCCGTAAAAAAATTGTTGAATGCGGAAAGTTCTTCTAACTGTTTTAAACTACCAATATCTTCTGGCAACGCTCCATTCAACCTGTTCATTTCTAATTTCAATACTTTTAAATTAGACAGATTAACTATTTCTGCAGGTAATTCCCCCGTAAGTGAATTGAAGGCAAGGTTCAAAACCTTTAAATTCTCTAAATTTCCTAACTGTGAAGAAATTGGTCCCATTAAATTATTATGGAACAAATTGATTTCGACCACTTTATCATTTTCTACAGTAATACCGTGCCATTGAGAAACCGGGGTTTTTAAATCCCATTTCTTTACCCAATGATTACCGTTAGTCGTCTTATAAAGATCGATTAAGGCTTTTTTCTCCTTTTTAGATACTTCTGCAAAACAAACTGTTGTCAGAAATAATAAGCTGAAACTAAAATAATATAGTTTTTTCATATGATGATGGTTTGGTAATTCTTATCTATTAGGAATTATCCTACAAATTTAACTAATAACGCTGAAATCTAAAATTTTATCGTTGACTGACCCCTGTTTGTTGTGAAAGTAGCTGAAAATGTTGTGAAACGTTCAAAACTTGATGCTTGACAATTTACGATTACTCTAGCTCCTCAATATCAATTGTAAGAGTTTCCCAATTCTCCATCAACGTTTCTAACTTCTTCTTTTTAGCTTGATAACCATCAAAGAAATTAGGCTTCGCAATAGTAGCATCGTAGTCAACAAGTAAATTATGATCAATATCTTTAATATCCTTTTCAAGCAAACTGATCTTACTTTCTACTGAGCTCAATTGGTTCTTTAAATTCTTTAGTTGTTTTTGATATTGAAAAGAATTAGATGCTTTTGACTTCTTTTTTTCTACAACTACCGCCTGTTTTTTCTCGATAGCCCTAAAGTCTTCTACTTTACGTTGCTCTAAATAGAAGTCTACATCACCTAAATATTCTCTTATCTTTTGATCTTTAAACTCATATACCTTATTGGTAAGCCCCTGTAAAAAGTCTCTATCATGAGAAACCAATATAAGTGTTCCTTCAAAATTTAAACAAGCTTGCTTTAATACATTCTTCGATTTAATATCCAAGTGATTGGTAGGTTCATCCATTACAAGCACGTTAAAGGGCTGTAATAACATTTTTGCCAATGCCAAACGGTTGCGCTCACCACCTGAAAGTACTTTTACGTACTTATCCACCTCATCTCCTCTAAATAAAAAGGAACCTAGAATGTCTCTTACTTTACTCCTGTTCTTTTCGTTAGCAGCATCGATCATGGTATCTAATATAGTTTTATTACCATCTAAATACTCTGCTTGGTTCTGCGCAAAATATCCTATTTGAACATTATGTCCCAGTTTTAAATGTCCGTCATGCTCTAAATCACCTACAATTATCTTTGCCAAGGTAGATTTACCTTGTCCGTTTTGACCAACGAAAGCGGTTTTACTATCACGTTCTATAAGCAGGTTAATATCATTTAACACTAAATTACTGCCGTATGATTTAGATAGTTCTTCTACTTCTACTACAACCTTGCCAGGTGTTACCGAAATAGGGAAGCGAAGACTCATAACACTATTATCATCCTCATCTACCTCTATACGCTCGATTTTATCCAATTTCTTGATTAAGGACTGCGCCATAGAAGCTTTGGTAGATTTTGCCCTAAACTTATCTATTAAGCGTTCTGCTTGTTGTATCTCTTTTTCTTGATTCTTTTGGGCATTCACCTGCTGTTGTTTAATTTCATTTCTAAGCACCAAGTATTCCGTATATGGCTTATTGTAATCATAAATACGGCCCAACGAAATCTCAATAGTTCTGTTCGTAACATTGTCCAAGAACATTTTATCGTGAGATACGATGACAACACCTCCGGTATAATTGTTCAAGAATTGTTCGAACCAAATAATAGACTCGATATCCAAGTGATTGGTAGGCTCATCTAACAACAATACATCATTGCTTTGCAGTAATAATTTTGCAAGCTCTATACGCATACGCCACCCTCCAGAAAAGGTTTCTGTCTTTTTATCAAAATCTTCTCGCTTGAAACCTAAACCTTGAAGAATTTTTTCAGTTTCACCTTGGTAATTGTACCC
>Ga0209344_10003175_pt1 | contig 16634 bp, 15 predicted proteins | sample Cruoilmetagenom6_FD_187293 | JGI IMG/M metagenome (GOLD analysis project Ga0209344, IMG submission 187293) | Oil polluted marine microbial communities from Coal Oil Point, Santa Barbara, California, USA - Santa Barbara Oil Seep Sample 6 (SPAdes)... | ecosystem: Environmental > Aquatic > Marine... | reverse complement strand
TAAGCGCAGCAAATATCGTGTAGGTCAGTCGCCATGCATCCGACAAGAACACAACGGTCGGTACCGCCACGATGATACCGATGCTAGTACCGGCATTCATAATCGAGCTGACCCGCCCATGCATTGCACGGCTCACCAGCGCCTGCATCGCAGCGGTCAGCGCAGGCATCATTAAACCGGTGCAGATACCGCAGATAAATACACCCATACCAAGCGATAGCGCGTCTGACGACTGGCTGATCAGTGCTAAACCGCCAACACCGAAAGACCCAGAGAGAATGGCTAAGTTACGTGCACCGAGCCGATCAGCGGCAAGCGGCGCGACCAGTGTGGAAAGCACAAAGCTAATAAACGGCAGCGCCCCGATAATGCCGACCAGGTAAGACGTCAGCGAAAGTTCTGCACTGATAGAAGGCACAAACAGACCAAAGGCAAAACGCGCAAGCCCGTAACTGATCGCCACCAGCGCGGCTCCAAATAGGGCAAACCCCATGCTCGACAACGCTTTCATACGGAGCCCTCCACTGCCATTGATTGCATGAATACAAGGTCGCTTTGAGCATTGTCGTCGCAACATCAGTGATGAGCAATGCAGAACCACTACTCCCCCCACAACATGCTAATAGGGACGGCAAAGCAACCGGGCACATTCAGCTTCACGCAATGCCGTCCGGTATAAATCAACATGCCACCCTGAAACTGCTGGCCCGCTTGAGCAGCGAGTCGAGCGAGCCCTGCGGCATCCTTGGACTGCACGGTAGCGGAACGCTTGACCTCGACCCCCCAAAGCGCCTGCCCACGTTCAATGATGAGATCCACTTCAACCTGATCTTTATCGCGGTAGTGAGAAAAGCGCAGCTCGGGCTCAACCCAAGAGGCTTGAGCCATAAGTTGCTCAACCACATGGGTTTCCAGCAGGGCTCCGAAACGCTCCGCTTCCGTCAACCACTGATCGAAGGATAGCCGCCCCAGAGCAGCCGCAAGCCCGGTATCGACCAAGTGAAGCTTAGGGCTCTTGATAAGCCGCTTAGCTTGATTGCGATGCCAAGCGGGTAGCTGACGAATCAGAAAGAGGCGCTCCAGAATGCTCAGGTATTTGGTAACCGTGCCACGCTCTAACCCTAGCTCTTTGCTCAAGGTGCTAACGTTGAGCAGGCTAGCAGTTCGGTAAGCCAGCAGTTCCATCAACCGTAGCATGCCATCCTCATCTTGAATGGCTGCGATATCCTTTACATCGCGCTGGATAATGGCATTGAGATATTGGCGATACCATTGACGAGCGCGGCGAGGCGTTCGCCGGTTGGGCTCAGGGTAGCCACCCTGGCAGATGGTTTCGGGTGTGGCAGGCAGCGGCCTGTGGTCTGGCACTAGCTTGGCGGCAAGCTGCCCCGTGATCAGCTTGGTCAGCAAGGTCGATTCACTAACACGCTTCTCCTGCTCAGCCAGCGGGTGCAGATAGATGACCTCCATACGACCTGCTAGTGATTCTTGGGCCTGGGGGAGCAACAGCAAATTGGCAGACCCCGTCAGCAGCAAACGCCCTGGCTGGCGGTCGCGATCAACCATCGATTTGATCGCCAGCAGCAGTTCGGGGGCACGTTGCACTTCGTCCAGCGTGCTACGCTCTGGCAGGCTTTCGATAAACCCCAATGGATCCTGCTGCGCGGCCGCCAGTAGCGTCGGATCATCCAGATTGAGGTACGCACGCTCAGAGTCTATGCGTTGCGCGAGCGTTGTTTTACCCACCTGCCTAGGCCCTAGCAAACACACCACCGGCGTATCTGCGAGCGACTCGACCACTCGGTCGCGGATCAACCGCGGTAGATAAGAGGTATCCATAGCTTGCCTCTGGCAACGTCCAATTGCGGATTATAGTAGCGTCTAATTGTAGGTTATTACAGCGTCCAATTGTTGGCTAAAGCATCGTCCAACTGCAGGCTAGAAGACTGACAAATGCCCTCGGATAGCGATCACTTGGGGTGCCACTTCGCGGTTGTCCAGTGTGATGGAGGATATTCTCGCAGCAAATTACGTGCAGAACCGGCGGGCAAAATCGGGACAATAGCCACTGAACATAATTGCCATGCGGCGTTCCAGGGCTTACAACTATACGGCGAGATAAAGTTAACAATTCAACAACAGGAAGATTAACGCTATGTCGATTGAGCTTTGGCTATCGTTTGTGTTGGCTTCGTTTTTGGTCATCGCGTCTCCCGGCCCCGCCGTTGCTCTACTGATAGTGACCGGCATCAATCTCTGGCGCCCCAGTTGGCGATTCTGTTTGCTACGTTTCTTGTGATAGGTGTCATCTCAGATCTCGGCTACACACTCTTGTCGACCACTAGCCGACAACTGATGACCGCCAGGTTTCGCCGCCTGCTACACCGCTGCGGTGCCGGTAGTTTGATTGGCGCTGGGGTATTGATGACCTTAATGCACCGCCGGGCGGGGTAATAAGAAGTATCCATAGCTTGTCTCTGGCAGCGCCCAATTGCGGGCTGTACCACCGGCCAGGTGTCATACATCGAAGTCATCAAGCGCTTCATCGCTCCCTGCGATGCAGCCGCCAAGCTACAAAAAGGCCAACAACCATCTAATTATTCGAAGCAATTGGCTGACCGGCACCTACCGCATCACGCTTTCAGTTCCAACTTTTAAATAATTTTTCTTTTATTATTATATTTGTCTAGCTCAGCTGTTTCGGAGACCAATTAGGCTGGTTGGTTTTAGTGCCAAACATTCGTTGGATTATCGATTAAGTGCTTCGTATCAAAAGAGCTACTGCGAAGTTCGCTCGCGGAATATCCGAAGTGTTGTCTAAATGCACGACAAAACTGTGCTTGATCAGTAAAGCCCCAACGATAGGCGATTTCACCAATATTAATACCAATGGGCGACGCCTCAATATCGCGGTGCGCGGCCTCAAGTCGCTGCCCCCTTACCCATTCCCGCACGGTGTAGCCTGACCCTGAAAACAGCTTGTGTAGATAACGCAATGAAATGCCGCAAAACCCTGCGATGCGAGTGGGTGTTAGCTCTGGATTACCAAGATTAGCAGAGATGTACCGCTCAATACGCATCAAATGAGCCGTTTTTAAATGGGATTGGTCACTGCTCAGCACTCTCTCATCCTGTTCGAGCACGTGCGATAACATATTTAACGCTTGCTCAAACAAACGGTTTTGATCTTCACTGCTGCACTCATTAACGCGTTGTGAGCAGATCATCAAGAACTCGACAAAGGCGCAACCAATGCCTTTTTGGGCAGAAAAGCAGTGTTGGGAATAACGCTCGGGCCGCCGAATACGGTGTTTCATCGACTGACTTGGGATCTTGAAGACCCACATGTCATTAGGGGCTTCATAACCAAAACGATAAGGGGCATCTCCCTGCTCAACAATAAAGTGCCCCGGTGGGCAGTCTAGGCTACGCCCATGCTGGGAGAAAAAAACATTGGTTCGTAGAGGAATAGTGACCAGAAAAGACGCGTGGTCATCATGCGCAATTTGCGACTGACTCCTTGAATACTCAGCTTGATAAGAACAAAGACGCGATAAAGAAAAGTCACTTCCCTCTGCTTTCCACACATTCAGAGAACCCTGAAACTTAGCCTCCTGACTCCCGTAATTAAGGGTTAGCGGAAAATACGTTTGGGAAATGAGCTGCGTCCAGCGCCCCTGCGAATCAGACGTTAGCATTAAGTTGGCTTTATTCATGTTATCTGTGCCCCACGCTACTCACAACATTTTGGATGGCACAATGCCAGGTGGCAGAGCCCCTCTGAAACCGCAATTACAGAGGGCTTCCATCGTCAACAAAGTGATATTGAGATCATACCCAGTAATTCGAAGATCGCCGACGCAGGGCTTCACGGAATTGTTGTGTCGATTTCTCTAACAACTCACCTGTGCCCCAATCCAGCACTACCCCGTAGCGTCGAATAATATCCAGCACACTCAGGTCGCCATCACGGTATTGCTTAGCGACTGTTTGCGGCTCCTTTTCAAGCCACTCTTTACGGTGGGCTCGAATCCAGTCACGAGCCCGCCTAGTTTGCTCAAGGTCGATGTCATAATCATCCACGTCGGGATCATTTACATTAATGACAACGCCATAGTCACACTCTGCTCGCTTCACCGAGACATACCCATCGATTACATCTTCCAGTACTTCTTCAGGGGGGCGCTCAAGCGGATCGCCAAAGCCTCCACCACCGGCTGAGGGTCGAGTAAACGTATCACCTGGATGCACACCCACATTTGAAAAGGTAGCCCCCAGGTATTTTTCTTTCTCTGTTCCTTTATTAATCCAAACCCCATGAGGCACGGATGGCAAACCGCCATTAATTCCCCAGGTTACCGAACGTCCTCGGTCGCAGCAGTAGCTCATCACTGTCTTGTCAACATCGGTGAGAACACCGCCTTTCTCAACGCCACAGCCACCTCGGAAGCGGCCTGGGCCACCAGAATCCGTGCTGATCTCATGGCTCATGGTCAATACCGGGTTCAGCCGTTCCTGACCTTCCACAGGCTGAACGGCCAGGCCGGTACCAAAAACCGGCGACGTTGCAGAAGAACCGTCCTTCGACTGGCGACCTCCCCAGCCACCGGCCATCCAGTCGTACCACATGAAATAAGAAGTAGTATCGGTACGAACATCGTTGCCACCGATAAGCAGGTACTCCAGATTAAACGCACATGCCATCGCACGCTCAGGCATGACGCCACTCCAAAGTTCAAAAATCCCATTCATGATTTTTTCGTAGGGGCCCGAACAGAACCCTGTTACTGCATGCGGCCAGCCTGCATTCACAACAGTGCCCTCATCACCAATATTAGCCGTTACGGCACGGTAGAAGCCTGAGTTGAGCGGCACATCTGGAAAGAACGTTTTGGTACCCGCGTAAATAGCTGAATGAGTCGTTCCATAGCCGGAGTTTAAAAAGGTAGATACTGCTGGGGCTGAGCCAGTTAGATCGTAGTGAATGCCATTGCCATCAAGTGTCAGCTTAATCTTAATGGGCACCATCCCCTCTCCCAGGGCAGGATCGGCATCCAGGTAATCAACCGTTTCCCACTCCCCTTTTGGCATACCTGCCAAGCTCTTCAAAACAATACGCTCAACATAATCTTGCGTTTCTTGCATAGCAGCAACAACGGTACTCTTCGAGTACTTATCGACTAAACGTAATATCTCACGCTCACAGACAGCCGTCGCTTCGGCCTGGGCATGCAGATCTCCCAGCGCTTGACTGGGCGCACGGGTATTAGAGACCAGCAGTTGCGCTACATCATGCAGGAAGATACCTGAGCGCCAGACCCGTATCGGGGTAATACGCAGACCTTCGCTAAAATGAGTGCTCGCATTAACATCAAACGACCCAGGAACATTACCGCCGATATCAGCCCAATGGCCTTTGTTTTGTGCAAAGCCAACAATGTCATCATCGACAAAAATAGGGCGGATAAAACTGACGTCATTTAAGTGTGTTCCGCCTCTATAAGGGTCATTAATGGCAAACACGTCACCTGGCTGAATATCGCCCTCAAACTCTTCCAATACTGCTTTACATTGGAAATGCAAGGTGCCGACATGTACCGCAATATCGCCACTGCCCTGCATCACCGTATTGCCTTGTGCATCACACAGCGCAGAAGAGAAGTCGCGGGAATAAATCACAAATGAATAACAAGTGCGCAATATTTGCTCACTCATCAAGTCGACACTCGTAGCAAAGGCATTTTTTAGCACTTCAAATGTGACCGGGTCGAGAATGCCATCCCTCATATCCTGTACTTTCTTCATGCTTCCCCTCCTGTCTGAACGATCCGAACTCTGATGTTTTTCCACTCATCAATGGAGGCAACTGTATTGGGTGGAACAACAGTTGTGGAATCTAGCTGCTCAATAATCGCAGGGCCCGTCAGTTCAAAACCGGGGGGTAAAGCGGTTCTTTCGAAGATCGGGGTGTCGTACCAATCGCCGTCAAAAAAAACGTCACGACGCGTTAGGGGCTCTGCCTTAGCGTTAGGCACTAAATCAAAAGGGGTGAATGATGGTTTGGGTGTTTTACCCACTGCACGTAAATGCAACTGGTAGATTTCGACAGGTTGATCATGCTGGCTGAAAGAGAACTGGCGTTCATGCTCTTGGTGAAACGTACTTATTGCATCTTGTAAAGAGTTCGTTCTGCTGCCCATCGTCACCTGCAATGACCGCCATTGCCCCTGATAACGCATCGAGATGCCGCGCTGAAGCACTACATCTGGATCGGCAACGCCTTCATGGCGGAGTCTATCTGCCGCTTCATCTTCAAGAGAACGGAATTGGTTATTAAGGTCTTCAATGTCCGCACTGCCCGCTCCCGCTGTGTACATCATCGATAAATCATGCTGAATATCGACTAGCAGACACCCCAATGCCGATGTTACGCCGGGGTTGGGCGGCACGATAACGGCTGGTATACCTAGCTCTTTGGCAACGTCAGCGCCGTGCAAAGCGCCCGCGCCGCCGAAGGCAATTAATGCAAAATCACGCGGATCCAGCCCCCGACGGATAGAGACCAGCCGCACCGCATCGGCCATGTTGGCGTTGGCCACTTTGAGAATGGCTTGGGCTGCTTCAGCCGTATTCAGGGACAAAGGACGACCGATTCGTTCAGCAATCGTCTGCTCGGCTTTTACTTTACTCAGCTCCAACGCGCCTCCCGCTAAACTTGCACCGAGCCTGTTGAGCACTAGATTCGCGTCGGTATTAGTGGGCTCAAGCCCTCCCCTTTCATAGCAAGCTGGCCCTGGTTCAGCCCCCGCTGATTGCGGGCCATTGCGTAAAGCACCGGCAATGTCGATATGAGCAAGCGAACCGCCACCGGCTCCAATGGTGAGCACCTCTATGCTCGGAAAAACGATCGGATGACCGTACTCCACTCCCCACTGTTTGGTGACACGTAGCTCGCCCTCATGGATAAGGGAAATATCGGTAGACGTCCCCCCCATATCCAGGCCCACGGCATTTTGATGGCCACACTGCTGAGCAATGTGCTTGGCTGCTATGGCACCTGCGGCAATACCAGAAGCCGCAAGGCGAACAGGAAAGTGTTTCGCCATCGCCGGGGTCATTGAGCCACCCCCTGAATGCAGAAGTAGCAGGTCGTTGGCGTAGCCCCTGGCGCTCAGCTCATTATCTAGCTGCTTGACGTAGTCCGACACCAGAGGCCCTAGCACCGTATTGGCGACTGCCGTATTGAAGCGATCATGCTCAAATATTTCCGGAAGAATTTCCGACGAAGTGGAAACGTTAGCCTCTGGAATCTCTTCTTCAAGAATCTCACGCATGCGCTGCTCATTATGCACATTGGCATAAGAGTTAATGAAGCATACGGCGATGGTGGTGGTTCCCCGACGCTTCAGCTTGCGGGCAAGTTCACGCGCCTCTTGCTCGTTCAAAGGGGTGACCACCTGACCGGCATAATCCACCCGCTCGGTGACTTCGAAGCGGTCACGGCGGCGAATATAAGGGCCACTAACATCCGCGTAAGCGTCCCAAAGGTTATCTTTAGTGCCATCGCGGATTTCGATAACATCGCGAAAACCTTTGGTAGTCACCATTGACGCTTTGGGGAAACGGCGCGTGATCAATGCATTGGTGGCAACCGTTGTGCCATGGAAAAATAGATCAACATTCCCAAGCTCAATCTCGCCACGCTTAACGCCATCCAGCACGGCCTGCATTGGGTTGCTTGGTGTGGAAGGAACTTTGGTAACGTGAAATTCTTGAGTGGCAGCGTTATAAATACAAACATCGGTAAAGGTTCCGCCAGCATCAACGGCGACTCGGAGATCAGGCATATTTCTTCCTCATTGTTTTACTCATCTAGCTTTATTCAGATAATTATCACCCTCACTAAATTGGCGCATTATCCATTTATCAAATCTTTCACTCACTTATTAAATGCTTTTAAAAAGCACGATAATTATAAATTTACAGCACCATTGACATAGCTTTTAAAGCCGACTCATACATAGACAATAAGCGCAACACTGGATAGTTACACTTGTTTAAGGCTGGCAACGTACCACTCATCTTTGGCGAACTTTAGCCCAATCTCATAAACTATATAGGCACATAGAAAAGTTGCCGGTGCCGAAAAGCCAGCAATACCTGGGATATTCATGATGACAATGCCGATTATCGTTGCACTACACCATGCCAATAAGCCACAGGGGTTAAAGGCCGGAATATAGGCATTATCAATTTCGACATGGCCTTTGAAACGGCTTTGATAGGTTTTGGATAAAATATGGGCCAGAGCAACACCGACCCAGGCGACCACGAAGACACCTTGATAGGCTAACGCCTGTAGAATGTAGGAGAACACGTCCGCCATCATGAGCACATAAGCAATCACGCCAATCAAGCAACCGGCAACCACTTTGGACATTTTTACGCCTGTTACCTTACGAACGAACGACTCAAAATTAACAGTTGCCAGGTAAAAATTAGCCGTATTGATCCGGCTCTGAGTTACCCACACCAACAGCAGCCCACCTACTCCCATTAATTCGAGTAACCCCAGCACAATAGAGGCTTCTGAAAGGCCGTCAGTGGGTATCATTGAATCAAGCAGTATTCCCACAATACCGCTGAACAGGAACGTCATCGTGTAAAAGGGAATGCCAAACGTAATACGGGAGTGAAAAGTAGCGTCTTTTTCGCGCCCAAACCGGGCATAATCGAAGGTAAACATCATCAATACCCACACTCCCATATAGTAGGCAAAGGTATGCAACCAACCCCACGGAGATGCGCCGCCTTCAGGGGCGCGAGTTAACCAGCCGGTAGGGTAACCAAACTCATTCATCGCCATACCCACAGCAATCAGCATGCCAATGACATACACCGGTAGCAGAACGCCATTAAACTTGTCCAACCAGTGCTGAACACTGCCAAAGATAAGTGCTATACCCAAGACCACCACAATGCCCGTTGCAACCGCCATGGGCATATTGCCACTCCACTCCGAGAGTACTAACGCCATAACGTACCCTTCAAAAACTGCGTAATAGAGCGCGGTTGCAAAGAAAATCAACGTCGCAACGACTGCACCAAAATGGCCGAATAAAATCTTTGAAAATAGCGCAACGGTTAAGCCGGTTTTCATTGAATAGCGGCTGATAATCCCGTTAATAACGCCATAAGCAATGACAGTTAACACAATCCCAATGAGTGCATTGGTGGTACCGTAAGTCCGTGCCATCGCGGCTGCTACCACCATATAAAAGATGGCACTACAAACCGCCCACCAGGCCATCATTAAGTTAAAACGTGGCATTCGCCCTACAGCAGGGACGGGTTGTTCGGAATAGTCGAGGTCTTTAGCCTCGATTTTCTTCGAGTGTGTCATATCAGTTGCCTTTAATCATTAGTTTTAAAGCGCTAAATACGCAAGGGCGTACGCTTGGTTTGTTTTCGAAACGTGAACTGACGTAGTTAAATTCTCTTTTTATAATTATTTCTTTTATTCATTCAGCAAAAAATAGAGTGATACATTTATACAATAGACGGTGTTCAAGATAAGTGTTTGGCATACAGTGCACTGTCAATTTACGCCAAGTGCACCGAACGCTTTTGTTAACTCATCATGGCATTTGTCGTAAAAGCTCTAGATCTTGCTGATAACGGGCACGGGCTGCCAAGGCCTCCTTAAGCCCCACTTCGATAAAGCGAACTTTTTGGTGTGGTTGAATTTGGCCCACGGTGTCCATATCAGCGCTGATCACCGTGCCAATCATCGCGTAGCCACCACCCGATACTGCATCACGGTGCAGAATGATCGGTTCACTGCCACTGGGCACCTGAATAGAACCGATGGGGTAACAGGCATCAACGATGTTCGACGGGTCGTCACCCGCGCCAAAGGGAGGCTCACGCTCGACAAAACTAAGCCGACTGCCACCTTTCATACGGTAGCCGATACGATCCGCTTCAGAGGCCACCGACCAATCTTCCTCATAAAAGCGCGTATGGCTTTCCGGTATCAAACGGTGGGCATACAGGCCAGGCACCACCCGTAACTGATAATGCTTGGAAAACGCTGGAACCAGCGAACCGGGAAGAGAGCGACCCAGCCTGGCATGGCCATGGGCATGGGCATGGGCATGGGCAGGCAGAGTGTTCAGGACATCGCCTGCTTGCAGGGTGCGGCCATTCAAACCACCCAGCGAACCCAGTGTGTAAGTACTCCGGCTACCCAACCGCTCGGGCACATCAATACCGCCTTCAATCGCCAAGTACAGGCGTGCACCCGCCTTAACGAAATCAAAACTTAGTGTTGCGCCAGCTGGCACGTTAAATACTTCATTTAGCGGCTGCACCTCACCGTTAACCCGCGGGGTCATTTCAGCGCCACAAGCAGACACGTTGCGCGCCTCGTTAAAGCGTAATTCCGGGCCCATCAGCGCACATTCGAGGACAGCTGCCCCTTCAGGATTGCCAAGCAGCAGGTTGGCGGCAATCAACGAGCGCTGATCCATGCCTCCTGAAGGCGGTATACCCAGATGATAATTACCTTCACGCCCTTTATCCTGAACCGACGAAGCTAATCCCGGTTTGATAACTTCAATGCTCATACAGAACCTCCTTAATACGGCGCGCATAACCATCTGGGTCGCTTGAAAACGCATCCAAATCAAAAGTGAACGGTGCAACCCGAGGCTTGAAATTCCCCGCCTCTGCCGCAGATAACAAGGCGTCGTACTCTTCGCGTTCGATGGCACGATGCTTTACGATGTCCCCTGGTCGGAAGAAAATCATCGAATCATCAATATGCGGCTGATCACCTGCAGGGTCATAGATAGGCATGGGGGTTACCCCAAACATCTGATAGCCACCAGCACCACGCACGGAATAAACCACACTGAAGCACCCGCCGATACCCACCGTCTGTTTGGGCGTATCCGTGCGCGGACGCAGATATTTAGGCACTTGAATCTGGCGCTCGCGGGGCACCATTTGGTACATGAATGGCAGCCCGGCGACGAACCCCACCATGGAAACGAACCAAGGCGTTGCGCTATGTGCCTCAATAAAGGCATCAACACTGTCATAGCCGTTGATACGGGCCGCGTATTCCAAATCTGTACCGGAAGGATCCTGATGATGGTCACGAAAACGCATCAAGGTCTCATGGGTCCAGGGGTCGTTATAAAGTACCGGCACCTCAATCACCCGGGTTTCCAGGGTGCGCACCTGCTGGGCGGCTACCTCGCGATCCAACCCTTCGAGCGCTTCCTGCAACTGCCCGGCGGATATGACATCCGGGTTATAACGCACCTGATAAGACGCATTTGCCGGGCATATTTCAATAATTCCCGGCAACGCCATTTCACGTAGCCGCTGCGTGATTGAGATTGAGCGAAAAAACGCCTCAAGGGTCATCTCTTCATTCAGCTCAACAAACAGAAACTCATCCCCCGCTCGGCAATAACGGGGCGTGACTGTCTTTTCAATGCTCTTTTCATTGCTCATCGATGACCTCCTTCACCGTGGCGCGATTTGACGCTGGCTCAGCAAGCCAACGCTCAAGAAAGGCTGTATCGATAGCCCCTCTTTTCACCTGAGGATCCTCGACCAGGCGGCGATGCAGGCTGGCCGTAGTGGCAAAGCCTTCCAGGTGAAACTCGTCCAGCGCGCGGCCTGCTCGCTTCAAGGCGCTCTCGCGGTCTTCATCCCAGACAATCAGCTTGGCTACCAGAGAGTCATAGAAAGGTGGCATCTTGTAGCCTTCGTAAAGGCCGCTATCGATACGGATGCCGGGGCCAGCAGGCCAGGTTAATTTGGCGACGCTCCCCGGAGACGGGAAAAAGTCTCGATCGGGATCTTCCGCATTGATGCGCATCTCGATAGCCCACCCCTTCAGGGCGATATCTTCTTGCGCCATGCGCAGCGGTTGCCCACAGGCCAGACGAATCATCTCTCTCACCAAATCGACGCCGGTCACCATTTCAGTCACCGGATGTTCGACCTGAATCCGCGTATTCATCTCGATGAAAAAAAACTCATTCGTGGTGTCATCGAAGAGGTACTCCAGGGTACCGGCACCTAGATATCCCACGTGCTCGGCAAGCGCCACGGCAGAATCACAAATCGCCTTGCGTGTAACGTCGTTCAAAGCTGGCGAAGGGGCCTCTTCAAATACCTTCTGGCGACGGCGTTGCAGAGAACACTCGCGCTCGAAGAAGTGGACAGCGCGCTTACCATCACCCAACACCTGCACCTCTATGTGCCGTGCGCGGGCAATGAAACGCTCCAGATACACACGCCCATCGCCAAAGGCCGCCTGCGCTTCGGCTTGCGCCAGCGGCAGCTGTTTGGTCAACGCATCGCTATCTTCCGCCACACGAATACCACGACCGCCCCCCCCCGCAGCTGCTTTAATCAGCAATGGGAAACCGACACCCTCAACCACCTTCAGCGCTTCGGCTACGTCATTGACAGCATGGGGTGAACCAGGCACCACGGGGACGCCCGCTTCAATCGCGGTCTGGCGTGCCATCGCCTTGTCGCCCATTCGCGCAATGATGTCGGCATCCGGCCCGATAAACACCATGCCTGCATCTTTAACCGCGCGGGCAAAATCTGCACTTTCGGAAAGAAATCCATAACCGGGATGTACTGCATCCGCTTGGCAGGCCTTTGCCGCCTCAAGGATAGCGGGGATGTTGAGATAACTTTTAGCAGCCTGTGCTGGGCCAATGCAGACAGCCTCATCGGCTCGCTGAACGGCCAGCGTATCCACATCAGCTTCACTGTGAGCGACAATACTGATAAGCCCTGCTTCTTGCGCCGCTCGAACAATTCTTAATGCTATCTCGCCGCGATTAACGATTAACAACCGACGAATCATTCGTTCACCTCCACAGAGGCAATCACATCCCCCGCCTCAAGTACCGCTTCGTTGTCGGCCGAAAAATGCAGCAGGGTGCCGGAAACCTCCGCCTTGAGTTCAACAAACTGCTTCATCACCTCGATCAGCCCTATCACATCACCCACCTGAACAACTTGGCCTTCCTCAAAGTAGTCGGGGGCATCCGGGGATGGCTTGCGGTAGAACACACCTGGGAAGGGGGCTTGTATAGTTTGTTTTGCCATCATTCATCTCCTGCGAATTATCGTTATTGACACTCTCTCAACTCAGCGTGTGGTCAAGACGTTCATAAATTCAAAGAGCCGCTACGTTGATACCTGCGCTGTCGAGTGACTCGCGCACAGCCTGAACCAGCGATAAGGCACCCGGCGTATCGCTGTGAATACAAATCGACTGGAACTGAACTGCCACCTGCTGACCACTCACCGTTTCGACCTTTCCTTCCTGGCAGGCACGCAGCACCTTTTGTGCCACCTGTTGTGGATCCAGACGCTTAACATTGCGCACAAACACAATGCTGCCCTCATCGTTGTAATCACGATCCGCATAGAACTCATGCACCCTAGACAGACCGACACTCTCTGCCGCCTTATCAAGGGCAGTCCCTGCAAGACAATAAACCGATAAATGGGGCGCGACCGTGATCAGCGCAGCGGTTAGTTTTTCAGCAAACGTTTCGTCCTGCGCCGCATGCATGAACAGCGCACCGTGTAGTTTGAAATGATTGACCTCCAGGCCTTCCAAGCGGGCAAGCTCACGCAAAGCGCCCATCTGGTAGAGGACGTCATTCACCAACTCATCGGCGGAGGCCAAAATGAGTCGGCGACCAAAGCCAACCAGATCACGAAACCCTGGGTGTACACCGACACTGACACCATGGCGAGATGCCAAGCGAAGCGTTTCAAGCATGGTAGAGGGATCACCCGCATGAAAGCCCGCCGCGATATTGGCGGAACTGATCAATGGCATGATGCCAGGGTCTACCCCGTCACCAACCTTCCACGCGCCAAAGCTCTCGCCCATATCTGCATTTAAATCAATCGTCGTTGTCATTGAGACGCTCCTAAACGTCAATAGGCTCTGTGTCATCCATTAATGGCAGTTATAGAGAGACATTGGTAATATTAATTTTTGTAGAGTGTTATCAAAAAATCCGAACGCTATAGGCATAACGTCATGTCCCGCGATCTTTCGCTACGCAAGCTTCGTTACTTTTTAGCCGTCGCTAAGAGTGGCCGCGTCACCCAGGCCGCTATTGATTTGAATGTTTCCCAGTCCTCAATCACCACCGGTGTCAGAGAAATTGAAGATCAGGTAGGGGTGGCCCTGTTTCGACGCACCAGCCGTGGCATGCTGCTCACCCGGGAGGGCACGCGTTTTTTGCAGCGGGTTAATTACGCTTTCCAGGCACTTGATGATGCCTTCGATAGCCTGAAGGACACTCACACTTCCTTAGAAGGAAACTTGCGGTTGGCCATGACTTACACGGTGGCAGGCTATTTCCTGCCGCCTTTGTTAGCGCAATTCCAGCGCCGCTACCCAGGGGTAACGCTTCACTTGAAAGAAGTATCGCGACCGGAAATTGAACAAGGTTTGAAGTCGGGAGAGTTTGATCTAGCAATCGTATTAACGTCCAATATTGAACATCATCAGTGGCTAGAAAAGATGACGTTGGCCCAATCACGTCGACGGCTTTGGGTAGCCAGCCACCATGAACTATTAAATAAGGGAAAACTCACCCTGAAGGATATCGCCCACTATCCCTATATTATGTTGACGGTGGACGAAGCGGATCAAACCGCCCTTAAGTACTGGAACCTTGAGGGGGCGTCACCCAATATAATGTTCCGGACATCCTCGGTAGAAGCTGTTCGAAGCATGGTGGCTAACGGGACAGGTATTACCGTACTTTCCGATATGGTTTACCGTCCATGGTCGCTGGATGGCAAAAGGATTGAACATATAGACCTTAGCAGCGCGATTCCTTCAATGGAGATAGGCCTTTCATGGCCTAAGGATAGGCCTCTGAGCACACCTGCTAAAGTGTTTTGCAATTTAGCGGAAATGCTATTGGGATAATCCCCCTCTAGCATACTAATGGGGACAACAAATCAGCCGGGGTAGATCATAGGAGCCCATAGTTTGTCTCTAGCAGCGCCCAATTGCGGGTGATACCAGCGTCTAATTACGCGCAAAACCGGCGGGCAAAATCGGGACAATAGCCACTGAACATAATTGCCACTCGACGTTCCAGGGCTTACAACTATACGGCGAGATAAAGTTAATAATTCAACAACAGGAAGATTAACGCTATGTCGATTGAGCTTTGGCTATCGTTTGTGTTGGCTTCGTTTTTGGTCATCGCATCCCCCGGCCCCGCCGTTGCTCTACTGATAGTGACCGGCATCAATCAAGGCCGCAAAGCTGCTCTGGCGATGTTGCCTGGCTTTTTCTTGGGTGACCTGGTGGCGATGTCACTTTCGTTTGCAGGCGTAGGCGCGCTGCTGATGGCATCGGCGGAGCTATTCGCCATGGTTAAATGGCTAGGGGTTCTATATCTGCTTTACCTAGGCATCAAGATGTGGCGCGAATCTGGCCAATTGAATGACCTGGAAGCCTCTGGGGTGAACGTTCAGCAAGGCACCGCAAAGGCATTTTGGGTGACGCTGCTAAACCCCAAAAGTATTCTATTCTTCATGGCATTCATGCCGCAGTTTATTAACCAAACCCAGCCTCTGGCGCCCCAGTTGGCGATTCTGTTTGCTACGTTTCTAGTGATCGGTGTCATCTCAGATCTCGGCTACACACTGCTGTCGACCACTAGCCGACAACTGATGACCGCCAAATTTCGCCGCCTCTTACACCGCTGCGGCGCCGGTAGCTTGATTGGCGCGGGGGTTTTGATGACCTTAATGCGCCGCCCGACTAACTAATCTAATCGGAGGTTGTTTATGCCACACCCGATAGCAAAGAAGGACTTTCCTGTTTCCAACGTCAGACACTTTCTTGAACCTGGCCCCATTGTGCTGGTGTCATCGCAATGGCAACAACAAACCAACATCATGACCATGGGGTGGCATATGGTCATGGCGTTCTCCCCCTCACTCTTAGGCTGCGTTATTGATGCAGGCAATCACTCCCATGCGCTGGTGTGCAACAGCGGCGAATGCGTAATCAATATTCCTTCGGCGTCACTTGTCGATAAGGTCGTGGGTATCGGCAACTGTTCAGGAAGCGAGGTCGACAAGTTCAAAGCGTTTGAGCTAACTTCAGGCAAATCAGAAAAGGTCGGAGCGCCACGGATAGAGGAGTGCTATGCATCTTTCGAGTGCCGCTTGCACGATGACGCCATGATCGAGCGCTACAACCTGTTTGTTTTTGAGGTCGTTAAAGCCCACGCAGCGCCTTCGGCAGATGAGGAAGAATCGCTGCACTACCGGGGTATGGGAGAGTTCATGCTGTCGGGTCAATCCATCGACCGTACGGAACTGTTTAAGCCATCAATGCTTATTTGAGTAGAACCACGACACCATCCAGCGACCGGCTGGTTACGCATTATCGACCTACCCCGGATGCAGCCACTTTTCGAACGCCGCTGGCGATAGCGGCTTGGCGATAAGATAGCCCTGAGCCTCGTCACAGCCCAACTGAACGAGGCGGCGGTAAACAGCATCGCTCTCTACCCCTTCGGCCACCACGCGGTAGCCCA
>Ga0209344_10003171_pt1 | contig 16650 bp, 7 predicted proteins | sample Cruoilmetagenom6_FD_187293 | JGI IMG/M metagenome (GOLD analysis project Ga0209344, IMG submission 187293) | Oil polluted marine microbial communities from Coal Oil Point, Santa Barbara, California, USA - Santa Barbara Oil Seep Sample 6 (SPAdes)... | ecosystem: Environmental > Aquatic > Marine >... | reverse complement strand
TCAAGTATTTGATGTGGACGGTACTTATACTTCGGGTCGTTTTGGTTTTTACAATTATTCGCAAGAAGCGGTACTATACCAAAATTTTTCGCTTCCTTTTTCTGCAGTAATCAACAAAACTGATGTAAGTTGTACTGGGGCAAATGATGGCACCGCTACTGCCGTAGCTTCTGATTTTGCTACACCACCATACGATTATCTTTGGAGTACCGGAGCTACCACCGAAACCATTACCAATCTGGCTCCCGGATCCTATACTGTTACCGTTACGTCACAAGAAGGTTGCGTAGCAAACCAAAATGTTACCATTGAAACCACTCCTGATACGGAAAGCCCAACCGTAAGTGCCAATACGAACCTTACGGTTAACCTTGATTCTGGCGGAACCGGCGGTATTTCAATTTCAGATGTGGAAATAAGCAGTTCCGATAACTGTGGAATCGCATCCAAGACCTTGAGCCAGTCTACTTTTGATTGTTCACAGATTGGCAACAATACAATCAATTTTACAGTTACCGACACTAGTGGTAATACTACTGTCACCCCTATAAATGTAAATGTGTTGGATGTAATCAACCCCACGGTACTGGCACAAAACCTGAGCCTTCAGCTTAGTGATCCTTCGGGCATTACCATTACACCTGCTATGTTGGACAATGGCAGTACAGACAATTGTAATTTTACCCTTAGCTTGAGCAAGACCACTTTTGACTGTAGTGATATAGGGACACAAACTGTAGTCCTTACTGCAACAGACAGCAGCGGGAACACTAGTACTGTCAACGCAGATATTACCATCACTGCCCCGGCACCTTACGTTGTAACTTCTCCAGGGGATACACAGATGGGCAATATAGCAACTTTTACAACGGTAGATGCTGCTATTGCGCTTACTTACAGCGGAAATGCTAATGGTGCCCTTGCGTCCATCTCCAATAATTTTGTTGCAGGAGATGAATTGGCATTGGATGCTGGATATACGCTTCCTGGTGGTGTTACCACAAATTATAATGGTACTACCGGTGTGCTTACCGTAAGCGGTATTCTGACCGATAGTGACTTAGAAGATTTATTCCAGAATATACAATTCCGTACCACAAGTAGTAATACTGCCGAGCGTACCATTACTTTTATCATTGGAAGCAGTGTTTCCAATCCAGACAACAGCCACTATTACGAATATGTGAACCAAAGTCTGACTTGGGTACAGGCTAAGGCTGCTGCAGCCACCAGAACGCTATATGGCCTTCAGGGGTATTTGGCAACTTCTACTTCCGTGGAAGAAAACAACTTTATTAAAAACAAGCTTACCGATGACGGTTGGTTGGGGGGTTCTGATAACTTTACCCAAATAAATCTGGCTGTGGGAACAACAGTATTCGCTAACCAGCCCGCTGCCGAAGGCAATTGGTACTGGGTTACTGGTCCTGAGGCAGGCACCCAGTTTTCTGTAGGCAGCACTCCTTCGCCGGGACAATATGCCAATTGGAATGCTTCTGAACCGAATAATTCAGGTGGGTCTGAAGATTATCTACAGGTATATTTTGCCAATAATGGTCGCTGGAACGATTTGGGGAATGGTCAAAGTATGGGTTATATCGTAGAATACGGTGGCCTTACAGGAGACCAAACATGTTTCTCATTTTCCAATGATAAAATAGTACTTTTGAATCAAGCTCCAGTAATAGATCCTATTTCAAACCTGGCAGCTTGCCCCGGCAGTCCTTTCAACCAGAATGTACTTATTTCCGATGTGGAAGATGCTGCTACAGATCTTACCGTAACGGCCACTTCCGCTAACCAGACCGTAGTGCAGGATGCAAATCTGGCTGTAAGCTATAATGGAACCTACTTTGTCGTATCAGGGACGCCAGAAATGGGTGTACAAGGAAGCACTGTGATTACCATAACGGCTACCGATACGGGCGGACTTTCCACTTCTGCAGATTTTACCTTCACTGCGGAAGACACCGAGGCTCCTATTGTAGTGTGCCAAGGAGGAATGCCAGTGTACATAGGGTCATACCTAGTAAGCGACGGTCCAAACTGGGGTTCTAATCCGCCAGTATATAATGCCCAAGAAGCGGCGGCCCTAATTTTCGGCGGTAATGCAGCTGATTATGCAATCTCTACCAATTCCAATACAACGGATCCTAATACTATTACGCATACAGCATGGACAGATAGTTGGGGCGATAGTTTTGCAATATATGCCGAAGATTATAGCTATGACGCAGGCGCTCCAGGCTATAATGATCCAGGAGGATTTGGCTCTGCCATATCTGCCTATGTACAGGATCACGTAGATAACACAAAAATCAATTATGTATGGACTTCAGCCGCTCCGTTAACACTACAGCTGGATGCTAACGGACAGGCTACCCTTAATGCCGCCGATGTGGATGGAGGAAGTACCGATAATTGCGGTATCGCCAATATTTCGGTTAGCCCAGAGAATTTCACTTGTGCAGACATAGGACCAAATACAGTAACCCTTACCGTAACAGATGTAAATGGCAATAGCGCGAGCTGTACCTCTACCATTATGATTGAGGACACTGTGGCCCCGACGGCGGTTTGCCAGAATATTACTGTTCAGCTTGATGCCAACGGCAATGCTACAATCACCCCTGCGGATGTGGACGGAGGAAGTACCGATGCCTGTGGAATTGCAAGTACTGCAATAGATGTTTCTACATTTGATTGTTCAAATGTGGGCACCAACAATGTGATATTGACAGTGACTGATAATAACGGCAATGTTTCCACCTGTAACGCTGTGGTAACGGTTGAGGACACTGTAGCCCCAACGGCGGTTTGCCAGGACATCACCGTACAGCTTGATGCCACCGGCAATGCGACCATCACCCCTGCAGATGTTGACGGAGGTTCTAATGATGCCTGCGGCATCGCTTCCACTACGATTGATGTCTCTACTTTTGATTGTTCGAATGTTGGAACTAATAACGTGATATTGACGGTAACGGATAACAACGGCAACGTATCAACCTGTACCGCTGTGGTAACGGTTGAAGACACTGTGGCCCCGACGGCGGTTTGCCAAAATATTACAGTACAACTGGATGCGAATGGACAAGCGGTTATTACTGCTGCCGATATAGATAACGGCTCCACGGATAATTGTGGTCCCGTTAGTTTGGCAATTGATGTTTCTACCTTTGACTGTTCCGATGTTTCCGGTTCGGGGACGGCGGGCGTGCTATATGGAGCTGATACCGTAGGGAATTATTTTACAGTTGATTTAGCTTCTGGAGCCGCCACATTGGTGAGCACAGCTTTCAATAATCCTGCTATTTCACCTTGTCCCTTAGGTAATGGGGTTACTGAAATTGAATACGATCCTAGTACTGGAACTGCTTGGGGACAAGCACGTGATGGCTGTGGTTATGGTTTCATATTTGATCCACAGACTGGAACTATAAATGGAAATGCCATACCTACTTCCGGTGGTTCTGGAGATTTTCAAGGTGCTGAGGTTGTAGGGGGTATATGGTATGTAGCCCAAACAACAACAGGTAGCCTTGCTACCTTAGATGTAAATACGGGTACAATTACTCCAATTGGTACTTTCGGAAGTGTTAGTACGATGAGAGGTATGGCGTATGAGAATGCAACTGGCACCATGTACGGTGTTAGCGGTGGCGGTGGCGGCGCACCATCAGTTTTTGGTACTATCGATTTAACAACCGGCGCATTTACCGCTATTTCAAATACAGGTATTTCTTTAGGAAGTATAGAATTTGGCCCTAACAACAATTTATATGCAGGTGAAAGCGGACAAGCAAGTTCCGGTACCATTTATACAATTGATAAAACTACGGGATTAGTAACCCCTATTGGTACTACTGGTCTGGGCACTCCCGTTTCCAGTCTTATGTTATACGGAAATAGTGCCGGTGTTCCGGTGATACTTACGGTTACTGATGGCAGTGGAAATAGTTCTACTTGTACAGCAACCGTAACAGTTGAAGATAACGTAGCACCTACAGCAGCTTGCCAGAACATCACCATACAGCTTGATGCCAACGGCAATGCGATCATCACCCCTGCGGATGTGGACGGAGGTTCCACGGATGCCTGCGGAATTGCTTCAACAACAATAGATGTTTCTACTTTCAATTGTTCGAATGTGGGCACCAATAATGTAATCCTTACGGTAACCGATAACAACGGCAATGTTTCCACCTGTACCGCTGTGGTGACAGTTGAGGACACTGTGGCTCCAACGGCCATTTGCCAGAACATCACCGTACAGCTTGATGCCAACGGCAATGCGACCATCACCCCTGCGGATTTGGACGGAGGTTCAACGGATGCTTGTGGGATCGCTTCCACTACCATTGATGTTTCTACATTCGATTGTTCCAATGTGGGTACTAACAATGTGATATTGACAGTGACTGATAACAACGGCAATGTTTCCACCTGTACCTCAGTGGTGACGGTTGAGGACACTGTGGCCCCGACGGCCGTTTGCCAGAACATAACCGTACAGCTTGATGCTAACGGCAATGCGACCATCACCCCTGCGGATGTAGACGGAGGAAGTACCGATGCCTGTGGAATCGCAAGTACTACTATTGATGTTTCTACATTCGATTGTTCAAATGTGGGCATCAACAATGTGATATTGACAGTGACTGATAATAACGGCAATGTTTCCACCTGTACCGCTGTGGTGACGGTTGAGGACACTGTGGCCCCGACGGCCGTTTGCCAGAACATCACCGTACAGCTTGATGCCACCGGCAATGCGACCATCACCCCTGCAGATGTTGACGGAGGTTCTAATGATGCCTGCGGCATCGCTTCCACTACGATTGATGTCTCTACTTTTGATTGTTCGAATGTTGGAACTAATAACGTGATATTGACGGTAACGGATAACAACGGCAACGTATCAACCTGTACCGCTGTGGTAACGGTTGAGGACACTGTGGCCCCGACGGCGGTTTGCCAGAACATCACTGTTCAGCTCGATGCCAACGGCAACGCGACCATCATCCCTGCAGATGTAGACGGAGGAAGTACCGATGCCTGTGGAATCGCAAGTACTACCATTGATGTTTCTACGTTCGATTGTTCAAATGTGGGCACCAACAATGTAATATTGACAGTGACTGATAATAACGGCAATGTTTCCACCTGTACCGCTGTGGTAACGGTGGAGGACACTGTGGCTCCAATTATAGTTTGTCCAGCTGACCTTTATTCGGAAACGCATTTGGGTGATTGTTTTGCGGTAGTTTATTTTCCACAACCCTTTACCTTTGACAATTGCGGTATTGATACGGTTGTACAGACTGCGGGATTACCAAGCGGGAGCCAATTCCCAGTAGGAGTTAGTACCATAGAATTCACGGCTACGGATGTGAACGGAAATTTAAGTAGCTGTAGTTTTACAGTTACGGTTACTGATACCGAGGTACCAATGGCGGTATGCCAAAATATAACTGTCCAACTTGATGCCAGCGGCACCGTAAACATCACGGCAGCCGATATAGATGGAGGCAGCATTGACAACTGTGGCGTAGGTAATATCTCAATTGATATGGACACCTTTGACTGTAGCAATGTAGGAGATAACATTGTAACACTTACCGTTACCGATGTAAATGGCAATAGTAGTAGCTGTACAGCCATCGTGACGGTGGAGGACGTGATCGCTCCAGTGGTTGCCTGCCAGAACATAATCGTGCAACTTGATCCCGTAACGGGCACGATAACCATAAACGGAAGTGATATTGATAATGGAAGTACTGATGCCTGTGGTATCTCAAGTTATGAACTGGACATTGACACCTTTGACTGCTCGAACATAGGCGACAATACCGTGGTGCTGACGGTGACCGACGTGAACGGCAACAGTGAGAGCTGTACCGCCATCGTAACAGTGGATGACAATACAGCACCAGAATTGGTCTGCCAGGACTTCACTATTGAAATTGGAACTGATGGTACGGCTACCTTAGATCCAAGTGATGTTATCGCATCTGTTAATGACGCTTGTGGCATCTTTACCACAGCTGTAGATATTACCGAGTTTAGCTGTGCGGATATTGGGAACCCGGTGACGGTTCAAGTTTTCAGTCAAGATAATAATGGAAATTTATCCACCTGTACGGCCACTGTAACTGCCGTGGACGTTCTTGCACCCGTAGTGACCTGTCCCGCGGACCAGACCGTGGACCCTGGAGCGGGCAACCTGTTCTACATACTGCCAGATTACTTTGCCACTGGCGAAGCTACTGCAGTTGATAACTGTACGGATCCCGTGACCATAACAAGCCAGAACCCAGCAGCCGGAACACCGCTGCCTGATGGTACCTATACAATCATGCTTACAGCCACCGATGAATATGGCAACGTTGGCACCTGTGACTTCGAGCTTATCGTAGATACTATTCTGGGAGTCGGGGAGGAAACGCAGGACCTTGGTACTGTAATATTGTACCCCCTGCCAGCGAAGGATATCCTAAACATCAGCAATCCTCAAGGCCTGGATCTGGAAAGATTGGAGATCTACGATCTAAGGGGCAGATTGGTTCAGACCGCAGACCTTCGTGGAATGGGCAGCTCCAAGCCGATAGATGTGCGCCATCTTGCCGCCGCCTCCTATTATGTAAAGATTATTGGCGCGGAGGGACAGATTACCAAACGTCTTTTAAAAGAATAGTTTTTATATTTGTTAGTTGTTTAAATGAAAGTCGCCCGGGAACATTACTCGGGCGATTTTTTTTACTATTTGAAATAAGAACGGATTGAATATAAAAAATTCAATACGGAAACTAAAAGCGGGGCGGAGTGCAGTGCAATAATGGGAATGCTTCTAGCTTCTTTTGGGATGTGGCGAAGCTCCCCAGCTATTTGTACTTTAATAAATCTTTTAAATTATTCGATTTTAAAGGTTTATTTATATAGGAAAGTATTTGCTTATTGTTTGAGGCTCTGGATTTATCTTCAGGGTCTAGGGATGATGTAAGCACGTGTATTTGTAGGTCATATTTGGTTTCGTCTTCCGCAATTGTTTCTAGAAATTTCCATCCGTCCATAATGGGCATATTGATGTCGAGAAAAATCAAGTAGGAATAATGGGGATTTTGTTTAATATATTCTATGGCGGTCAGCCCATTCTGAAAAGTAAATATGGGGTGGTCTGGAAATTTGTCCTGAATGATTCGAGAGTGTATAAAATTTACTACCGGGTCATCATCAATAAGTAGGATTTGAATGGTCATCTTCTTTGAGTGTTTCCGTTTTAGTAATAATTTTTTTAATTTCACTATCAAGTTCCTCTGCGGAATCTGAAATCAATTCAAAAATTTCTTGTAGTGTCTTTCCTCCTGCTTCGTGTTCCTTGGTTAAATATATCAAGCCCATGATTCTACTTAAAGGGGCTCGAATTACATGAGATTGCGCCCAGGCAATATCCCGTAATTTTTTATTTTGTTTCTTTATTCTTTCAAGTTGTTGCTTTGAAGCGGTTATATCGAGCGCCGATCCCACACAGCGTATGGGGTTACCTTGTGCATTTCGTACAATGAAACATCGGTCAATTAAATAGTTTGTTTTACCATTCTCATTGATGACTCGGTAATCTCTTTTCCAGAAGGTAGTATCTTGATTTTCCAAGGAGTCACACAGGGATTGCCATACGTCTGCCGTGTCTTCTGAGTGGATACTTGAAAACCAGGAATTATGTTTTGTAAATGTCTCGTCTGTTTCATAGCAAAAGGTTTCTGAATATCCCTTACTACGGGTTACTCTATTCTTGATTAGGTCAATTTCATAAATCATTTCATTACTTGCTTTCATAGCAAGTCGAAATCTTTCATTGCTTTGGGTTAACTGTAGTTCGTATTCCTTTTTTTCGGTGATGTCTTGAATAATACCTTCTATTCTATAAGGTTGCTGTTTTTCATTCATCAAGAGTCTAAGTTCTTGATGTACCCATTTTTCTTTATTGGAAGTTATTATACGATTTTCGAAACGAGTTATTTTTTCAGGGACTAAAAATTCCCTCGGGTCTTGAATAAGTAAATAGCGATCTTCTGGATGAAAGGTTTGTGCAATATTTTCAAGGGTGGGCACAAAACTTGTGGGCTTAACTCCATATATGGCATATACCTCTTCGCTCCAATGGCTCAGGTTTGAATCTAAATTTCGGAACCAATACCCCAATTTTGCAATCTTTTGTGCATTTTTTAATCGGTCATATGCCTTTGTTACTTTCTGTTCCGCATGTTTTTGTTCAGTAATATCTTTGGCGGCTAGAATAAAACTTTTTTCTGCAGGCAGATGGGATCCTTTCCATATGAGCCATTTTAAATCTCCTTGCTTGGTTAATAGTCTCCCTTCAAATGTTACCGTTTGGGCTTGGGCAGTGTTTAGCTCTACTATTTTATCAAACTCCTTTTTATCCTCGGTAGCAATAAAATTTTCCATGGATTGATTCAGCAATTCTTGTTCCTCGTATCCCAATAATTTGTAAAAAGCTTGGTTGTATTTTTGCAGCGATAGATCAGTTCCTAAGATACAAAGTGGGTCAGGCGCGATGTTGAAAAAATTTCTATATTCTTCCTCTACCATTTTCTGCTTTACCACCGATCCAATCTGGCTACCAATATTTGAAATCAATTTTTCCTGATCGGAAAATGCACGTTTTTCATATTTGGTAAAACATATTAAACATCCCAAAAACTCCTCGTTGTAAATAATAGGTATTCCTAATGCTGATTGAAGCCCTGTGTTTTTCGCCTGCTTTGTATGCGAGAACATTGAACACTGATGTATATCCTCCCATATTATAAATTTCTGTTCTTTCCATACTTGGCCAGCAAGGCCTTGCCCTAACGATAAGGTATCAACCTGGTCGTTTTTTTCATAAAATTGTTTATAGGTGCTGTTTTGACAACTTTTGGCGAGGAGGAAGAGTTGGGATTTATCTGTAGATAACATCCAGGCTTCACCTATATTAATCTTTGTAGGCCCAATCAATTGCTGCAAGGCTTGTTCAAAGCAATCGGAAAGTGATCCAGGTTGACAGATCATCTTGGTCATCCGTACCAACAATTGATCACCTAGACGTTTCTCCATTTCACTAGTAACGTCACGACTATTTGCTATAATTCCTTCAATGGTAGGGTCTTGTAAATGATTGAATAAATCAGTTTGTATCCATCGCCACGTATTACTGTTATCCAAAAAACGATAGGGTTCAATGGAGATGTGTTGGTTGTGAACCAGATCTTCCAGAGAGGTTTGTAAGCGTTGCAAATCTTCACCATTTATAAATTCAAATGCATTTCTTCCCAAAAATTTTTCAGGGGGTATTCCTAATACATTTAAAGAGGTAGGCGCAACGTATTTATAATTGCCCTCTGCATCGATTATGGCAATTAAATCTTTTCCATTTTGAACAAGTGATCTAAACTTTGCTTCGCTATCCACTAGCTGTTGGTGGGCAAATGACTCATTGATTACTGGTTCCAAATTATGGACAAAATTTTTTAATAAGTGAACATCATTTTTATTCCACGACCTATTTTCATTGCAGGTGTCAACCCGAATATAACCCAATACGCGCTTGTTTGCCCTAACTGCTATTGAAAGCAAAGAGTATACCTTCTCCTTTGATAGTGTTTTTTTTAAGATGCCCTCGTCCATTTCAGTTACCTTGGCGTCGATTATCTTTTTTTTTGATACCCAGTGTATAAAAGTGTCAATTTCACCCGCGGTGGGTTGCGGGGATACTATCTGTTTTTTGATTTCAGAATGCCGTTTTTGCCAGCTTAATTCTGGCTCGATAAAGGAATTGGGGCAACTGGGTTGGAAGAAAGAGATACGATCTGCACCCAAGAAGGATCCCAAAATGGGAAGACATTGCTGTAGCCCTTCCTTCCAATTTTCAGATTTTAAAAGAATTTCATTTAATTGGCTAAGGGTAGCTAAATATTCGCCTTGCTCTTCCCTCTGTTTTTTTTGGAGATAACTGGCGGTTAAGTCTACTGCCGTTACTATTTCTGCCTTTCTCCCTCGGTACGCTATTAGGTTGCTTTTTATCTGAACCCGGATTATATTTCCATCTTTTAAACGATGCTTAAAGAGGCTTTCCTTGTACAGTTCGGTCCTGCTCCTTGCTTCGGCTATCGATTTTAATAATTTTGGGATATCGGCTGCCGGACGGATGTCTTTAATAGTCATTGCCAAGAATTCCTTCCTTGAATATCCATAGTGTTTTATTGCTTCTTTATTTACCGCAAGAAACTTCAAGGAATCCAAATCATAAATCCACATAGGGAAAGGAGCTAGATCAAAGACAACATCTGAAAATTCGTTTTCCTTAGTATTATCATAAAGAGTAGGCATTATAGTGGGTAATAGTTAGGGCGGTAGCAAATATAATAATTTTGACTACTTATCGATTTTATAATGTAAGAAATACTATGTAAAAACCGAAAAGTATAAGTCTCACTTAGTTGCACCATATTTTATGTTTAAATTAGCAATATCAGTTTTTTAATTAGGCAAGAATATCTGCCATATTTGAGTTGGTAAAACCATATATAAAAAATAACAAACCCTAAGGGCTTGGGAATTCAAAAGCATCCTTGGGTTTTATTGAAAACCCCTCAAAATCATGGAGCTAGCTAAAAATTCAATAGAAGAAGAATTGCGGCAACTTTTTATGAGAAAATATAACCTTCCTACAACCCACAACCGTTAGGCATCCCATATCCTAACGGTTTTTTTAGCAGGTCCTCGCAATTAGTAGTCTTAGTAATTACATTTACGTTTTTTAAAATAATATCAAAATTCCCATCGGGTATTGTAGTATTAAATTATTTATCTAAATTTGCCCCGTTGTGTTGTCCCGGATTTATTTCGGGATGTGGTTAAATTCCAAATTGGAATTACCGATGAGAAGCTTATCCATATGGATGGGCTTTTTTTGTTTATATATAGGAATGATTGTGTTTTGGGTAAAAATTAGGTGACTACTGAGGTGCCCCAGCAATCTTGAGGAACCTACTTTTAGGAAATACTGTGTGCTGATTTAAAATAAATTGCTACAATATTGGGCCTCCTATAATCAATAATTTTTAAAATAGCTTTCAAGAATGCCTGAAAGATACTCTTCATTTAAAGGTTTGCTGTAAAACCCATGCACACTCTTATATTTCTGCGCCCGCAACTTGTCCCTTTCATCTATGGAATTGCTGAGCATAGTAAGGACCACCTCACCTTGCTGCGATAGTTCCAATTTTTCATATTCATCCAAAAATTCCCATCCGTTCATTCCAGGCATATTTATGTCCAAAAAAATGAGGGTAGGTTGGGGGTGGATGCCGTCCAATTCACTTTTAAGATATTCCAGGGCTTCCTCTCCACTATATGATATGTGTATATTATCTGTAATCCCCAATTTTTTTATCTTACGGGCATGGTAAAAGTTATCGCTTTCCGAATCGTCGATCAGGAGTACGTTTTTTAATTTTTTCATTTTCATTTTTTTAAAGTGAAGTGAACGGTGGTCCCTTCGCCAAATTTAGAACTTACCCAAATATTACCCAAATGGAGCTCCACTATTTTTTTACAAAAAGCCAAACCAATACCTTGGCCTTCGTAATCTTTTGTGCTATGAAGCCTACTGAACATATCAAATATTTTTGTAAAATCCTTTTCTGGGATACCAATGCCGTTATCGCGAATGTGGAAATTGTAGTAATTGGAGGTTTCTTCAAAGCTGATAACAATATGGGGTTTGGTATGGGGGGCAATAAATTTTATGGCATTTGAAATAAGGTTTTGAAACAATTGTTTGATTTCAATTCTGTAACCCGTTACCGTAGGCAGCTTTTCATACTCAAGGGTGATGTCTTTTTTCTCGATAACAGTTTCCAGATCGTCCCTTAATTTTTGCAACGTTAAATTTAAGTCTATAACTTCCATTTGTCCGCTAGTGCCCAAACGGGAAAAAGACAACAAACCACTAATTAGGTTTCGCATCCTTTCTACTGCTTTATTTATAAATTCGAAATACATGGTGGCTTCACCTTCCAGACGTTCGGGAAAATCTTCCTGGAATATTTCGAGATAGTTGGAAACCGTGCGCAGGGGTTCCTGCAAATCGTGGGAAGCTACATAGGCAAAGTGGTCCAATTGTTGGTTTTTTGCCAACAGCGATTCATTAAGTTTTTCCGCTTCACTTATTGCCGCTTCCTTTGCGCTAATTTCAATTTCCTTTTCCTTATTGAGGGTTTTCAGTTCTTCTAATGCACCTTCCATATTACGGTTGGTTTGTTCCAGTTCAGATTGAATAGCAAGAAGCTCTTCAATAAGGGGCTTCACTTTTTTAATAAGGTTAAAAAGACTTAAAATAACTATCAGGGTCGCAATCCCCAGGGCTCCCAAAATAATTATCTTCCAATTGGAAAATTTTTTATTGCGTTCTTCCAGCAAGGTATTTTCGACCGAAATGAGTTCTTCGAGTTTATTTTCAATATCGGCAGTAAATTGTAATTCGATATCACTTCTTTGCAGATTTTGCGGATCATAATCTGAATTTATACGCTTTTTGAACAAGTTGGTATTGGCTTCCATGTGTTTGGAAATTTGGTCGATTCGCTCTAACTGTTGGTCGTTGTCTGCAACCAAATACTCTAGCGATTGTAATAGAGAATCGTATTCCTCCTGGGCCTGAAAGAAGGCTTGCTTAAATTTAATTTTTCTCGTGGATTCATAAGCAAGTCCAAAGCTTTCCATTTTGGAAATGGTGGCTGACATTTGCCGAAGATTGCTTTTCACTTCCCAGGTATGGGCTATCTCATTAGCCGATTGCGCATTCCTAATAAAAGAAAAACCAATGAGAATGATAACTAGAATAAGAGAGGAGATAAGCAGAATAAAGTTGGTAAGACCTACTTTTCGAATTCGCTTCATAGTGGTGGCGTATTAAATGATTTTTTTTTATAAATTTAAGTTGCCGCATTCATATATAAAACAATTAGGCAAAAAAGATTAACAATGGTGGAAATAGAGTTAATAATTATGGTGATTAGATATTAATTTTACCATTATCAACCTAACATATTTATGAACTTACCCGATGTATTAAATTTTTTGATCGTAGAAGATCTTGTCTCCGATACTTTTTTGCTGCAGCGACAGCTAAAAAAAATTTGTGCCCATCCAGAAATTCGTTTTGTAGATACTGAAATAAGCCTTATAAACGCCTTGAAAACCTATATACCCGATATGGTTATTACAGATTTCAGTCTAATAGGTATGAATGCCTTTGATGTAATAAGGATTACCAAAAATTACAACAGCAAAATACCTGTTGTGGTAATAACAGGAAATCTGAAATATGAAGCAGATAAGGCACGGCTTATAGAAAGTGGGGCAGAGGGATTTTTTTTAAAGGAACCTATTAATACACTTAACGAGCGTATGCTCCCTTTGTTTACTAATATACTTGAAACCCAAAAGGATCAAATGGACAAGCTGCGTACTGAGAGGCGTAAATACGATTCTTCCAAATCGCACAGTGATTTCTTAAGGGAATATACCTTCGGCGAAAAAAATGAGACTATTGAAAAAAAAGAAAATTATTCTTTTATAGAAACACTCTCACGGTTTTTTAAGAAATAAATGTAGGTAATTGCTCAAGGTTTTTTTTCTTATTGAAATTGATGTACTTTTTCTTTAGACTATAAAAAACTAACTATGGTATAATTATAAACAGGGTAAATTAATTTTTACCCGGCAGCCATATTTTAGGACAAGAGATTATGTTCAGGTTTTACACACTTAAGTTGGTATAAAAATTCCTTCAAAGTTTTGTTTCACTTGATCCATTACTGCACGTTTATTCTTTTGGACCTTTATTTAAAAATTTACAACAAAGGCCTAAGTTAAAAACCTACTCCTTTTTCTACTGAAAAGGCAGGTAGGAACAACAGGTTTCTCAGCTTTTTGTGGCTAACCCTGTGGACCCTGCTGTGCCCCTTACGCCTTTATATGGGCGGGTCAATACCAACGTAGCTTTTTAAATCCATTGTTTAATACGATCAAGAACAGCGCTGTCTTAGTTCCCAAGTTGTGAATACTCTGCTGTTGATTCTATCTTGAAAATTTAATAGGTTATGGGGCTTTTCAATTTCCATTTTCCCCATCTATAATTCTTCTTTTAATCAATACCTTTGTGCGGTTATGACCTTGGAAAAAAATCTTAAGGAACGCATAAAGGAACTTACCTGCCTTTACGAAGTGTCATCTATAATCGTTAACAACGATTATAAGGAACTGGACAAGACGCTGTTCTCGATTGCCCTTAGCATCCGCAAATCTTTACAGTTTAGCAAATATGCCAGTGTAGAAATCAGTGTGTCCCCGTTTCATTTAATTACTTCCCCGCTACCCACAAAATCTGTTTTCATTAAAAGTGACATTCATATCTTTAATGAACCCAAGGGAATTATAAAAATACATTACCCGGCCAATAAATACACAAAACAGGATTTCCTGCAGGAAGAAAAAAAATTGTTAAAGAACGTGGCAATCAACGTGGGCGATCTTTTGGAACGGGTGGCAATCCGTGAAAAGGAGGCCTTTATGAAGCGAAAAATGGAACGTGCGGACCGTTTGGGAATATTGGGAGAAATAACTGCCGGAATTGCCCACGAGCTGAATACCCCCCTTGCCAATATTCTGGGTTTTGCCGAACTGGTAAAGAGCAAACAGTCGGAAAATTCCCAAATCACTCAGGATCTGGATAAGATTATCAACAGTGCCATCTTCTCTCGGGAAGTGGTTAAAAAGCTAATGTTTTTTGCTTGTGAAATGCCACAGAATATGAGCGAAGCAAACATAGTGCCTATAATTCGGGATGCCATAAACTTATTGGATCCCACTTTCAAAAAGAACAATATTCATTACAAAATCAGCCTTCCCCAAAACGAGGTGCTGCTACGTGCAGATACCATTCAGCTTACGCAGGTAATATTCAATTTGGTGTTGAATGCCATATATTTTTCTCCCGCCGAAGGTACTATTGGCATAAGTTTAAAAGAAAACCGACAAGAAATTGTTTTAAAAATAGCAGACGAGGGCCCAGGTATCTCCCCTGAAAATTTAAATAAAATATTCCAACCATTTTTCACAACAAAACCGGTAGGGGATGGTTCTGGACTTGGACTTAGCGTGGTCCACGGCATCATAAAAGGTCATGGCGGCACCATAGATTATAAGGCCAACCAACCTACAGGGGCTGTTTTTATTATTACTTTTCCTAAAAAACACTAAACCATGCTGCAAAAGGAAAACATTCTGATAGTTGATGACGATATTAATATCCTCGAGCTTATCCAGCGGCATCTTCAGTCGCTCGATTATCATACCTATAAGGCCGTTTCGGTCAAGGAAGCCGTGGCTATCCTTCGCGATACCGATATAGATTTATTGATAACCGATCTTAAAATGCCTGAAGTTGATGGTTTCCAGCTCATCAAGTTTGTTTCAGAGCATTATCCACATATACCCAAACTTGTGGTTACAGGTTATCCATCGGTGCAGGATGCCCTATCTGCAATCAAATCGGGAGCAGTAGATTATTTGGTAAAACCCTTTACAAAAGATGAATTAAAAAATGCCGTTATAAAATCACTTTCCACAAAAAGGAAACGGAAAACTATCCCCGAAAAATCGCATCAAGATAAATACAACGAAATAATTGGTGATAGCAAAGCCATTAAAAATGTGACCCAAATAATTGAACGGGTAAAGGACAATAAAGCTACAATCTTTATAAGTGGCGAAAGCGGAACGGGAAAGGAACTGGTGGCGCGCTCCATCCATTACAATGGTAAGTTTTCCAGGGCGCCTTTTATCGCGGTGAACTGCGGAGGTATACCAGAAAACCTGTTGGAATCGGAACTTTTTGGCTATGTAAAAGGAGCATTTACCGGGGCCAATGACACCAGGGAGGGCTTTTTTCAGGCGGCAAATGGCGGCACTGTCTTTCTCGATGAAATTGGCAATGCCTCCTTGGCGGTACAGTCCCGATTGTTGCGCGTATTGCAGGAAAAAGAGGTGGTAAAGGTAGGCGCCCGGAAGGGTGAAAAAATAGATGTTCGCATCATTGCAGCAACTAATAGCAACCTCCGCGAAATGATTGCCAAGGAAACCTTTAGGGAAGATCTCTATTACCGATTGACTGTGGTAGAAATAAACGTGCCGCCACTGCGGGAACGAAAAGAGGATATTCCACTTTTGGCGGATAAATTTCTGTTGAAATATGGCAACGAATATAAAGACCGATATATCACGATAGATACCGAGGCCAAAGTGTTATTATTGCGGTACGAATGGCCTGGAAATATTCGGGAACTTGAAAACGTGATCCAGCGGGCGGTAATTATGTGCGACCGGTCCATTGTGGTAAACGACTTGCCCGAAGCATTAAAATATCAAATCAATTTTCCGGAGGAAGGGCTTCTTTCTTTGAAGGAAATGGAAAAAAAATACATCCAAAAAGTACTTGCCGCCACCAATAATAACCAAACAAAAGCTGCGGAAATTCTTCAGATAGACCGCAAAACGCTTCGGGGAAAGATTAAAGAATAGATG
>Ga0209344_10003170_pt1 | contig 16679 bp, 14 predicted proteins | sample Cruoilmetagenom6_FD_187293 | JGI IMG/M metagenome (GOLD analysis project Ga0209344, IMG submission 187293) | Oil polluted marine microbial communities from Coal Oil Point, Santa Barbara, California, USA - Santa Barbara Oil Seep Sample 6 (SPAdes)... | ecosystem: Environmental > Aquatic > Marine... | reverse complement strand
TCATTGCCATGACGCATCTCCTTTGGTAAATGCGCCTATTATTAGCCACTCAGTAGCTCACCACGTGAGCCTGTACGTAAAAAATTGTTCCCAGCTGAGGAATGTAACTAATCAGGAAAGTTTAAAGACCAATATCCAACATCAACCATCGATAATTTGGAGGTAGTACTTACAGAGATAAAGTCCTTAGTTAAGCATTACAACAAACTGATAAATCCACAGAACGAGTCTGATAAAGAGGTAAGGGCACAATTAGAATATATAAATAGACTAGAAATAAATGTTGCTTACCTTTTTTAATGAAAGTCTATGACGATTTTGCAGGGAATATTATTGATAAGGAAACTTATATTTCCATCCTTTCACTTGTTCAATCATTTGTTCTCAGACGTTTTATGTTGGGTTTGCCCACTAGCGCGTTAAGCAAAATATTTATGGGGTTGTATGACAAAGTACAACCAGATAATTATTTATATTCTATTCAAAAATGGCTTTTACAGCGTTCAGGTGTACAGCGTTTTCCAAGAGATTCTGAAACAATTAATGCAATAAAAGAAAAGGATGTTTACAACATCAAGCCTAAAAATAGAACTTACTTGCTTGAGCGACTAGAAAATTATCAAAACAATGAGCCCGTTATTATCGAGGGTAATTCTGATATAACAATTGAGCACATTTTCCCACAAAATCCTGACCCAAAATGGAAAATTGAACTTGGTGCAGATGAATACAATTACATTAAAGAGACTTATCTCAACACCATTGGCAATCTGACACTTTCAGGGAATAACGGAAAGCTCAGCAACAAGTCATTTCTTGAGAAAAGAGAAATGAATGTTGATGGACTAGAGCAGGGATATAAATTTAGCAGGCTTTGGCTAAACAGAGACCTAAAAGACAGGTTGAAGTGGAATAAGGAAGAAATAGAGATGAGAGCCGCAGCAATCGCTGATAGATTTCTGAATATTTGGGTATTGCCAGCCATTCAAATCGATCCTGAAGTGAAAAGTGATGAAATAAATATATTCGACTCAGAAGACCCGAAATTCAAAAAATTGGAATACGCAATATTCTTCAATCAGAAAATGGAGGTGAATCAAGTTTCTAAATTGTATTCGGAAGTTTTTACTCGGCTTTTTGACTTAGACCCCGAAACGATTTTTGCATCTGAAATTGGCAAACGGATTAATTTATCCAAGAATCCTTCTGAAGATGGTGTAAGGCAACCTATACAAATAAACGAAACATATTTCATCGAGGGGAACATTGATAATGTGGGGAAGTTTGACAGGATCAAACAAGCACTAACAATTTTAGGCTTGGAGGACGAGTTGTTCATAAAGTACTCAGATGAGCCGACAAGTTAGTTCATGGCAGCTTTCTGGTTTTACATTTACAAGGTTGACTGACCGCAATGGGTCGTAAACAGACATGTCCGCATTTGACACATTAATGCACTTTGCAATCGACATGTATCGGACAAACAGTTTAGTGAGACTAAATTCTTCAAACGATTCTAAGCATCGGTTGAACAAAAAAGAAGTGTCCGATTTACAAAGCATTAAAAAACATGGGGTAGTTCACATCACCATCAAGCAGATTGCTTTCATGTACACTGACAAATTTGACGCTTATAAAAATAATCGGCACGATGCGAAACGGCTTTGCCTCATGCATTAGAGCTCAGTTTCGTTTCCATGGGCTGCTGATTGTGCTAGCCCTAGAAGATTGGAAAATTTAGCCATAAAACCATTAGAGACTAGTATCCCAAGTGAAAGAAGGGCATGGCGGATCTGATTCCTGTATACGAGCCGGTGAATACCACTGGTAAGCCACGACTTGTATTCATCCATGGATTGGACGGAGACATCCGCAAGACTTGGATGGCAGACCCCAAGATCAATAGCATGCTCTGGCCGCGATGGGTCGGCGAGGACACTGGCTGTCCAGTGTGGCTTCTAGGCTATGGCGCGGCAATGACCCGCTGGAAGGCAGATGCCATGGCGCTTCCACGGCAGGCGACCGCAGTCTTAGAGCGCCTAAGCAACGAACCCAAACTCTTAGACGGGCCGCTCATCCTAATAGGGCACAGCCTCGGCGGGTTGGTCATAAAGACTGCTTTGCAGCACGGGATGTCGCGGGATGTCGAACGCCATAAGGAACTTGCCCGCAACATTAAGGGAATCGCGTTTGTGGGCACGCCGCAATTCGGCTCGAAGCTGGCTACGATCGCGGCTTGGGCTCATTTCATGAGAGCCAACCCGCAGGTGCACGAACTACGTCTAGACAACGCACACTTGGAGACTCTGAACCAGTACTTCTTGAAGTTGCGCGCAGAACTTAACTTCAAGACGCGCATCTTCATGGAAACCCAGCCCGTCAGGCTGCCGTGGTGGTTGGGAGGAAAACTGTTGCCGGGCATGACTATCGTTTCGCCTATGAGCTCCGAGGCACACATCCCCGGGGAAGTCGGCATTCCTATTGAGGCCGACCACATCACAATTTGCAAGCCAAAAGACCGCAACGCGGCAATCCACTCATCTCTCATTGGGTTCATTCACGAGGTGGAAGCTGCTACCTCGCCGTCTGCGAAGAAGAATACTTCCGCACCGTTATCTTCAGAGAACATCGAGGCTGTATCGCCGGAGCACAGAGCCGATACCTCAGTCCATTTGGCTCTCTCAACATTCGAAGTATGCCTAGACGCCGATACCGATGCACCAATCTGTACAAGTGTCTGCCTCGTGACCGATGCACCGGATCGCTTGCGTCAGCAACTTCTGAAAATTCCAGTGCTGATTCAGCAGGATCCCTTGATCAACGCAGCAGCAAAGAAGCAAGTTCAGATTGCATCCTTGCAACAGTTGGTAGAGAACCCGGGCACCAAAGCAGCTGTGCTTCGCGAATTTTCCGTCATGTCATTTTCGGCCTACACGTACTACTGCCCCAAGGAAGCATTTAACAAGCTGTCTCGGAAAGAAAGGGTACACAAGCTCATCGTCGACCCGTTAATACATCGGCTGAGTAAGAAAGGCGAGCGCTTCGAGCAGGTACACGCCCGACTAGCTGACATGCCTACTTACCTCGATCATGCCGCCGAAAAAGTGCTTTCGGCTTACCACCGTAACGTCGATGTTCCGCGGCCCGGTGCCAGCAAATATGCAGCAATAGAGGAGTTCGCTGCGTTGATAGCTCAGGCTTGCGCCCGCCATCTGTCCGCGCCAAAAAACGCAGAGACCTCGAACCTATTTGAGAGCCTTCGCACCCGTATCAGGTACGCCGAGAACATAGCCACGGGCGAAAGGCACAAGCGAGATGTAAACCCCCTGCCTTAAAAGTCATCGCAGTCGGGAATAGGTTCGTACGGGTCACGACTGGACAGCGCTTCCTCAAAAATGTGCTGCCACTGGCTAACCAATTGCGGCTCAATTGAGCCCGCGTACTTAAGCATCCCCGAAAGCCAAGACTCTTCTCGTATCGCATCGTCAGCTCCCACCCTCTCCCAGTGGTCAGCGAGTCCATGCTTCTTGATGTAGTACATCACCAGCCGCAGACGGCACTTCAACCTCTTTGGCAGTCTCGGCCGGTTCGGGTCGGTGATGGTCAACCCGGTCACGTACTGGCTCCGGCCTCTGTATTGGCGGTAGCACTGGTCGTCGCGAAGCTTGAAGCCGCAACTCTCAAGAATTTCTTTTACCGAGTCGTCGGAAGGAGCCTGGTCGCCTGAGAAAGTCAGGTTGTCTGCATACCGTGTGTAAACGCAGCTGTGCGAGCGCGCCAGACGCAAAAACGACTGATCCATATTAAAACAAACCAAGTTCGCAATAGTTGGGCTACAGCGTGTGCCCTGCCGCAGTCGTCCGTCGATGGTGCACGCCTTTGAGAGCACATTTGCTATGGGAACGGCGGTTCCCTCTGCAACTAGCGCGACCTTCACCTGCTCGGTGGTGATAGCATCAAAGAATCCTTTGATGTCAGCATGCAGCAGCACATTTGCGGCGAGGTGTTTCTCCGCATTAGTTCGAGTAGAGCGTTTCTTCAGGAAACCCTGAACGTGTTCACCGAAGATTGCGCTGTTGGTCATAATCATCGACAACGAGCGATGAAAGGCAGCCAACCGCTGCTCATGCGCCTCGAAGACGACTCGATACTCGCCGTTACGCCGCTGCCCACGCTTGGGCAGTTTCAGCACGTTGAAGAAGGACTTCTGGTTTGGACTGTTTGAGTAATGCTCAATGAAGTCGCGCTCGATGCCGCACGCACGTGCGATATCGTCCAAGGATTTTAAATCTTTCAGCTTCGCTGTTGTCATATATGAGGGCAACGACGAGATGGATGAAGTAAGATCTTAATTTACGGGTTCGAACTCAAACCCACGGAAATATTCCGCGACCAATCATCACGCCGTTGCTGAATAGAAGCATATCAGAGTTTTGCGCACATTGGCTTTGCACACAAGGATGGATGGTCTCTTATGTTCCGTGCCAACAGCAGTGTACCAAAACATGGCCAGCCCTAGATAGCCTTAATGTGTCAATTCCGAGCAAACTGGCAGTGGTACACCGCGGTCGTCTAAAACTTGTGGAATTCGTGGTGATCTTCACTTTAGAGAATGACATTGCTAACCGTAATTGGCACGTTATTATTGGTCACGACCATCAGCTTTCTTGCAGGATATTTTACACCTCGATCGGCAGCAAAGGGCACAACGAGACTTTCTATCTATAACTCCGCAAAGTGGACTGTGCACATCAATTATGGGGCACATTACTTAACTTTTGCGCAATTAAGTAATGTGCCCCTCCAGAATTTCAAATATGATAAAACGTAGTTCAATGTCAAACGGTTTGCTAGCAATAGTGGCATGGTGTTTAGGCATACTGAAAAACCTATCTAAAGGTCTGAAATATATGAGCGATGAGAATACTGAGAGAAAGTTTGTAGTTGTTTTGCGTGGCCCAGCTGCCGTGGTATTTCCGGATGGACTGCCTATCCAAATGACAGTGCATTCAGAATACGGACCTCTTGCAATTACGTATGCCACACGAAGGATCAAGGTTACGGATAGCAGTGTTTGTCCTGGTCACATGTGGATAGACATTAGAGGAGGAGCACCCACTCTGGATGATGCTTTAGCTCTATTCCCGCAGGCAGGTTTGCTCCTACAACCATTACTAGCATTGAGTGCGAACGCTGCCGTTAGCCATCCCGAAATTGAACTGGGTTTTGAGACGACACTAGGTATCACAGAGCGAGATTTTTTTCAGCAATACGTCCCGTCTGAAAGTTCTGACGCTCTTAGTGCGGCGCGCTTGATCGATGTGCAAGCGACCCTTGCACTTATGGAGTTTGTTTCGAAAAGTCCTCACAGAGACAGGCTTTTGAGGGCAATGGGTCAGTATCAGATGTCACTTGAGAACTGGTCACTGGGCGGCTCTATTCTTGCTGTCGCGCACTTATGGATGGCGGTTGAGGCGCTTACTAAGGTTCGGGTGCGGGTAGAGATGGAACTCCGAAAACTTAGAGAGCCGGCCGAGCTTGCCAAAGAGCTAGGTGTGGAAATCCAGAAACTGGACTCGACAATTCGTCGCGACTTCATATTTCGAGAGGATAGCGACTGCTACTCCAAGGCACTAAAGGCAAGCGACGGCTTTGAACACGGGTTCTCGGCAGTTGATAAATTGCGACACCTCACATCAAGTGTCCGCGACAAGACTGCTGAGTATGTTCGGAGTGAAATTTTTGCATTGAGCGACATACCGCAAGATGTTACCCAACGTCTTTTAGCCAGTCCTTTCAACGAACCACAAGGGCCAGGAGTGCTTGCTAAATATTTTTTTGGCAAGCTCGTTGGCTCAGGTGAATCACTTGCGAAAGTTGGAAATGAATATCCTATTCTTCAATGGAAGCAAACCATCAATAGCGCGCGTGTGAATGACTCTAAAAAAATTACGAACTACAATGTGACGGATTTAATAACACCACAGCTAGCTGACGGCATATCATTCAAGGCAGAACGCCACGAAGTTTGGAAACCCTAGCCGACGCAGATATTCTGGAATTGACAAAAGCCGACATCCCGGCAGCCCGAACAGACAGACTTCTCAATAGATCGTCAGCGACCGCTATCGGCCAAAAGCAGATATTTCTTTGGACATTGGCTAGTATTTCAACTACTCATGGTCGTTAAAAGCGGCAACTGATAATGGCGATAAAAGTACCGAATCCTGTCTATTTATTAAGAACGCTGATTTAGTCCAGATCGCTAGCGCTGTGGCGTTCGGCCAACTGCGATTCTTCATCGCCCCAAGTGCGATTGACCCGCCGACCTCGTTGCACAGCGGGACGCTCGCCGATTTCCCGGGCCCAGCGTTGCAAATTTTTGTATGACTCTACATCCAGAAATTCACCTGCATCGTAGAGATTTCCTTCGGCCATGACACCGTACCAGGAAAAATTGGCCATATCGGCGATATTGTAGTCTTCACCGCAAAGATAACGGTTTGCGGCCAGGTTACGATCCAGTACATCAAGCTGACGCTTTACCTCCATAGCGTAGCGATTGATGGGGTATTCGTACTTTTCCGGTGCGTAGGTGTAGAAGTGGCCAAAACCGCCTCCTAGAAAGGGAGCGCTGCCAATCTGCCAGAAGAGCCAGGACATGCATTTTGCTCTCGCAGCTGGTTCGGTGGGTAGAAAGACATTAAATTTTTCTGCCAGGTAGACGAGGATCGCACCAGATTCAAATATCTCGATGGGTTGGCTAGTGCTGTTGTCTATGAGTGCAGGTATTTTGGAGTTCGGATTCAACTGCGTAAATCCACTACCAAATTGATCGCCCTCAAGTATGTCGATTAGCCAGGCATCGTACTCTGCACCTGATTTTCCCAAGGCCAGCAGTTCCTCGAGCAGGATGGTGACTTTTACGCCATTTGGTGTCGCTAATGAGTACAGCTGTAGCGGATGCTTGCCGACGGGTAGTTCTTTCTCATGGGTCGCCCCGGCCACCGGTCGATTGATGTTGGCGAATTTCCCGCCGTTCTCGCTGTCCCAGGTCCACACCTGAGGGGGAATGTATGTGTCTGCTTCGTTCATTGGTCTAGGCCTTATCTTTGAGAGAATAATAAAGTTTTCATAATCATCAGCTCGGGTGGCCTCTCATCAGAAAAGATCTATCGGTGCGCGAATTGGCCCAATTCAGCCTGCTCGGTATGTATCGACCCCCCCAGCCATATCTTCGGCAAGGGCTTCAATTTGATCGCTGGGGACATTGCGCTCGGCAAACGCCCGCAATCCAATGATCTGTGTTTGTAGCAAGCGCGCCAGTCGTGGGCACTCAACATCGGCCCGCAATTCCCCCTTTGCTTGGGCCTGCTTGAGCGCTTCACAAAGTCTCTGTTCGATGGTTGCGAGCATTGCGTCGACTTGGGACCGTAGTGCGACGTCTTCGGCATTAACCTCAAGTAAGGTCTTAATAAGCATACAAGCCTGCGCAGGCGCTTGCGCTTCGCTACTACAAGGCTGAGCGAATGAGCGCAGATAGCGCTTTAAGCCGTCTATAACGCTCGGGGATCCTTCTACTATCTGGTCAAAGTCATCACCGGTGCGAGCTGCGTAAGCCTCCAGCGCTTCGGCAAACAGGCCGCTTTTGCTACCGAAGGTGGCATAGAGACTGCCGGGGCGCATATCCAGCGCCTTCTCAATATCCTTCATTGATGAGGCGTAATAGCCTCTCGACCAAAACAGCGCAACAGCGCTGTTCAGAGCTACTTGACGATCAAAGCAGGCGGTGCGGGACATAAATGGCTCTCAGATAAAAGGTTGAGTGCAGCTAATTGGGCTAAATTTGAGTGATCGTTCAATTTTATCTTGACTACCTTCTTAATTGCAACTAAGATAATCTAATAGTTGAATGATCACTCAAAAAAGGATGCGCCCAATGAACACTTTTACTCTGCACGACCAGAATAGCGCACCTGATGCAGCTAAGCCCCTATTGGAGAAGTCACTGAAAGACTTTGCCATGATTCCAAACTTGCATGCGGTGATGGCAGAAGCCCCTGGCCTGCTCGAAGGTTATCAAGTGTTGCATGGTTTGTTTGTTAACAGCAGCTTCAACGCTGATGAAAAAACCGTGGTCTGGCAAACGATCAATGTTGAGCATGCCTGCCATTACTGCGTGCCCGCTCATACGGGTATCGCCAAGTCGATGAAGGTCTCGGACGAAGTGAGCAATGCGCTGCGTGATGAGACTCCGCTGCCCACTACTAAGCTTGAGGCGTTACGCGACTTTACTCTGGCTATGTTACGTCAGCGTGGCAAGCTTGAGGCAAAGCAAATGCAAGACTTCTATGCGGCCGGTTATACCCAGCAAAACGTGCTGGAAGTTATATTGGGTCTTAGCCAAAAAGTCATGAGTAACTACACCAACCACATTGCTCAAACGCCTATCGACGAAGCCTTCAAGCAGTTTTCTTGGGATAAGAAATGATCTCTCTAGCTCTGCAAATATCAGAACTATCGTTTACACAGAGGCACCGCCTCATACATGACGCAGGCCTGAGTACAAAGCGGGCTAGGCCGTAAGCGTACTCACGCAGTCTTGCAGGCCGTCGATGCTGCTGGCTTTGCTCAACCTGATGCTGCACTGACACAATAAGCGCGTTTTGGCGCAATTCACGGAGGGCGGAAACCGTTTGTCGAAAGGATGACAAGCGCCAAGATCTCGGTTACCGGGTAGCCCAATAAAATTCAATCTAAGGAGACGGCCATGACCACCCATCCAAACAAGCTGCAGATCGACATCGTGTCTGATGTAGTCTGCCCCTGGTGCATCATCGGCTACTGGCAGCTAGCAAAGGCGCTGGCGGCGACCGGCACGGCGCATGAAATTCATTGGCATCCGTTCGAGCTGAACCACGACATGCCGGCAGAGGGCCAAAATCTGCGCGATCACTTAACCAAAAAATACGGCACTACGAATGAGCAATCAGAGGAAAGTCGGGTAAGGATAACCGAGGTCGGCGCGGACGTCGGGTTTGAGTTCCGATTTGCCGACGACATGCGTATGCACAACACATTCAACGTGCATCAGCTTCTGCATTGGGCCGATCTGCAAGGCCGCATGCACGACTTGCAACATGCCCTCTTCGCGGCGCACTTCACCAGCCGCAGGAACCTGTCTGACGACAGCGTGCTGGCGGATGTGGCCGCAGAAATCGGGCTGGAAAGGTCCGAGGCTCTGGCCGTTCTGGCCGATCAGCGCTTCGCCACATACGTGCGCACTGCCGAAAACGCCTGGCTGAATAAAGGTATAAGCGGTGTGCCGGCGATGATCTTCAACAATCGCTACCTTGTAACCGGTGCGCAAGGGGTCGAGAACTACACGCGCATCTTGCAACAGTTGGCCGAGGCGAGTGACTGAGCGTTCAGTCAAAGCTCTGTGAGGCTTGCAGTGGGGCTTGAGGATCATAGCTGACCTTTTACTGCCCCAGATGGAAACAGAGCTGGAAATGGCCTTGTAAGCTAATAGTCCCCCATACCCAGTTTTAGTTCGAATGCCAAATCGCATTCTCATCTTCCCAACCCTTGGCAATATCTTGGTGACTCGCTGTCGAGGTTTCTTGTCTTGACCTGTGCATAGGCTTCGAATAGCCGCAACGCTTGACGCATTACTTCGTTTGCCGACCCCTACCAAAGCCAGACTCAACGCACTAACGAACATTTGTCTCTAATTCAGGTGGCAAAGATACGTTTATCCCAGATAATCCATTAGACCTGATTCGCGCAATGACTTCGCATTCCCCCCTTTGAAAAAGGGGGGGCTAGGGGGGATTTGAGCATTGCAGGGACACAAAAATCCCCCTTAATCCCCCTTTTTCAAAGGGGGAGACTGGTTAAATTGCCTAATGGATTATCCGGGTTTATAGACACGGCAATTCTCCCAAATAAATACTAAGCGTAATTTAATATATTGAACGTAATGTATATCCCACTTTGAGCCCTGATAAGAATCGAGTTAATTTTAATAGAATCAAAAATGGATATTTAGTCTCGAATTTTCGCGGGTTTTGTTACTAAATTATATTAATTTTTGTCCGTTATATTGTTTGCTATTTACTGCAAATAAATACTGTTCACTATTTCTATTAATTTAAGGACTGATTTTATGGATCCTTCATGGGTAATCTTTAGCGTTGTTCTAGGTGCGGCAATAATATATTTAATTCTTATATACAATAATTTAGTTAACCTAAAACATAATGTGTCTAAATCATGGGCCAATATTGATGTGTTGCTCAAGCAACGTCATGATGAATTGCCTAAGTTAGTTGAAACGTGCAAACAATATATGACTTATGAAAAAGGTGCGCTGGAAGCGATTATTAAAGCGCGTTCGGCAGTTGCTACAGCACAACATGGTTCTAACGTTAAAGCGTTAGGTGTCGCAGAAACTCAGTTGCGTATGGGATTAGGTAATTTATTCGCATTGGCGGAAACTTATCCAGAACTTAAAGCCAACCAATCATTTCAACACCTGCAGTCACGTATTACCGGTTTGGAGCAAGATATTGCTGATCGCCGAGAGTTTTATAATGATTCGGTGAATGTAAACAATGTCCGTATAGAACAATTTCCTGATGTAATTGTGGCTAAAAATATTGGATTTAAAGCATTTGATTTATTGGAGTTCTCAGATGCAGAAATAACAGATGTCAATTTAACTACGTTATTTGCATGAACGTCCATTAATAGCAATGAATGTAACAGATGGAAAAAGTAGCTTTGTCCTGGCTGCATTATGTATTTTGACATTGGTATGTTTCATATTAGCTTTTTACTATCTTAGACGTGCGCGTTTAATCGAAGATACCCCAACTTCCAAAATTCGTTCTGCTACTCAAGGCTATGTAGAATTAGAGGGTGCTGTCTCGGCGGGGGAAGGAGGTGGTTTAATTGCCCCACTTTCCGGTATACCCTGTGTTTGGTTTCATTACAAAATACAGCAACTTCAAAAATCTGGAAAAAATAGCCGTTGGCAAACGATTAACCAAAGTACTAGCGAATTTTTTTTTCAAATCAAAGATAAAACTGGCACATGTACTATCAATCCCAAGGGCGCGCAAATTACTACTGAGCACTCCCGTACCTGGTATGGGGATAATGCATTTCCCGCGCATCAGATGGGTGACAAACATAGCTCTAGCCTTCTTCAAAGTATGATTCAGCGCCGCTATCGTTATACCGAACAGTTTATTTATGTTCATGACGTGATTTATGCGCTCGGTTATTTCCAGAGCCAAGGAGGCGGACGTGAGGTTCCTGGAAGTCATCAAGTAACCGGTGAAATTTTGCGAGAATGGAAACAAGATTCTGATCAGTTGCTGCAAAAATTTGATCAAGATGGCAATGGTGAAATAGACCTGAACGAATGGCAGCAAGTCCGCAAAGCAGCAACACACGAAGCAGAAAAGCGGCGCAGTCACCTATCCCAACAACCCACCGTCCATGTTTTAAGTAAATCGCCGAATAATCAACATCCATTTATTTTGTCCACCCATAGCCAAAAAATACTGGCTAAACGCTATCGCTACTATGCCGTGGCTGGGCTATGTGGGGCTGTGATTAGTTGTTATGTTCTGGTCACTGTAGTTATCTAGCTTTTAATATTTTTCAAATGGTTAGCGCCATCCTTTCGGCGTACGGAAAATCCACGAATGTGCTCCGGTATCGTCTTTATTCAATCATTACAGGCAGCGCTTCAATTTCATCTATCAGCGCACAGGGTCGTTGAGGGAGGGGCGTTATGAAAGCACGCTGATTGGTAGTGAGTGTTATTTGCCGGCGTGTATGCGCTGAATGAGATGAATTCTGTGCGCGCTGAGAGGGTGGCGCATTCTGGCGGCAACCCCTGGTCGTGTTGTCGTGCTAATGAGCAAGGGAATACAGAAGGGGAGGGTGACTGTTTCGCATGAGCTGTACCATATTTCTTTAAACCCGACGGGCTGTTAGACACGCCTTCTTTAGGGGTGCCCTTTAATTCCCCGGTTGCAGGGTCACGGTCAGTTCCCGCTTTTTTCCTTGATGCATTACGGTTAACTTAATCACATCGCCGACTTTGTGGTCGTCCAGGCGCGCCAGCAGCGTGGGTACCGAAAAGACATCCTTGTCATTGATCGCCACGATGATGTCACCAAGACGCAAACCTTGGGAGGTCCTTGTTACGTCCTTGAGCCCCGCTTTTTCGGCGGCTGAACCTGGTTGCACGCGTAGCACCACCACTCCCTTGGTGCCAGTGACGGCATTCAATCGTTCGTTGATTTGTTCATCGGTCTCGATGCCCAAGGCTGGGCGAATATATTTTCCATTCTTGATTAGTTGTGGCACCACGCGCATGACGGTGTCCACAGGAACGGCAAAACCGATACCTGCGGATGCTCCGCTGGGGCTGTATATGGCGGTATTGATACCAATAAGTCGGCCCGCCGAATCCAGCAAAGGACCGCCCGAGTTGCCAGGGTTGATAGCTGCATCGGTCTGGATCAAGTGTTCAATGGGTGGGCCGATATTTCCGGCCAATGAACGATCGAGCGCTGAGATGATGCCATTGGTCAGTGTCCAGTCCAAGCCGAATGGGTTGCCGATTGCAAAAACCTTTTGGCCCACCTTCAGGTCGTGGCTGGTGCCAACCGGCACAGGCGGCGGACGTTTGAAGCCAACGCCGATGCGTAATACCGCAATATCGTGCGCGGGACTAGCGCCGATTAGAGACGCCTTGTAGTCTCGGCCGTCGGCCAACTTTACAGTGGCACCAGAGGCACTCTCAATTACGTGGTAGTTGGTAACTACATGGCCAGCATCGTCCCAGATAAAGCCAGAGCCAGTTCCCCTGGGTACGGCAAAGACGTTGCGCGTCCACGCATCGCGTACCAGAGCAGCAGTGGAAATGAACACTACCGATCCACGGGATTTTTCGAATAGTTCAATCGTGCTTTTTTCATCGGCGGCCAGATCACCTCGGGCAGTGACTGTGCGGAGCTGACCTTCAGAGGGAATCCATAGTGATTCGATGGCTGGCAACAGCGTCCATAACAGCATCAATGTCGCCACCATTATGACGATGGTCACTAAGCGGCGGTTAAATGGATCGGGTGTTCCTCGACTGGGTTCAATGTTCATGGGTCAATATCGGTCAGCTAATAGAATCTTTAGTCGTTTTAAATGCAGTCTTGACCAAAGCCTTCCAGGATCGTGTGCGCAATGATTTTCTATTTCGCAGGTTAAGTTTTCTCAACGCTGATGGGCCAGTAACGGCTTTGCCCAAGCTGCATGGTTATGTCCCATGCAGCTTGAGCAGCATTCAAAATCGCAATCTTAAAATCTATTTTTTTTCTGGGCAGAGGGACTTGCGCTGACTGGGCGAGATCCGGTTCGGAGTTTGCCGAAGCTGCAAGCCACTAAGTTTCTTAAGGACGCCTCGCAAAATTGTATTTTAAGAGGTGCCCTTAAACGAGAGTAATCCAGCAACTCTTTGCTGCTACTTTGCGAATGCTATGAATAGTAACTTGAATCTGCTTATAAGTAAGCATTTACGCTCATTAGAGAAATAAAAAATGCATACATCACTGTAAGCCATATATTTATTATGTGCTAATGATGTACGATCCCGTCGGTTTTTTGATCAAATATGGAAAGTATTTCCAAGGCAGAATGCGAAGAATAATGGCCTGCGTTACTGCAGGCCATTGTTTTATTTGGCGTCCCCAACGAGATTCGAACTCGTGTCGCCGCCGTGAAAGGGCGGTGTCCTAGGCCTCTAGACGATGGGGACTAAAGGGCTTGGTGATGCCATTTTGGTGGAGATAAGCGGGATCGAACCGCTGACCTCTTGCATGCCATGCAAGCGCTCTCCCAGCTGAGCTATACCCCCAAAATGTGCGCGCATTATAATGATCGAGCACCCCCTTGTAAAGCTGAATACTTGGTATGTGCTAAATATATCGTGCCAAACGTGCTAACACGACCTCGCGTGAAAACAACATTATTACTGCATCTACCGAGGGAGTCTGGGTTTGCCCAGTGAGCATAACACGCAACGGCATCGCCAACTTAGGCATTTTCAAGCCATGCTTGCCTATTATTTCCTTGATTACTGCCCCAATCGTCACAGCCTCCCACGTTACATCTTGTAGGCGCTCCGCTAGCTCCTGCAAAGCAGGTATCGCTTCAGCAGACAGTTGGGCACTCAGCAATTCTTGATTGGGATGTAAGTCGATATAAAATACTTCTGCTGCATCCGCCAATTCGTTGAGGGTTACGACTCGTTCTTTATAAAGGGCAATGATGGCTTCCAATGCAGGTTCGGCGCTTACTAGTACGCCCCGTGCTTCCAAGCGCGGTCGTACTAGCGCAACAAGCCGCGCGTTATCGGCCTGTTTTATGTAATGCTGATTGAGCCAGTTTAATTTCTCGGTATTAAATTGTGCCGCAGATGGCGTGATATGGTCGAGGTCGAACCATGTGCAAAACTGCTCCACTGAAAAAACTTCTTCATCACCGTGCGACCATCCCAGTCTTGCCAAGTAATTAATCACTGCCTCTGGCAGATAACCCTCTTCATCATAATGCATCACGCTAACTGCACCATGTCGCTTGGATAGTTTCTGTCCGTCATCACCTAATATCATCGACAGATGCGCGTACTGTGGCACATTGGCACCTAATGCCTTGAGTATATTGATCTGACGCGGCGTATTATTGACATGGTCATCGCCGCGTAGCACGTGCGTAATGCCCATATCCCAATCATCCACTACTACACAAAAGTTATAGGTAGGCGTTCCATCGGCACGGGCAATGATGAGATCGTCTAACTCTTCATTGTCAAATTCAATTTGCCCTTTCACCAAATCTGTCCACGTTACCACTCCCTTGACAGGATTTTTGAAGCGCACCACTGGCTTCGTTTCAGTAGGTGGTTCAGGTAACAGCTTGCCTGATTCTGGACGCCAACGACCATCGTAACGCGGTTTTTCACCACTTGCACGTTGAGCTTCGCGCATAGCATCCAGTTCACTTGGCGAGGCGTAACAGTAATAGGCTAACCCCTGCACAAGCATAAGCTGGATCACCTCTTTATATCGTTCCATAGACTGCATTTGATAGAACGGGCCTTCGTCATAACCCAAATTAAGCCAAGCCATACCATCTAAAATGGCTTGCACCGCCTCAGGTGTAGAGCGCTCCACGTCAGTATCCTCTATGCGCAGGACAAATTTGCCACCATGCTTGCGAGCGTAAGCCCAAGAGAATAATGCGGTACGGGCGCCGCCGATATGCAGATAACCCGTGGGGCTAGGCGCGAAACGAGTACGTATGGTCATAATTTTTAATCAGTAATTTTAGTAAAAAACAGAATGCATATTTTACGCCACCTTGCCGCTCGTGCTACTAACAATGTTCGCAACACTCCAGGCTTATCAATCCATTGCTTTTAATATCGGCAATAGTGTTCCAGAAGCCAACATATCCCGCGACAAAGCTTGACCCTTTTCAATCTGTGTAGAGTCCATTATTGATGACACCCTACTGCGGTTCTTAGAAGCTTTATTTGTTGAAGCAGGATCATTCGCTGCGGACAGGTTGTAGAGCGCGTACGCTATTACAAGGTTCTGCTTTACGCCCGTTCCATATTCATACTTCACCCCGAGATTGTTTTGTGCATCTGCATCGCCGTGGTCAGCAGCGAGCTGATACCATTTTACCGCCTCCTTGCCGTCCTGTAGTACGCCTTGGCCCTTGGCATACATCTCCCCGAGGTAGTATTGCGCAGTGGGATAGCCTTGGTCAGCGGCGAGCCTATACCACTTTACCGCCTCCTTGTAGTCCTGCAGTACGCCCTGGCCATTGGAATACCTGACTCCGAGGTTGTATTGCGCAGTGGCATTGCCTTGGTCAGCGGCGAGCCGATACCACTTCACTGCCTCCTTGTAGTCCTGCGGTACGCCCTGGCCAATTCCATACATCACCCCGAGGTAATTTTGTGCTTTGGCATTGCCTTGGTCAGCGGCGTGCCGATACCACTTTACCGCCTCCTTGTCGTCCTGCATTACACCCAGACCGTTGTCATACATCACTCCGAGGTGGGTTTGCGCGTTGGCATTGCCTTGGTCAGCGGCGAGCCGATACCACTTCACTGCCTCCTTGTAGTCCTGCGGTACGCCCTCGCCATTGTGATAGCTCACCCCGAGGTAGTATTGCGCAGTGGCATGGCCTTGGTCAGCAGCGAGCCGATACCACTTTACCGCCTCCTCGTAATCTTGCAGTACGCCCTGGCCTTGGTCATACATTACCCCGAGGTTGGATTGCGCATCTGCATGGCCTTGGTCAGCGGCGAGCCGAAACCACTTCACCGCCTCCTTGTAGTCCTGCAGTACGCCCTGACCATTGGAATACCTGACCCCGAGGTTGGTTTGCGCAGTGGCATAGCCTTGGTCAGCGGCAAGCCGATACCACTTCACCGCCTCCTTGTGGTTCTGCGGTACGCCCTGGCCATTGGAATACCTGACTCCGAGGTTGTATTGCGCAGTGGCATCGCCTTGGTCTGCGGCAAGCCGATACCACTTTACCGCCTCCTCGTAGTCCTGCAGTACGCCCTGGCCATTGGAATACTTGAGATC
>Ga0209344_10003167_pt1 | contig 16684 bp, 12 predicted proteins | sample Cruoilmetagenom6_FD_187293 | JGI IMG/M metagenome (GOLD analysis project Ga0209344, IMG submission 187293) | Oil polluted marine microbial communities from Coal Oil Point, Santa Barbara, California, USA - Santa Barbara Oil Seep Sample 6 (SPAdes)... | ecosystem: Environmental > Aquatic > Marine... | reverse complement strand
GTTGGCCGCGGCCAACAACTCGCCCGTCTCCGTGTCGACAATGTCGTGCGCGAGTATCTTGCCTTCCAGGTACTCATTCGGCACGACAAGCTTGTCTACCGTGGACTTTTCCATGTCCCTGACGTGCTTGGCCGTGATGCGCTTGCCTTCTTCGACAATGACCTTGCGGCCCAGCTTGATTTCGAACGAAGCCGTATCACCGCGTAGACGCTCCGGCACGAGGCCCATCTTGATCTCTTTGTCGGAGAGATAGAAATCATTGTTCTCGAAGAACAGATCCAGCATTTCCTCATTGTTCATTTCGAGAGCGCGCAGGATGATCGTCACCGGCAGTTTGCGACGACGGTCAATACGCGCGAACACAGCATCCTTCGGATCGAACTCCATGTCGAGCCAGGACCCGCGGTAGGGAATTACTCGTGCCGAGAACAGCAGTTTGCCCGAACTGTGCGTCTTACCCTTGTCGTGATCGAAGAACACGCCGGGTGACCGGTGCAGCTGGGAAACGATGACGCGCTCAGTACCGTTGATCACGAACGTGCCGTGGTCGGTCATGAGCGGCATTTCACCGAGATACACTTCCTGCTCGCGAATATCCTTGACGGGCTTCGGCGTACCGCTGGCTTCCTTGTCATAAATGACCAGGCGCACGAGCACACGAATGGGTGCCGCGTAGGTCAACCCACGCATCTGACATTCCTTGACGTCAAATACAGGCTCGCCCAGGCGATAGCTCACGTATTCGAGAGCGGCGTTGCCTGAATAGCTGACAATCGGAAATACCGATTGAAACGCGGCGTGCAAACCGATGTCGCCACGATCTTCAATTGTCTTATCCGTCTGCAGGAACTTGTTGTACGAATCCACCTGGATCGACAGCAGGTATGGCACGTCCAGGATCGTCGGACGTTTGCCAAAGTTCTTGCGGATACGCTTTTTCTCAGTGAATGAGTATGCCATTCGAGAAATCCTCGTTAGCCTTGCTAATTACTTACGGACGCGAGCAGGCAGCCAGCCGCAAAGCGACTGGCTGCCTGCCCGACTAATCAACCCGTCGGGTTGTGCATCTTTCGATGCAGCAGCTTAAACTTGAGCTGCTTATTTCAGCTCAACCGATGCGCCGGCTTCTTCGAGCTGCTTCTTAACGTCTTCTGCTTCGTCTTTCGCAACGCCTTCCTTAATGGTTGACGGCGCGCCTTCGACTGCGTCCTTGGCCTCCTTGAGGCCAAGACCGGTGAGTGCACGAACAGCCTTAATGACGGAAACCTTGTTGGCTCCAAAGCTGGTCATGACTACATCGAACTCAGTCTTCTCTTCAGCCTCTGCGCCAGCATCGGCCGCAGGGCCGGCAGCAATAGCGACAGGAGCAGCAGCAGATACGCCCCACTCGTCTTCGAGCATCTTAACGAGCTCAACAACTTCCATGATGGGCTTTGCGCTCAGTTCTTTGAGCAGGTCTTCGTTTGACAGTGCCATTTCTAAAATCCTCTAAATTACTTTTCCTGAGTCAGGAATTTTTGTTTCCAATAACCTTAAGCAGCATCCTGCTCGCCGCGCGCGGACATCGTCCGAGCGAGCATTGCAGGAGGTTCTGCAAGTGTGCGTACCAATTGGCTCATCGGTGCTACGAACACGCCGAGCAGCATTGCACGCGCCTGATCCAGCGTTGGCAAATCAGCCAACTTTGCAAGATCAGACCCGGGCATAAGTTGCCCACCGGCCGACAGCGACACCGCCTGCAGAGCGTCATGCTCCTTGGCGAAGTTCTTGATAACCCTGGCAGCGGCACCTGGATCTTCTTTTGCAAACGCGAGCAGAATCGGTCCTTTGAGTGTGTCCTGCATGCACTCAAATTCTGTTCCCTCGACAGCGCGGCGTGCCAGCGTGTTTTTGACAACACGCATGTATACGCCAGCGTTACGCGCTTCTTTGCGCAACTCCGTCATCTGTGAAACAGACAGACCTCTGTACTCAGCCGCAACGGCTGTTACAGAATCTCCTGCAACCGCGTTTACCTCTTTGACAAGAGCTTTCTTGTCTTCGAGTCTCAGTGCCATGAATATCTCCTGGCTTACGGCTACATAAAATGAGCAAGGACAAGCCTTACTCCCCAATAAGGGATTCCATCCCTTGCCGGATGGGTAACCGTCGCCAGATTGCTCTGTCTCAGGTAACACCATCTGCACAGGCGGCTATTAAGACCGGGGGTCAACCCGATCGCCTGTGGTCTTCGACGATCGCCACGTCCTTGTGGCTATTGCCTTCGCAACCGAAGCTGCTCGGGCAAATTCTATTGCTTCAGGCTGACTTAAGAGTCAACCGAAGCACGGTCCACTGACACGCCCGGCCCCATGGTCGAGGAGACGGTCAGCTTCATGAAGTAGGAACCCTTCGCCGCCGCAGGCTTGCCCTTCTTCAGGTCAGCCAGCAATGCGTTCAGGTTTTCCTTGAGCGCATCGACTTCGAAGTCGGCGCGACCAATAGGGCAATGGATGATGCCGGCTTTGTCCGTGCGGTAACGCACCTGGCCAGCCTTGGCATTCTTGACAGCGCCTTCGACGTCCGCCGTGACCGTGCCTACTTTCGGATTCGGCATCAGGCCGCGCGGGCCGAGAATCTGGCCAAGCTGGCCAACGACGCGCATGGCATCCGGTGTCGCAATAACGACGTCGAAATTCATCTCGCCTTTCTTGACCGACTCCGCGAGGTCTTCAAAGCCGACAATATCAGCACCAGCGGCCGTTGCTTTATCAGCATTCTCGCCCTGTGCGAATACGGCGACACGAACTGTCTTGCCCGTGCCGTTCGGCAGTACTGTCGAGCCACGAACAACCTGGTCCGATTTGCGCGGGTCCACGCCGAGGTTGACTGACACGTCAATGCTCTCGGGGAATTTCGCCGTAGCGAGTTCTTTTACGAGACCGAGGGCGTCTTCGATGACGTAGGCCTTGGTCGCGTCAACTTTCTCGCGACCCGCCCGCTTCTTCTTGCTCAAGCGTGCCATTACTTCACTCCCTCAGTTTCGATACCCATGCTGCGAGCCGTGCCTGCAACAGTGCGAACGGCCGCGTCCATGTCTGCAGCGGTCAGGTCGGGCATTTTCGTCGTGGCGATCTCTTCGAGCTGCGCACGATTAACTTTGCCAACCTTGTCTGTATTCGGCGTGCCGGAACCCTTCGGGACGCCGGCAGCCTTACGCAGCAGGACTGCGGCAGGCGGGGTCTTCGAGATGAACGTGAAACTGCGGTCTGCGTAGACCGTAATGATCACGGGAATAGGCAGTCCGGGTTCGGTACCCTGAGTCTGCGCGTTGAACGCCTTGCAGAACTCCATGATATTGACACCGTGCTGACCGAGCGCGGGTCCAACGGGCGGAGACGGATTCGCCTGGCCGGCCGGTACCTGCAGCTTGATGTAGCTGGCAACTTTCTTAGCCATCTTGTATTACCTCTTCGAGTTCAAGCGCTCTTTCGAGCTCCTCGTATGTTTAAACCACAATCGCGAGCAAGCACCCCGAGGGCACCCGGCTCGCTCCTACGATTTCTCAACCTGGCCAAAATCGAGCTCCACAGGAGTCGATCGGCCCAAAATCTGTACGGCAACCTGCAGCCGGTTTTTCTCGTAGTTGACCTGCTCCACGACGCCCGAGAAGTCGTTGAACGGTCCGTCCGTGACACGCACGACCTCGCCCGGCTCGAACAGTACTTTCGGCCGCGGCTTGTCGACGCCTTCTTGAACGCGCTGCAGAATACGATCTGCTTCTTTCTCGGTAATCGGCGCAGGGCGGTCGCTTGAACCACCGATGAAACCAAGCACCTTCGGCACTTCCTTGACGAGATGCCAGGTCTCGTCGTCCATTTCCATCTGCACAAGCACGTAGCCGGGGAAGAATTTGCGCTCACTGCGACGCTTCTGGCCTTCCCGCATTTCGACCACTTCCTCGGTCGGAACAAGGATCTCTCCAAATTTGTCCTGCAGCCCCATGCGCTCGATCCGCTCTTCGAGTGCGCTTTTCACGCGATGCTCAAAGTTCGAGTAGGCGTGCACGATGTACCAGCGTAAGGCCAAGCTGAAATCCTCTTGATTAACCGACGAGGGAACGAGTCAGCCAAAGCAGACCCGAATCCAGTGCCCAGAAGAACAGCATCATGACGAGCGTAAACACGAATACCGCAATCGCGGTCTGCGTTGTTTCCTGCTTCGTCGGCCAGACAACCTTGCGAATCTCAACGCGCGAGCCCTGGATGAAGTGCCAGAGGCGATGCCCCTGGGCACTCGTCATCGCAATTCCGATACCTGCGACTGCACCGCCTAACACCATGAGGACTCGAATCGCCTGGGCGATGGTCGGCTCATAATAGTAGTAGGCGTACAAGCCGCCCACGAGTGCGCCTGCCGCGATCAGCAACTTGATGGTGTCGAGGACACCACTCTCACTTGTTTCGGTCTGTGTTGACATTGTCTTCTTAATTAAATGGCAGGCCAGGAGGGAATCGAACCCCCAACCTGCGGTTTTGGAGACCGCCGCTCTGCCAATTGAGCTACTGGCCTGTCGTGACCTGCCTATAAATTACTCGATAATCTTCGCCACAACACCGGCGCCAACGGTACGGCCGCCTTCGCGAATAGCGAAGCGCAGGCCATCTTCCATGGCGATCGGGGCAATCAGCTCAACGACCATCTGTACGTTATCGCCCGGCATGACCATCTCGGTGCCTTCCGGCAACTCAACAGCACCCGTAACGTCCGTCGTACGGAAGTAGAACTGTGGACGATAGCCCTTGAAGAATGGCGTGTGACGGCCACCCTCATCCTTCGTCAGGATGTAGACCTCAGCCTCGAACTTCGTGTGCGGCGTGATCGAACCCGGCTTCGCCAGTACCTGGCCTCGCTCAACTTCTTCACGCTTCGTGCCACGCAGCAGGACGCCAACATTGTCGCCAGCCTCACCACGATCCAGCAGCTTGCGGAACATCTCGACGCCCGTGCAGGTCGTCTTTTCCGTGTCCTTAATGCCCACGATCTCGATCTCGTCACCCACTGTAACGACACCTCGTTCAATGCGCCCTGTAACAACTGTGCCTCTACCGGATATTGAGAACACGTCCTCAACCGGCATCAGGAAGTCACCATCAATGGCGCGCTCCGGCTGCGGAATGTAAGCGTCCATCTCCTCGATCAGCTTGATGATCGACGGAATGCCAATGTCAGACTCGTCGCCTTCGAAAGCCTTCAACGCTGAGCCCGTGACGATCGGCGTGTCATCGCCCGGGAACTCGTAGGTCGACAGCAGATCACGGATCTCCATCTCTACCAGCTCCAGCAGCTCGTCATCATCGACCTGGTCGGCCTTGTTCATGTACACAAGGATGTACGGAACGCCTACCTGGCGGGCCAGCAGGATGTGCTCGCGCGTCTGCGGCATCGGGCCGTCAGCGGCACTCACCACGAGAATCGCACCGTCCATCTGGGCAGCACCCGTGATCATGTTCTTCACGTAGTCAGCGTGTCCCGGGCAGTCAACGTGAGCGTAGTGACGGTTGTCACTCTCGTACTCAACGTGCGCTGTCGCGATCGTGATACCACGCTCACGCTCTTCCGGGGCGTTGTCGATCTGGTCGTAACCCTTGACTTCACCACCGTGCTTCTCAGCCATCACCTTCGTCAGTGCTGCTGTCAGCGTCGTCTTACCGTGGTCAACGTGACCAATCGTGCCAACGTTTACGTGGGGTTTTGTTCTCTCAAATTTTTCTTTTGCCATAGCCCTATCTCAGTTTTTTTAACGCGCCTTTTTCATGACCAAATCCGCAACGTTCTGCGGCACTTCTGAGTACTTCTGAAACTCCATTGAGTACACCGCACGCCCCTGGCTCATCGAGCGCAGGTCCGTGGCATAACCGAACATCTCGGCCAGCGGTACTTCGGCACGAATGACCTTGCCCGCGGGCGTATCATCCATTCCCTTTGGCAGGCCGCGACGGCGATTCAGATCACCCATCACGTCTCCCATGTAATCCTCAGGCGTCACCACCTCGACCTTCATGATCGGCTCGAGCAATACCGGACTCGCCTTGGCGGCGCCCTCGCGGAAGCCCATGCTACCAGCGATCTTGAACGCCATCTCGCTCGAGTCGACGTCGTGGTACGAACCGTCGTACAAGGTCACCTTGCAATCAACGATCGGGTACCCGGCGACAACCCCGTTTTCCATCTGTTCCTGCACGCCACGATCGACAGCGGGAATGTACTCTTTCGGTACGGAACCGCCGACGATCTCGTTGGCGAATTCGTAACCGGCACCCGTTTTCATCGGTTCGATACGCAGGTAAACGTGGCCATACTGGCCGCGTCCGCCCGTCTGGCGTACGAACTTGTATTCCTGTTCCACCAGCTTGCGAATCGTCTCACGATACGCAACCTGTGGCTTGCCAACATTAGCCACGACGCTGAACTCGCGCTTCATGCGATCGACGATAATATCCAGGTGCAACTCGCCCATCCCGGAGATGATCGTCTGGTTGGACTCCTCGTCTGTGTGGACGCGGAACGATGGATCCTCTTTGGCGAGCTTCTGCAGCGCCAAACCCATCTTGTCCTGGTCAGCCTTTGTCTTCGGCTCGACCGCAACAGAGATAACCGGTTCCGGAAACTCCATGCGCTCAAGCATAATCTGTTGTTTCAGATCGCAAAGCGTGTCACCTGTCGTGACATCCTTGAGGCCGACTGCCGCGGCGATGTCGCCCGCGAAGACCTCCTTGATCTCTTTGCGATCATTCGAGTGCATCTGCAATATGCGGCCGATGCGCTCCTTCTTGCCCTTAACCGGGTTGTAAATCGTGTCGCCCGAATTCAAGACGCCCGAGTAGACCCGGAAGAACGTCAGGTTGCCGACGAACGGATCCGTCGCAATCTTGAACGCCAGCGCCGCGAACGGTTCCTTGTCATCAGCCGGGCGCGATGCTTCTATGTCTTCGTCAACGTGCCCGGTGATCGCCGGCACATCGATGGGCGACGGCATGAAGGTGATAACTGCGTCGAGCATCGCCTGCACACCTTTGTTCTTAAATGCCGAACCGCACATCGTGACGACAATATCGCCGGACAACGTACGAGCCCTCAATCCCCTGCGAATCTCGTCTTCCGACAGCTCGCCGTCTCCAAGAAACTTGTCCAGCAGTTCCTCGTCGCCTTCAGCGGCCGCCTCTATCATTTTTTCGCGCCACGCCGCAGCGTCCGCGAGCAGGTCCTCAGGGATGTCACGAGCCTCATAGGATGTCCCCATGTTGCTCTCCTCCCAGTAGATCGCCCGCATCTGGATGAGGTCGATCACGCCTGCAAAATTTTCTTCCGCGCCAATCGGCAGCTGAATCACCACCGGGTTCGCACCCAGGCGCTCGCGCACCTGCTCGACCACACGAAGGTAGTCGGCACCCGCGCGATCCATCTTGTTCACGAAGATCATGCGCGGCACGCCGTACTTGTTGCCCTGCCGCCAGACCGTCTCTGTCTGTGGCTCAACGCCACCCACCGAACACAGCACGGTGACCGCGCCATCCAGTACGCGCAAGCTGCGCTCTACTTCGATCGTGAAGTCAACGTGCCCCGGCGTATCAATGATATTGACCCGGTGCTCGTCAAACTGACCATCCATGCCACTCCAGAAACAGGTCGTTGCGGCCGAGGTAATCGTTATGCCGCGTTCCTGCTCCTGTTCCATCCAGTCCATGACAGCTGCGCCGTCGTGGACTTCGCCCATTTTATGGCTTACGCCGGTGTAAAAAAGGACGCGCTCTGTCGTGGTTGTCTTGCCCGCATCAATATGGGCCATGATGCCAATATTGCGGTAACGCTCGATGGGGGTTGTACGTGCCACGACAGGGTCTTTATCAACGGACTTGCCCGCTTTACCAGCGGTAGTGCGAGAATGCCTTGTTCGCCTCGGCCATGCGGTGCGTGTCTTCCTTCTTCTTGACTGCCGTACCTCGATTCTCCGCCGCGTCGAGTAACTCGTGGGCCAGGCGGTGTGCCATCGACTTCTCGCTGCGCTTGCGTGCAGCGTCGATGATCCAGCGCATTGCCAGTGTCTGGCGACGTGCCGGACGAACTTCGACCGGTACCTGGTAGGTTGCACCACCAACGCGGCGCGACTTTACCTCGACGACAGGCTTGACGTTCTCGAGTGCTGTTTCAAGCAGGTCAAGTGCCTTGTCATCGGTATTCGCTTGACGCTCGGTCATGCGGTCGAGGGCACCATAAATGATGCGCTCTGCAACGGACTTCTTGCCGTCGTTCATGATCATGTTCATGAACTTCGCCAGCAGCTCACTTCCGTACTTGGGATCGGGAAGGATCGTGCGCTTCGGTGCCTGTGTTCTTCTGGACATTAGTTGATCTCTATCTTTATTTGTTTACGACTTCGGACGGGCAGCTTCGTTAGCGCCATCCTGGCCATTAAGCACTACGACTTCGGACGCTTGGTGCCGTACTTGGAACGGCCTTGGCGGCGATCCGAAACGCCGGCACAGTCAAGCGTGCCGCGAACGGTGTGGTAACGAACACCTGGCAAGTCTTTGACACGGCCGCCACGAATCAGAACAACGCTGTGCTCCTGCAGGTTGTGGCCTTCACCGCCGATGTAACTGGTTACTTCGAAACCGTTGGTCAGGCGCACACGAGCGACCTTCCGCATAGCCGAGTTCGGCTTTTTGGGCGTCGTCGTGTAAACACGCGTGCATACACCGCGCTTCTGCGGGCTGGCGTCGAGCGCCGGTACCGCACTTTTCACACGCTTGGTCGCGCGAGGCTTACGTACTAACTGATTCACTGTGGCCATGGGCCTTCACTCTTCTTGTCTGGTTAATTGACTGTTCTTTCAAATACTTAAATGCACACAATCGAACGCGCGCACCCGACCTCTGGACGTCTCTCACGCCAGTGATCGGGTAGTTTTCGAGGCTCCTCATGCTGCTGAAGCCCGGAAAATTCGGGGCTCGTCTGGTAACGAGCCCCGGGGTCAAGGGCGGGCATTGTATGGACGCGCGCTATGGCGTGTCAAGGCTGCCCCAAGCCCTTGTTTTTATTATGCCTCTGGCGTGACCTCACCACCCTCCGCCGGTGCGTCGGATTCCGCCGCCGCAACAACATCGGTCGTTGCTTCCTCGCTGGCCTCAGCCGCCGCGGCTGCTTCAGCCGTTTCTGCCGCTTTGGCCGCTTCGGCCGCTTCGGCCGCCGCAATCTGTGACTCCTCAAGCTCCTTGAGCTGATCTGCCAGGTCCTGCTCGCGCGTACGCCGGCGCTCGGCGTGATGTGCGAAGCCGGTTCCAGCCGGAATCAGGCGACCAACGATGACGTTCTCCTTGAGACCGCGGAGCTCGTCACGCAGGCCACGTACCGCAGCCTCGGTGAGAACGCGGGTTGTTTCCTGGAACGAAGCAGCCGAGATGAACGACTCGGTCGCCAGCGATGCCTTGGTGATACCCAGCAGGACAGGATCCGCCGTCAGCGTCTCTTTGCCTTGTACCGCAAGCTGTTCGCCTTCCTCGAGGAAGCGCGCCTTGTCGATCTGCTCACCGCGCAGGTAGCTGCTTTCGCCCGCCGTCGCAACAATGACTTTGCGCAGCATCTGGCGAATGATCACCTCGATGTGCTTGTCATTGATCTTCACGCCCTGCAGACGATAGACATCCTGGATCTCGCGAACGAGATAGTCAGCCAGGTTCTCAACTCCGCGCAAACGCAGGATGTCATGCGGGTTCGGCTCACCGTCAGCGATGATCTCACCCTGGGCAACCTGCTCACCCTCGAACACGTTGAGGTGACGCCATTTCGGAATCAGCTCTTCATGATGCTCGCCGTTCTCTTCAGTAATAACGAGACGACGTTTGCCCTTGGTTTCCTTGCCGAAGCTGACCGTTCCCGTGTGCTCTGCCATAATCGCCGGATCTTTCGGCTTGCGAGCTTCGAACAGGTCAGCAACACGCGGCAGACCACCCGTGATATCGCGGGTCTTCGAAGACGCTTGCGGGATACGTGCGATAACGTCACCCACCGACACCTTCGCGCCGTCGGCCATCGAGATGATGGCGCCGACAGGCAGTGCGTAGACAGCCGGAATCTCAGTGTTGGCGAAGCAAATATCAATGCCCTCATCGTCAACCAGCTTGGCAACCGGGCGCAGGTCCTTGCCTACACCACCTCGACTCTTGGGATCGAGAACGACGATGCTCGTCAGGCCGGTGAATTCATCGACCTGTTCAGCAACGGTTACGCCATCGATAAAGTCCTCGAACCTGATCTTGCCTTCCACTTCCGTGACAACGGGGTGGGTATGCGGATCCCAGTTCGCGACGACCTGGCCCTGTTTGACCGCGGACTCATCCTTGATCGTAATCGTTGCACCGTAAGGTACCTTGTAGCGTTCACGCTCACGGCCCATATCGTTAACCACCGAGATCTCACCCGACCGTGAAACCGCGACGAGGTAGCCCTTGTGGTGAGCAACGGTCTTGATGTTCAGAAGCTTTGCAGTACCGTTCGACTTGATTTCAATATTGTTGATCGCCGCAGAACGCGATGCCGCACCACCGATATGGAAGGTACGCATCGTGAGCTGTGTTCCTGGCTCACCAATCGACTGGGCTGCGATGACGCCAACAGCCTCACCGATGTTGATGCGGTGTCCACGAGCGAGGTCGCGACCGTAACACTGCGAGCACACGCCGTAGCGAATCTCACAAGTAATCGGCGAACGAACAATGACGTTGTCGATGGACAATTCGTCGAGGCGCTGTACCGTTGCTTCTTCAAGCATCGTGCCCGCGTCGAACGCGACCTTGTCGGATCCCGGAATCAGGACCGGCTCAGCGAGGACGCGGCCCAGTACACGTTCGGTCAAAGGCTCAACGATATCGCCGCCTTCAACAATCGGGGCCATGGCCACACCGTTGCGCGTCTCACAATCAACTTCCGTGACCACGAGATCCTGGGCAACATCGACGAGACGACGTGTCAGGTAACCCGAGTTAGCGGTCTTGAGTGCCGTATCGGCGAGGCCCTTACGAGCGCCGTGAGTCGAGATGAAGTACTGCAAAACGTCCAGGCCTTCGCGGAAGTTAGCCGTAATCGGCGTCTCGATGATCGAGCCATCCGGCTTGGCCATCAGGCCACGCATACCAGCAAGCTGGCGAATCTGCGCGGCACTACCACGTGCGCCGGAGTCGGCCATCATGTAGATCGAGTTAAACGACTCCTGTTCGACTTTCTTGCCCTTGGCGTTCTTCACAGTCTCCGTACCGAGCTTGTCCATCATCGCCTTGGCGATTTGCTCGTTGGTGCGAGACCAGATATCGACGACCTTGTTGTAGCGCTCACCATCGGTTACGAGACCCGAACCGTACTGGTCCTGGATTTCCTTAACCTCGGCTTCGGCCCCGGCAAGAATTTCTTCCTTGCTCTCCGGGATGACCATGTCGTTCACACCGATCGAGATACCGGCCTTCGTCGCCTGGCGGAAGCCCGTGTACATCAGCCGGTCGGCGAAGACGACCGTCTTCTTGAGACCAAGCTGGCGGTAGCAGGCGTTGATGACGTTCGAGATCGCCTTCTTCGACATGGCCCGGTTGATGTGCGTGAACTCCATGCCCTTCGGCAGAATGCCCGAGAGCAGTGCACGACCAACGGTCGTATCGAGGATCTTCGTAACTTCCTCAAGTTCGCCGTCTTCGTTGGCTTCGTGAACGGTAACGCGAATCTTCACCTGTGCCTGCAGTTCTGCAGTGCCGGTTTCGAATGCACGACGGGCCTCATCGAGGCTCGCCAGGATCATGCCCTCGCCCTTCGCATTCACCTTCGTACGTGTCATGTAGTACAGACCCAGCACGACGTCCTGCGACGGAACGATGATCGGATCACCGTTAGCGGGCGACAGAATGTTGTTTGACGACATCATCAGGGCGCGCGCTTCGAGCTGCGCTTCGATCGACAACGGTACGTGTACGGCCATCTGGTCACCATCGAAGTCAGCATTGAATGCTGTACATACGAGCGGATGCAGCTGGATAGCCTTACCTTCAATCAGTACCGGCTCGAACGCCTGGATGCCAAGTCGGTGCAATGTCGGTGCGCGGTTGAGCATGACCGGGTGTTCGCGAATAACTTCCTCGAGAATATCCCAGACCTCTGCACCCTCGCGCTCGACGAGGCGTTTGGCCGCCTTGATCGTCGTTGCTTCACCGCGTAGTTGCAGCTTCGAGAAGATGAACGGCTTGAAGAGCTCGAGCGCCATCTTCTTCGGCAGCCCACACTGATGCAGCTTGAGCGTCGGGCCAACCACGATGACCGAGCGGCCAGAGTAGTCGACTCGCTTGCCCAAGAGGTTCTGACGGAAGCGACCTTGTTTGCCCTTGATCATGTCGGCGAGCGACTTCAGCGGGCGCTTGTTGGTGCCCGTGATAGCGCGGCCACGACGACCGTTGTCAAGCAATGCGTCAACCGACTCCTGCAGCATGCGCTTCTCGTTGCGGACAATGATGTCCGGAGCATTCAGCTCGAGCAGGCGGCGCAGGCGATTGTTACGGTTGATAACGCGACGGTACAGATCGTTGAGGTCTGACGTAGCAAAACGGCCACCATCAAGCGGTACCAGCGGACGCAGGTCCGGCGGCAGCACAGGCAGAACCGTCAATACCATCCATTCCGGCTTGTTGCCTGACTCGACGAACGACTCGATCAACTTCAGTCGCTTCGACAGGCGCTTGATCTTGGTCTCGGAACGCGTCGCACCCATGTCTTCGCGAACCTGCAGAATTTCACGCTGCAGATCGATCGTCATGAGCATCTCGCGAACGGCTTCGGCGCCCATGCGAGCGTCGAACTCATCGCCATACTGCTCGAGCGCATCGAGGTACATGTCATCGGTCATCAGCTGACCACGCTCAAGCTCGGTCATGCCCGGCTCGACAACCACGAAGGCTTCGAAGTACAGGACACGCTCGATCTCGCGCAGCGTCATGTCGAGCATGAGGCCGATACGTGACGGCAGTGATTTCAGGAACCAGATATGTGCGACCGGGCTAGCCAGCTCGATATGCGCCATGCGCTCACGGCGAACCTTCGTCTGCGTGACTTCAACGCCACACTTCTCGCAGACCACACCGCGGTGCTTGAGACGCTTGTACTTACCGCACAGGCACTCATAGTCCTTGATCGGGCCGAAGATCTTCGCGCAGAACAGGCCATCACGCTCAGGCTTGAACGTGCGGTAGTTGATCGTCTCAGGCTTTTTGACTTCGCCAAACGACCACGACCGGACCATGTCGGGCGATGCCAGACCGATGCGAATTGCATCGAAGTCATCAACCGGGTTCTGGTATTTAAAAAGCTTCAGGAGATCTTTCATTAGTCTGTCTCCAGCTCAATGTTGATGCCCAAGGAACGAATTTCCTTGACCAGTACGTTGAACGATTCCGGCATGCCGGCATCCATGTAGTGCTCGCCGTCCACGATGTTCTTGTACATCTTGGTACGCCCCTGAACGTCGTCCGACTTGACCGTCAGCATCTCCTGCAAAGTATAGGAGGCACCGTAGGCTTCGAGTGCCCAGACCTCCATCTCACCGAAGCGCTGACCACCGAACTGCGCCTTACCACCCAGCGGCTGCTGCGTGACGAGCGAGTACGGCCCGGTTGAGCGTGCGTGCATCTTGTCGTCAACCAGGTGGTTGAGTTTCAACATGTACATGTAGCCAACCGTTACGTCGCGGTCGAACTTGTCGCCGGTGCGACCGTCGTACAGCGTCGACTGACCCGACGGATCCAGACCTGCGAGCTCAAGAAGGCCCTTGATCTCAGCCTCGGTCGCACCGTCGAATACCGGTGTTGCTGTCGGTACACCATTGGTCAGGTTACCTGCCAGCTCGACGACCTCTTCGTCGGTAAACGACTTGATGTCTTCGACCTTGCCGCCGGTCTTGTTGTAGACCTCTTCCAGGAATTTCCTGAGCTTGGCGATCGACTGCTTCGCCTTGAGCATCTCGTTGATCTTGTTGCCGACGCCCTTGGCCGCCCAGCCGAGATGCGTTTCGAGCACCTGGCCCACGTTCATTCGCGATGGAACGCCAAGCGGATTCAATACGATGTCGACGGGATTACCGTTCTCAAGGTATGGCATATCTTCGACCGGAACGATCGTCGAAATAACACCCTTGTTACCATGACGGCCAGCCATCTTGTCGCCCGGCTGAATGCGGCGCTTAACGGCAAGGTAAACCTTGGTCATCTTGAGCACGCCCGGGGCGAGGTCGTCGCCCGCTGTGATCTTCGTCTTCTTCTCGTCAAAGCGGCGATCGAATTCGTCGCGCTGTGCTTTCAGGCGTTCAAACGCCTTCTGCAGCTGCTCGTTCGCATCATCGTTCTTGAGTCGAATCTCGAACCACTGCTCGCGTGCGAGCTCTTCGAGATAGCCTTTGGTGATCTTCGAGCCGGATTTCAGCTTGTTCGGACCACCCGCGGCCATCTTGTTCGTGAGCATACGCTCGACACGCTCGTAGATATCCTCTTCGAGGATTCGCAGCGTATCGTCCAGGTCCTTGCGAACCGCTTCGAGTTCGGATTTTTCGATCGACAGCGCGCGCATGTCCTTCTCGACACCGTCGCGAGTAAATACGCGAACGTCGATGACAGTTCCGTCCATGCCCGGCGGAACACGCAGCGACGTGTCTTTTACGTCGGAGGCCTTCTCACCAAAGATGGCACGCAGCAGCTTCTCTTCCGGCGTTAGCTGCGTCTCGCCCTTCGGCGTAACCTTGCCGACGAGGATGTCTCCGGCTTTTACTTCGGCGCCGATAAAGGCGATACCCGATTCATCAAGCTTCGCAAGCGCTGCGTCACCGACGTTGGGGATATCCGAGGTAATGTCCTCAGGCCCGAGCTTCGTGTCGCGAGCGACACACTGCAGTTCTTCAATGTGAATCGTCGTGAAGCGGTCTTCTTTGACGACGCGCTCCGAGATCAGGATCGAATCCTCGAAGTTGTAGCCGTTCCACGGCATGAACGCGACCAGCAGGTTCTGGCCAAGCGCCAGCTCACCCATATCTGTCGACGGGCCGTCAGCCAGCACATCACCGGCGGCAATCGAATCGCCACTCTTCACAAGCGGACGCTGGTTGATACACGTGTTCTGATTCGAGCGCGTGTACTTCGTCAGGTTGTAGATATCGACACCCGGCTCGGCTGCCGTCGTCTCGTCATCGTTAACACGAACGACGATACGCGAGGCGTCTACCGAATCGACATAACCACCACGACGTGCGACTACCGTTACACCGGAGTCGATCGCTACCGCACGCTCGATGCCAGTACCAACGAGCGGTGCTTCAGCGCGCAGCGTCGGCACAGCCTGGCGTTGCATGTTCGAGCCCATGAGTGCGCGGTTTGCATCGTCGTGCTCGAGGAACGGAATCAGTGCCGCCGCGACCGAAACGATCTGGCGCGGGCTGACGTCCATGTAATTCACGTCCGCAGGCGATGCCAGCGTCGTCTCATTCTTGAAGCGTACTGCGACGAAATCTTCAGTGAATTTGCCGTTCTTGTCGACCTCGGCATTGGCCTGGGCAACCATGAACTGGCTTTCCTCGATCGCTGACAGGTATTCGATATCCATCGTTACCTTGCCCTTGACGACCTTACGGTACGGCGTCTCGAGGAATCCGTACTCGTTGGTACGTGCGTATACGGCCAGCGAGTTGATCAGGCCGATGTTCGGGCCTTCAGGCGTCTCAATCGGGCAAACGCGACCGTAGTGAGTCGGGTGCACGTCGCGGACCTCAAAGCCTGCGCGCTCACGCGTCAGGCCGCCTGGCCCAAGCGCCGATACACGGCGTTTATGCGTGACTTCCGAGAGCGGGTTGTTCTGGTCCATGAACTGCGACAACTGGCTGGAACCGAAAAACTCTTTAACAGCGGCAGCAACAGGTTTCGCGTTGATCATCTCCTGCGGCATCAAGCCATCGGCCTCTGCCTGCGTCAGGCGTTCCTTTACGGCGCGCTCGACACGAACCAGGCCAACACGGAATGCGTTCTCAGCCATCTCACCAACGCTGCGAACGCGGCGGTTACCAAGATGGTCGATGTCGTCAACTGTGCCATAACCGTTGCGAATATTGATCAGCGTCGATAGAACATCGAGGATGTCGTCCTTGTCGAGCACGCCAATACCTTCCGAGCTGTCACGACCGACGCGGCGGTTGAACTTCATACGACCGACGCCTGAAAGGTCGTAACGGTCCGGGTTGAAGAACAGGTTCTGGAACAGGTTCTCGGCAGCTTCCTTGGTCGGCGGCTCACCTGGACGCATCATGCGGTAGATCTCAACGAGCGCTTCGAGGCGAGTCGTCGACGGATCGATGTTCAAGGTGTTCGAGATGAATGGACCGCGATCGAGGTCGTTCACGTACAGCGTACGGATATGTTCGATACCGGCTTCGACAAGCTGCTCGACAAGTTCCGGTATCAGCTCTGTGTTGGCCGCGGCCAACAACTCGCCCGTCTCCGTGTCGACAATGTCGTGCGCGAGTATCTTGCCTTCCAGGTACTCATTCGGCACGACAAGCTTGTCTACCGTGGACTTTTCCATGTCCCTGACGTGTTTGGCCGTGATGCGCTTGCCTTCATCGACAATGACCTTGCGG
>Ga0209344_10003166_pt1 | contig 16687 bp, 18 predicted proteins | sample Cruoilmetagenom6_FD_187293 | JGI IMG/M metagenome (GOLD analysis project Ga0209344, IMG submission 187293) | Oil polluted marine microbial communities from Coal Oil Point, Santa Barbara, California, USA - Santa Barbara Oil Seep Sample 6 (SPAdes)... | ecosystem: Environmental > Aquatic > Marine... | reverse complement strand
GCTCTCAGGGCGACCACAAAGACCTGCCCGCTATCCCAACACCTGGCATGGTGTGGGTGGAAGCATCTGAGAGCGCCCCACTACAGTTTTATACCCTCGGCGGTTTCCGCAAAGTGGGTAAGCTGGCGATCCGCATGGATATGCTAGAGCGCCTTGCAGACGCCGTACGCCCGCTGGGCCAAACTGGCAGTGAATTTGAAGTGAGCCCTGAGATTATGGGCCTTGTCGGTGTATCTGGCGAAGGCTTCGCAGAAGCCATGGCAGGCATTGGCTACAAGCACGAAGTGCGGAAGATGGCACCTGTGAAAGTGGTAGCAGACGCTGAAAAAGAAGCGACGGCTACTGCTGAAGCGACTGATGAAAAAACAGAAGCACCTGAAATTAAGGTTGAGGCTCCTGCTCCAGAAGCAACCCCTACTCCTGAAGCAAGCCCTGAACCAGCCGTTGAGGCTTCCGTGACTGCTGATGCAGAAACAGCGGAAACAACTGAAGAAGAGCTAGTTGATCGTTATTTCTTCAAGTGGGGCATGATCAAACGCGCGCCAGCCCGTCGTAAGATGGCTCCAAAGCAAACAGCCGCTGGTAAAAACGCGGATGCCTTCGCCAAAGCGCGCAGCACTGGCGGTCGCAGCAATCAAAGCAATAAGCCTAACAAAGGCGGCGCGAAGGGCCCTAAGACCCACACAGCACGGCCTAAGAAAAAAGAAAAAGTGATGGATGCGGACAGCCCGTTTGCTGCCCTCGCTGGCCTTAAGGCTCAGCTAGAAAAGAAAAAATAAGTAGAAGTTATTAGAACCCCAACCGAGCTGCGACAAGCAGTGAGGCAAGGGCCTTGCGCCCGCCCGCAACTTTTTGCGGGAAGCCTAAGCGCGGATAGTGCGTCCGGCGACTGAGGCTACAAACAGAGGAACTCACTATGTCTACAAATTTACGCCTAGACAAATGGCTATGGCACGCGCGCTTTTATAAAACCCGCACGCTGGCAGCCAAACAGATACGTTCCAAGAAAATTTCCGTCAATGAAGTGAAAGTTTATAAGCCGGGCTTTCAGCTTAAGGTTGGTGATGTGTTGTCGTTCGTCAAAGCCGATGCACCGCGCGTGATTGAGGTTAAAGGCGAGAGCAAAGCGCGCCACTCGGCAGAGCTAGCCGCCGCGTTGTTTGATGACCGCAGCCCTGAACCTGTAGCTGTGGACCCGTTGGACCCTAAAACCGCTGAAGTGCCGTCACGCGAACGCGGCATGGGCCGCCCGACCAAAGCAGACAGACGGGCTTATAATAAATTAACGAGTGAAGAGTAAAAATTTTTGCACTTCCGTGCATATCTCTCTTGCCCTAACGCGAGACTTTGGGCATAAAACAATCAAGATGAAATTTTTAGGAGACGCGCCATGACCTATGTGGTCACCGACGACTGTATCAAATGTAAATACATGGACTGTGTTGAAGTATGCCCAGTAGACTGTTTCTACGAAGGCGAAAACATGCTTGTCATCAACCCGAACGAATGTATCGACTGCGGCGTGTGCGAGCCTGAATGTCCGGCAGAAGCCATTTTACCTGACACCGAAGACGACGTTGAAAAATGGGTGGAGCTTAACGGCAAATGGGGTGAGATTTGGCCGAACATCACGATCAAAAAAGATAGCCCCGCCGACGCTGACGAGTGGAAGGGCAAAGAAGGCAAGATGGAGCATTTCAACGAAGCTCCTGGCACGGGTGATTAAGACTGCCCCGAAGGAACTATCATCCTGCATTAACGAATTCAAAAAGGTCGCCTCAGTGGTGGCCTTTTTATTTTAAGTGCCGAAGAACGCACACCAAACCCCGCGTTGAGCGCACAGATTTAGCCGATAACACTAGAAACTGTGCATTCTCGCCCTAGAACGCACATATTTTGCGACCCTGTGTGTATTCTCTTTAAATTTAGTCGCCTCAGTCGCCGGACGCGCTATCCGCGCTTAGGCTTCCCGCGAAAAGTCGCGGGCGGGCGCAAGGCCCTTGCCTCGAAACTTGTCGTTTCTCGGTAGGGGCTATTATTTAGGCTAATTTTATGCTATACTCCTCTGGATATTGCGATTGAAAACCTACGTTAGGTTCAATCATCGCATGGCGGGATGTCCCGTTTTTCATTATGGTTTTACAAGTTTCATGCACCGCCCAGTGTGGTGTAGCGGGATTTTTGAGCGCTTGAATTTAGCCCATCGGCACCTGCTGAAAACGCTGAAATTCGAGAGGGGATAAAATGTCCCTGCCTAAATTTTGGCGCTGCCAGAGGTGAAAAAATAAAAAGATCCCTGAGATGGGACAAAAAAGATAAGGGTGTCTTCCCCAGTTAGGCCATTTGGCCCAATTTGGCACCAAAGAAAAAGAAGGATATGTTTAGATGGCTGCAAAACAAAAGAAACTCCCATTCGCCGTTGGCGACTTTGTGGTATACCCCAAGCACGGCGTTGGCCGTGTTTCGGAGATTGAAAAGCAAGAGGTTGCGGGCTTTGCCCTTGAGCTCTACGTGATTAAGTTTGACAAAGAGCGGATGACCCTGCGGGTGCCAATTGGCAAGGCTGAGGTCTCTGGCATGCGGAAGCTTTCTAACGAGGCCACCCTAAAGGAAGCGTTCATCACGCTTAAGGGTAAGGCCAAAGTGAAACGGACCATGTGGAGCCGCCGCGCCCAAGAATATGAAGCAAAAATCAACTCTGGTGATCTTGTGTCTATCGCTGAAGTGGTACGTGATTTGCACCGCGGTGAAGACCAACCAGAGCAATCATACTCTGAACGTCAAATCTACGAATCTGCGCTTAGCCGCCTTGCGCGCGAGCTTGCAGCCGTGGAAGAAATTGACGAAGAAACCGCAATTGTGCGCTTAGAGGAAGAGCTTCGCGCCGCTGCGTAATTCGCCGCTACTATAAAGATTTTGATGAAAGCCTCGCTCATTGTAGCGGGGCTTTTTTCTGTTTGAAAGCCTGCAAAATGATCCAATGCACCGCGCCGCCCGTAAACAGAGGACAAAGAGTTTAACGCGATTGGAAAAATGATGGCTTCTCAGTATCCTTATGACCCAGCGAATAACGAGATGATCCGAAAGGTGATGAAAGCGCCAATGCTGGAGCGCGATGAAGAATTTGCTTTGGCGAGGCGCTGGCACGACAAGCAAGACGAACGCGCGCTAAAGCAACTCACGCGGTCGTATTTGCGGTTGGTGATATCCATGACAAAGCGTTTCAAGCATTACGGTTTGCCAGTGGCTGATCTTATTCAAGAGGGCACTATTGGCTTGATGGAGGCGGCGGGTCGTTTTGAGCCTGACCGTGAGTTACGCTTTTCAACCTACGCATCTTGGTGGATCCGCGCGGCGATGCAGGACTATGTTCTGAGAAATTGGTCTATCGTCAGGACGGGGACGACATCAGCCCACAAGTCATTGTTCTTTAATTTAAAACGCCTGCGTATTCAGCTTGGGATCAACGACGGTGCACCGCTAACCCAAGCAGCCCGCGTGCAAATTGCTGGCGAGCTTAAGGTGAAAGAAAAGGACGTGGCGCTGATGGAAGCGCGGATGATGTCCTACGATCAATCGCTGAATGCGCCGCTTAGTGATGAGAGCGCGGCTGAAGTGCAAGACCTGATGCCCTGTAAAAAACCAACTCCCGATGAGGTCGCGGCTAAAGCCATCGACGCCCCACGAAAAAGTAAGTTGATAGCCAGAGCGATGGCCTCATTAACACCGCGGGAGAGTGCAATAATTCAAGCGCGCCGCTTGCAGGACGACAGCAAAACACTCTCTGTTTTAGGCACTGAGCTTGGTATCTCTAAAGAGCGCGTGCGACAGCTGGAAAAACAAGCGATGCATAAGCTGAAAAGCGCCATCACCCGCGACGTTGGTGAAGGCGAGCTTGCTGGTTTGATGGCTTAAGGTAGAAGATTAATTTGCGAAGGGTGGGTCAGAATAATGCGCGGGCCGCCGCGCCAGTCGACCCAGCCTCGTGCTTCTATGTTTGCTCCTGCAAGCGCTTCAACATCTATGCCCGTACGTGTAAAATCACGCGTTACCTTGGGGGTCATCTCAAGGGTAAAGTCAGTGCGGTAATCGCTGCCGAAATTTATATAGGTTTTTGATTTTGTTATAGAAACTGTTTGCACTACGCCGCTGAGCACTTGATAGCGCGCGGTGATAATCTCCGTTGGTTTTGCCGTATCCAGCACCGCGTATGCGGGATGATCCCATAGCCCACGGCCCTCCTCCCTTGTTTGCTTCTCCACAGCGTAGAGCTCCTCAGCTAATGGAATGTTTTTGCTGAGAAGAGCCACACGAGCAAGCCCATCTTTTAGCATCATCGTATGTAGCCAAGTGCCGTTTTGAAACTTTACTAGCGCCACCCGTTCCCCGTGGCGATCATAGTCAGCAGCGCCGCAAAAGAACGTGAGAGTCTGGCCTTCAACGAGATCAGCAACCTTTGAGCGCGACCAGCTAGCCAGCGGCCATGCCTTAAAGACTTGGCCTTCGCGCGGGATCATCGGGGCCTGAACAGCATCTAATAAAAGCTTACTACCGCTATCCAAAACCATGCGATTGCCTGACAGCACCTCACTGACTTGCGCCTCGCCGCATAGATGGTAGCCGTTAGGCGTTGCGTCTTGCGAGCCAAAAGCCATAAGGCCCATACTGATTAAAGATAGTGTCAGACGTTGTCGTATATGATGTTTCATAGAGGCCCTTCCAGTGATCGCAAGCATTCCTTAGATAGCGTTAACTGTCAAATGTGATATTTTTTCTTTGTTATTATTACCGCGCCCTCTTATACCTCATGAAACTACAAGACATATTTAAAGGATTTACCGTGAGTGAATTACCCCCATGCCCTGAATGCGCCTCCGTTTATACCTACGAAGACCGTGATATGCTGGTATGCCCCGAATGCGCTCATGAGTGGGTAGCAGGCGGCGAGGTTAGCGATGACGAACCCGTAAAAGAATGGCGCGATGCCGTCGGTAACCTGCTCGTTGACGGCGATAGCGTCACCGTGATCAAAGACCTCAAGGTTAAAGGCTCGTCCACTGTGGTAAAAGTCGGTACGAAGGTGAAGTCCATTCGTCTGGTAGACGGTGACCATGATATTGACTGTAAGGTCCCGGGCGTTGGCGCGATGGGTTTAAAAACTAAGTTTGTGAAAAAGATATAGCGCCCAGCCCTTCAAATACTTCAGCATAGAAAAAGGCGGCGACACCAAAATGTCACCGCCTTTAAATTTTATTCTTCAAAACTTAGAAGCTAAATGTTAACTCAGCGCCCCAACGACGACCTTCGCGCATTGGTGCAAAATAAGAGCCGCCGTAAGCCGCGAACGGAAGAACCGTAACACCGCCCAGCAGCACTTCGTTGCCTAGGTTCTTGCCGTAAATTGACAAGCCCCAATTAGCACTTTCAGGTGCGAAGCTGATGCCCGCATTAAACATATTATAGGCATTAAAATTACCATGGTTGCGGTCGGTAAAAGCAGCTGGTGAACGATAAGCCCAATCACCGCGAAGGGTAATAAGGTCACCTGAGTCTAAGTTGACATCATAGGTGAAACCAACGTTGGCCGTGCCCTTTGATAGGCGCGGAATGTTAAGAGCAAGGTCGCTGTCATTGATAATACCATCACCGCTTAGGTCCACAAGGATATCGGTGTAATCGCCGTCCAAATAACCAAGCCCCACGTTAATCGCAAAGTTATCATTCACGAGGAAAATCACGTCAAGCTCAGCACCCTTAACGTCAGCTGACGCTGTGTTAGAGATGTCTTGGAACACGCCGATAACTGGGTCAGACAAATTTACTTCACGCTGCATGTTATCCAGCTTGTTGTAGAAAACAGCTGAATTAACGCGTAGCTTGCCGTCCAAGAAAGTTGCTTTCATACCACCTTCAAAGCTGTCAACACGCTCTGGACCAAACGCCACTGGGTTTGATAAAGGTGAGCGGAAGTTATAACCACCAGCACGGTAGCTGCGTGCCCAGTGGGCGTAGAGCATCACATCTTCACTTTGCTGCCAAGATACGCCAAACTTTGGTGTCCAGTTGGTCCATTTATCAGCGGCATCGTTACCAGCACCACAAACCTGCTCATACGTACATGAGCCAAGTGGGTGGATGGTCACGTCTTTCGTTTCTTCAGAATAGCGCAGACCCGCTTGGATGGTTACACCGTCAGTAACTTTATAAAAGTTGTTAGCGTAAGCCCCAAAAGTTTGGTGGTCTTGGACGCCGCCACCGCCAATACGCGTGCTACCAAAAACAAGTGAACGGCTTTCTTCGTAGGTCAGCATTGCATCATAAAAATACAGACCAGTAACCAGCTCCCAGTCCTCAGACATGTTACGGTTTAAGCGAATTTCATTAGAATATTGATGCTGATTTGATGTAATTCCCGCATCAAACAAAGAAAGCGGCGTACTATCAACATCGGTGAATGCAAGAGCATCCACCTTACGGTAACCAAAAATATTAGTCACAGAGCCTTCGTCAAATTCATAGCGCGCTTCGAAGGTTAGCTGATCCCACTCAACATCACTCATGCCTGGGTTCTCGCTGACAGTTAAAATCTCTTCGCTTGGGTTAAGCGGGTTCTCGCCTGCGGATGCTTGCGAAATTGCGCTATCACCTTCCATATTGCCGTGTTCCCAAATACCAGTGATAGAAAGATTGTCCGTAGCATCAAGAACAAATGTTGAGCGAATAACAAGAGATTCGTTAACACCAACTTTGCGCCCAACGGTTGGGTTATCGAAGTAACCGTCATCGTCTGTATACTGAAGGGAAATTTTAGCCGCTAACTTTTCAGAAAGTGCTGTTTGACCAGAAAAAGCTATCGATTTTTCAAGGCCCGTTTCCGCACCAAAACGTGCACTTATTGCACTAGAGCCATCAGGGCGCGCTGAGCGTAAGAGCACAGCACCACCAGTAACATTGCGTCCAAAGAGCACCCCTTGTGGGCCTTTATGGATTTCAACTGATTCCATATCAAACATATCAGTGAGAACACCGTGCGACATGCCAATGTAAACACCATCAATGAAAACACCAACGGTTGGATCAATTGATGGGATCGAGCTGTTCAAACCCTGACCACGAATTGAAAAGTTTGCAACACCAGGGGCCGTACCAATACCGTCTAGAGCAACGTTAGGCGTAGACATGGTAAGGTCTTCGAGCGTAACCACCTGCCGCGCCTCCAATTGTGCCGTTCCATAAGCAGCAACCTGCGATGGTACAGATTGGAGCGCTTCAGCGTTATTACGCTTGGTGCCGCGAATGACAATCTCTTCAAGCAATTTTGCAGCAGAGCCTTTTTTGGTATCGTCTTGTGCAAAAACTGCATTAGCTGGCACGAGCAAAGTAGATGCTAGTAAGCTAATTTTTAAAATATCCTTAGTCATGAATTTTCTCTCTGTCTTGATAAGCTCTTATAAATAATAAACTTTATCATGTTTTTAATTAGTAATTTTCTGCTTGGGCGCTTGAATTGGGAGTTACATCCACAAAACGACCTTATATATCAACAGCGATGATAATTGAGCGCGTGGAGGGCATTTTTGTCAAGGTAAAAACCAACCAATCATAGAGGTCTACATAGGTTGAAAATCAACGTATGTGGCATTTTTGTACCATGATAATTGAATACAATTTTATGAGGATTTTAGGCATCATTCTTGGTGTTACTTTCTCAAGGCCTTTGACCTTGAAGAAAAGGTAATGCTAGGCTCTTAAAAGAAGGAAAAATCATGGAAAGTCTTAGAACCCCTGACGAACGTTTTTCTAATCTGCCGAACTGGCCGTATGAGCCCAATTATGTTGATACCTTAAAAGGGTACGAGGGCATGCGTGCCCATTACATCGATGAGGGACCCAAAGATGCAGACCATGTATTTTTATGCCTCCACGGTGAGCCAACCTGGAGCTATTTATATCGTCGTATGATCCCTGTTTTCTTAGACAGCGGTGCCCGCGTGATTGCCCCTGATCTATTCGGCTTTGGTCGCTCTGACAAACCCACTGAGCAAAGCGATTATAGTTTTCACTTTCACCGTAATTATCTATTACGTCTTATTGAGCGCCTAGAGCTTAAGAGCGTCACCTTGGTTTGCCAAGATTGGGGTGGGTTGCTGGGCTTGTCTCTACCCGTCGATAAACCTGACCTCATTACGCGACTGCTGGTAATGAACACAGCGATTGCTACAGGCCAAGCACCAGGTGCTGGGTTTGAGGCATGGCGCACATACTGCGCCAATACACCAGACCTACCCATTGGGGCCTTGATGGGCCGCACGACGCCTCACTTAACACCCGACGAGATAGCGGCTTATGATGCCCCCTTTCCTGATGGCAGCTATAAAGCAGGGGCACAGATATTCCCGATGCTGGTGATGACTGATCCAAACATGGAAGGCGTTGGTACATCCCTTAAAGCTGTCAAATTTTGGCAAGGTTTCACTGGCCAGAGCTTCATGGCGATTGGAATGGCAGACCCCGTTCTCGGCGCTCCTGCCATGTACGGCCTTAAAAAAGTTATAAACGGCTGCCCTGACCCTATGGAGATATTGGACGGCGGTCACTTCGTTCAAGAGTGGGGGGAAGATATCGCCCGCGCAGCGCTCAAACATTTTGGCGACTTATAAGTTTGCTTTTTAAAGTTTAGAAGGTTTTGATTGACTAACTGCCACCTGCGTTTCAAATTCCATTATTGGGGATATTTGTAAGGGGATAGGCTTTGGCTAAAGGTACGCATGATTATGTGGATGATCCGCGCAACGCGGACATAGTGATCAACATCAACGGCGAACTCATTGCACGAAATGATGCAAAGATTTCTGTTTTCGACAGTGGCTTCATACTAGGTGATGGCGTCTGGGAAGGCTTGCGATTACACGAGGGGGTCGTCGCTTTTGCACGCGAACATATGGACCGCCTTTGGGAAGGGACTAAAGCCCTCCATATGACCATGGAAATTAGCCAAGATGAGCTGATGAACCGTATCTATGAAACGGTTGATACCAACAAAATGAAAGACGGTGTTCACATACGGTTGATGGTTAGTCGAGGTGTCAAGGCAACGCCCTACCAAGACCCGCGCATGACCATAACACCGCCGACCATTGTGATTATCCCAGAGTTTAAAAATCCGCTGAAAACCACTGTGAGCGAAGGTATTAAGCTATTTACCGTGCATGTACGACGCGGCGCGCCTGACGTGCAGGACCCTAAGCTCAATAGCCACTCTAAACTCAATTGCATTACCGCCTGCATTCAAGCAACCGAAGCCGGCGCAGACGAGGGATTGATGCTAGACCCGCACGGCTTTGTTGCCACTTGCAACTCGACACATTTTTTCATAATCCGCAGCGGTGAGCTTTGGACCAGTACTGGGGATTATTGCTTGGGCGGCATCACCCGCTCAAAAGTTATTAAAATGGCGGAAAAACTCGATATCCCAGTTAGGCAAAAGAACTTTAGTTTGATGGAGGTTTACAGCGCTGATGAGGCTTTCGTAACAGGTACTTTTGCAGGGCTTGTACCTGTTAAAACGGTGGATGGCAGAAGCATTGATAATCGCCGTGATACGTCAACCATGGAGAGCCTTCGCTTAGCCTATTTAAATCATATTGCGGAAGATGCCTCTACAGGACGGAGCCTGACATGATCCGAATTGCTATGTGGTGCGGGCCGCGCAACATATCCACCGCTTTGATGCGGGCATGGGAAAACCGAACGGATACCATTGTCGTCGACGAACCCTTTTACGCACATTACCTAGCGTCCACTGGACTTCAGCATCCTGGATATGATGAAATTTTAGCGAGCCAACCAACCGCATGGCGGCAAGTGGCAGACGCGCTTTCTGGCCCGATCAATAGTGATGCAACAATATTTTATCAAAAACATATGTGCCATCATCTACCGCCCAACCCTGATCACGAGTGGATGGACAGCATGCGGCACGCCTTTTTGATCCGTGACCCTGCCCGCATGATAAACAGCTATGTGGCGGCACGCGAACGCCTCGATGACATCGCCGACCTAGGGCTTGATAAGCAACTTGCGCTCTTTAAAGAAGTGAAGGCGAAAACGGGTAAAACACCGCCTGTGATTGACAGCAAAGATGTGCTGATGAACCCGCAGGGCATGATGAAGGCGCTTTGTGCTGCATTGGATGTGCCCTACGACGAGGCAATGTTAAGCTGGCCTGCTGGTGCTCGCGAGAGTGATGGGGTTTGGGCACCGCACTGGTACGGCTCAGTGGAGAAATCCACAGGATTTGCGCCTTACAAGGATAGCTCTGCTGACGTTGCACCAGAATACCGTGATATATTAAACGAATGCATGCCACTCTATGACGCTCTCTATAGCCAACGCTTGACCCCACTCACCGTTTAAAAGGAAACAACCATGGATATTATTGCTTACGGACCACTTGAGAATTTAATCGGCACTTGGGCTGGTGACAAGGGTATGGACATTGCCCCTGAGCCAGAGGGTACAGAAGAAAACCCATACCACGAGACCATCACATATGAGGCTACTGGCACTGTAAAGAATGCACGAAAGCAAGAGCTGAGCATCCTGCGCTATCATCAGGTGGTCATTGAAAAATCCACTGAGGAACAGTTTCATGATGAAATTGGCTATATCACTTGGGACCCCGCCACAAAGACCGTGGCGCAGTCGTTTACTATTCCGCGCCATGTTGCGGTGGTGGCGGGTGGTGAGGTTGCTGATGGTGGCCCTATCATGCTATCTGCAGCCCTTGACGACCCCGACTGGACCATAGCGCAAGCCCCGTTCATGCGGGATAATGCAAAGACCACAGCCTTTTCTCGGGTGTTGTCAGTGGAGGGCGATACCTTAACCTATAGCCAAACCATGACACTGGATATTTATGGACGCGAGTTTGAACATACGGACGGTAATACGCTATCACGCGTTGACAATTAATTACTCTCTACATCGCCAGCACTAACTTGAAGACCGCCTTTGGTTGCAACGGCCCCTTTTATGAGGTTAGTGACTTTCGCTAACTCAGATTGAGAAACTGGCCATTTTTTGGGGTTATCCATGGAGAAGGATTTTCCACGCCACTCAATATAATGGCTAATTAAAACACCATCCACGACGAAAAAAGCGAAGACGCCAACTTCTCCCATTTTCTTTTTGTACCCCATTTTTTTGGGGCCACTAATCTTAGGACATACAACTTGATACAAAGAAACCGCTTCTTTTCTCACTAATTCCTTAAATTCACCATCGGTACAAGTTTTCTTAAAATTATTCAGCGTAACGTCTTCCCACGTTTTTAAGGGAATTTTTCTACCGATTTTGATTGCCGACACAGCATAGAGAGTTTTCCACTTCTCAAAGGTTTGCCCTTTGGGAATAGCTTCCAACATAAATTGATTTCCTTTGTTGCTTCGGAAATACTCTGATTCTGTCATTGCTTTTTTAGGATGACTAACCCATGGAGCCATGCCGAAGGAAAAACTTATTCCGTAAAGGTTAACAACTGAAGTACCTTTAGCGGTTTCCTTTTTGTCCATACTATCCTGTGCTTGAACAACTTGTGAAGAAACTAAAATGGCAAAGCTAAATAAGATATTTTTGAACATATGTGTACCTAAATTTGAATCTAAAAATTACTATCTTCACAATAGAAGAATGAACAGGAGAGTCTAGTGGAAACGCAACCATTAGATGAAAAGTGCCCCAAGACACCATTAGCTTTGCGCCAGCCTTGCAAAAACAAAGAAAGCATGGCCTAGTTGACAATTAATTTTGTGGGGACCAAGCATGACTAAGATGTACAAGAACTACGTTACGCACCTTGAATGCGGCATTAGCGGCGAGAGCGATTATAAAGCAGGTGAAATTCACGGCCTATCACGCGAAGGCCGGCCCTTGTTGGTGCGCTATGACCTTGAGGCCATCAAACGCAATGTAGACCGCGATGAAATAGCGGCGCGTCTTGGTGGTTTTTGGAAGTGGCGCGAGCTGCTACCCGTCACCCGCACGGAAAATGTCATCGCGCTAGGCGAAGATGACACGCCTATCATCGCCATGCCGCGTATCGCATCTGCTATGAAGGTTACAGGACAAATCTTAGTTAAAGATGAAGGACGCTTGCCCACTGGCAGCTTCAAGGCACGCGGCCTTGCACTTGCGGTCTCGATGGCAAAAGAGCTTGGCATTTCGAAGCTGGCGATGCCAACAAATGGTAACGCTGGCGCCGCGATGGCGGCTTATGCGACCAGTGCAGGCATGGAAAGTTACATTTTTTGCCCCGACGATACCCCAGCACCCAACGTGCGAGAAATTAGCCTGATGGGCGGCAAGGTCTGGAAGGTCAATGGGCTTATTAACGACTGTGGTAAGATCGTCGGCGAAGGCAAAGAGGCTATGGGCTGGTTCGACCTATCCACATTAAAAGAGCCCTACCGCATTGAAGGCAAGAAGACCATGGGGCTGGAGCTAGCTGCCCAGATGAACTGGAAGCTACCAGACGTAATTTTCTACCCGACAGGCGGCGGTACAGGCCTTATCGGTATGTGGAAAGCCTTTGCAGAGATGCAAGAGCTGGGCTGGATCAAGGGACCACTGCCTAAGATGGTTTCGGTGCAAGCAACGGGCTGCGCGCCGATTGTAAAAGCCTATGATGAGGGCAAGCGCCACGCCGAGCTATGGGAGGGTGCCACCACTTATGCGGCAGGCATACGCGTGCCTATCGCAGTGGGTGATTTTTTAATATTAGATGCTGTACGTGAAAGCGGTGGCTGGGCCGTGGCGGTGGACGACGACGCCATTGAAGACGCACGACTAGAGGCCGGCCACGATGAAGGTATTTTGCTCTGCCCTGAGGGGGCTGCAACCTTTGCAGCTTACAAGCAGGCGCTAGTAGACGGCAAGGTCTCTGCTGACGAAACAGTGGTGCTGTTTAACTGCGGTAATGGCCTGAAGTATCCTATGCCCGATGAGGCAGGCACGTTAGACCGCACCAAACCCATCGATTATAGTTCTTTTAAGTAAATAGTCGTTCGTTATTGATACTTCGTTGCTCAATCCAGTTGAGCAGTTTTCACGAAGGTTGGCTTCCACAGCTTAATGCAAACAGGCACTGCGACATTGAGCGCGAAAGCCGTGAGCATCAGTGTATAGAAGGCTTCATCACTAAGAATGTTATTTTCCACATAAGCGATATTGAGTACCACGAAGGCTAGTTCCGCTCGGCCAAGCATTCCAAGACCAATCATAACGCTTTCAGCAAAATTGAAACCACCTGTGTAGCGTGCAGCCATGCCCGCCGACACAATTTGCCCAACAATAAGCGCACCCGTTAGTAAGGCAAAATGGGGCAAAATAGACACTATTAAGTCCCAATCAAAAATGATCTTAGCGCCGAGATCAACAAAGAACACAGGCCCAATCCACACGAAGGCGACATTATCTATGAGCCGTTTGGTGCCTTCATAATCTTCCTCGTCTTTACCATCGCCCGTTCTAGGAACACGGTTAAAATACTCTTCTCTTAAGATAAGCCCAGCCATATAAGCACCGACCGCAGGATGAAGCCCCATCAGGTGTGAGGCCATTGCGATAAGCATCACATAGATCAACACCACCAAGGTGCGTTGACCGCGACTGAGAGAGAAAATATGCGCTATACCAAAACGTCCCAGCCCGGGGATCAGGTGCAACGGCCCGCGTGCTTCGGTTGGCAAAACCCAACTAGACAAGACACCCACCACTACGAAAAAGCCGAGTGCCTTACCAATGATGATGGTGATAGATAAAATATCTACACCGCTCGCCCCTGTGGCAATAGGGATAATCACAGCAACCAGTGCTAAGCTCGCCACATCATCAAGCACCGCAGCAGTCATAATACCCGTAGCAGCACGGCTTTTGTTAAGCCCTTCACTTTTAAGCGATACCAGCGTTAAGGAAACTGCGGTCGCGGTCATCGCGAGGCCAACCACAAGAGCAATATTAATGTCACCCCACAAATACATTGCGACAAAATATGCGGTTAAAAATGGGGTTAAACCGCCAAAAAATGCGATGCCCCAACTGCGCTTTATGCCCGACACGAAGTTTCCAACATTCTCTTCAAAACCCAGCGCGAACATTATCAATATGATACCAACCTCAGCGAAGCCTGTGATAAATTCACCAGGCACCGCAGGTAAAAGTCCAACATTAACGTATATTGCCCCCATGAATAGATAGAACAGTACTGGCGTAAGCCGCGTTAGCTTTGCCAAGTAGTGTGCAATTAGCACCCCAATCCAAATGATCGTAAGATGTTCTAAAATCAGCATTAAAAACTGCCCCTCCACAATATATCTTTATTATTAGTTTTATAATGAACAAGACATTGACGCTAGTCAAATGCATATGTTCATTGTTCATTTGCCTTAGCCGCTGATCGACCTATATCTCTTCGTATAATGAAGAAAGGCCACCCCATGTTTAAACGATTTTTATCATTCATTTTCTTTCTATCAATCACCACTACCGCAGTGGCTGACGAGCCATTAATCACCGTAGATCAAGTGGAACTTGACCGTTACACAGGCAAGTGGTTTGAAATTGCTCGTATTGATCACGGCTTTCAAAAGGGTTGCATTAACTCTACAGCAGAATATGCGGTCAGAGATGACGGGGACATCAAGGTGACCAATCGTTGTTACGTCCCAAAGAAAAACGAGTATAAAAAGGCCGTTGGCCGCGCTTGGATTAAAGATAAGAAAACCAATTCTAAACTTCGGGTGCAGTTTTTTCTATCGCGCTTCAAGGTGTCTTTTTTGTCGGGAAACTATTGGATCCTCGCCTTAGACGATGATTACCAGCATGTTATGGTAGGCTCCCCTGACCGTGATTATTTATGGATTTTAGCACGTGACAGCGTGATGGACAGCGAGACCCTTAAAGCGTTGGTGGATCAAGCCATAGAACAAGGCTTCGACAGAGAACGCATCCTATTTAACCCTCTTCCTGCATAACTATCTCGCGCTATTGCATCTCTTGCTGTGCTAGAAATATTGCGATAGGCTGATGAAAACCTTGGAGAAATTTATGAATAAGAAAGCACTTAGTCTTCTTTTAATTGGTGGTGGCCTCGTTATCGCTGGCATCACCATGTATGGTTACAATAGCGTCAACGAAAAATCCGACTGGGAAATTATTCAAGAAACTCAAGCAAAAATAGCTGCCGATGCGGCAACTGCCCGCGCGGCGCTAATGCCTGTGCCTGAAAGCTGTGCAGGCGTGACGCTTGCAGCGTTCAACAGAGCCTGTGAAAATGAAGTATATGAGGGCGAAACCCCAATCCCTTGGGCAACAGGCCTAAGCCGTGCAGGTGCCAAGTGCGTGGGTGACACGGTTAATGCAAAACGCGCCTATGATGCCTTGCAGCGAGGTCGCGAGTTTGATGGCAAGACCGAGGTTGCCGATTGGGTGGCTATTATGAATGCCTGCGAGGTCACTAGTGATCTCATGTTGTTTGTTGACGAGATAGAGCCCACACCTGAGACTGATGCGCTTGAGGCACTCACCGCATGGGTAAAATATCTAAAAGAATAATTTCACTCTATCTGTACCAAAAAAAGGGGAAGCTAATGCCTCCCCTTTCTCTTTGCTGTCGTGATCGGTATTATATTTTTACTGCGGAAGACTAAAAACCTCTTCCACGGGTACGCCGAAATGCTTTGCGATTTTTAGCGCGATGATAGTGGATGGTACAAATTTCCCCACCTCAATAGTACTGATGGTCTTGCGGGACACGCCGATGATATCAGCGAGTTCGCCTTGGCTTATGCGGTGCTCCGCGCGGAACACCCGAATGCGGTTGTCTAGCTCTGCACTCATGCTTCTGCTCCGCCGCCGAACTCATCGTCTAGCTCATCTTCGCTATCAGCATAAACAAGGCGGAAAAACGAAATTGAGAAAGCCCCAAGCAAGGCAGAAACGCCAACCCGTAGCAACAGTTCCACTGAGTATGCCTCAAAGAAGTCGACAAGAAAAATGTCGATCATAGAGAAAAAGATGAAGCCAAACTTAAAGGCCGTAAAGCCCGCCTTTTGAAACATCTGATACATATAACCGTCTATATTATTGCAAGCTTCTTTCGGGCATCCACTGCGTTTACGTGAATAGCGTAGCGCCGTTGGTAGCAAGATAAAAAGAATAGACAGGCCAAAGACAACTTGACCGATCCGCAGGTAACCCGCGATGTCAGGGTCAACCATCAAGCGCCCTGCCCTAAAGACAAAAGCCACTGAAACTAAAAACGTTACCAGTGCAACCCTTTTCAAAAAACGGTCGGTTTCCTCTGCCATCGATAGTGTATTTTTATTATTCATTTATAACTCCTATTTGGTATGTAAAAGTATCATTTTGATACCTTAGGGTTACAAATAGGGTAGTAAACATCCCAAGTCAAGAATAAAATATTTAATATATAAAACTCTACTCTATTAGCGTGATTTCAGTGCGCTAGAGCTTGGTGCTCAGATATTTGGAGGCTAAATAGCTCTCTAATCTAAAAAAATATATTGAGCGGTGGTCACCTCTTCGCTAGCAGCCTCTCGCTCTAAGGCAAGTATATATAGAGCGGCTTCAACCTCTTCTCTGAGTGCTTGCTGGTCCGCAGGGTTGG
>Ga0209344_10003164_pt1 | contig 16690 bp, 13 predicted proteins | sample Cruoilmetagenom6_FD_187293 | JGI IMG/M metagenome (GOLD analysis project Ga0209344, IMG submission 187293) | Oil polluted marine microbial communities from Coal Oil Point, Santa Barbara, California, USA - Santa Barbara Oil Seep Sample 6 (SPAdes)... | ecosystem: Environmental > Aquatic > Marine... | reverse complement strand
CTGCAAATACAATCCCGATGCGTAAAAACGCATCGAAGATTTTTCTTTTGCGCTGCAAACCTTCAAGCCTTCATGGATTACCTACGGTGATCCCTAACAAACCCGCTACTGCAAATACAATCCCGATGCGTAAAAACGCATCGAAGATTTTTCTTTTGCGCTGCAAACCTTCAAAGCAAAGCTTTGGGTTTGGCGCAAAAGAAAAATCCCGATAAAACATACGTTTTATCGGGATTGTGCTTGATGTGGGCAATGAGGGATTCGAACCCCCGACCCCCTCGGTGTAAACGAGGTGCTCTGAACCAACTGAGCTAATTGCCCTTTTAAGGTGTGCAAATATAAATTAGATTTTAATTCTACCAAAGATTTTTAGCAAAATATTATACGATTTCTGCAACTACAAATGTACTGCCTCCAACATAAATTAAATCTGTCCGTTTTGCTATGCTCAACGCCTTTGTAAGTGCTTCATTTACTGAATTATACCCATCTCCCTGATAACCATGCTTCGCAGCGATATCTACCAATAAATCTACCGGTAAACCACGGGGAATGTCTGGAGAACAAAAATAATAATGCCCTTTAGATGGAAAAAGTGGTAAAATTTCTTCTATTTTTTTATCATTTACAAATCCGAGGACCAAATGAAGGTCAGAAAATGACTCTTGAAGTAATTGGGATAACACGCTCTTTAACCCTTCTACATTATGCGCCGTATCGCAAATTACTTTAGGCTGCGCTTGTAGCTGCTGATACCTGCCAAGCAGTCCTGTATTTTTAACCACATTCAACAAACCTTGCTTAATTGCCAGCGTATCGATATGGAAACCTACGTCACCTAAAAGCCTTATCGTTTGCACGGCCGCTTTACTGTTCTTTAACTGATACCATCCGTTAAGATCTGTTTCAAATACAGTGGTTATCCCTGTTTCGGCCAAATAGATGGGTGCCGCTTGACGTGCAGCTACTGCTTTAAAAACTGGCCAAACTTGTGATTGCATTTCACTAATAACTACTGGGGTATTCGGTTTTATAATACCTGCTTTTTCAGCTGCAATTTCTTCTAGGGTTTCCCCTAACATTTGGGTATGGTCTAATCCAATATTAGTAATCACAGATACTAAGGGAGTAATAATATTAGTCGAATCTAAGCGTCCACCTAAGCCCACTTCAATGACCGCTATATCCACTTGATGCCGTGCAAAATAGTCAAACGCTACCCCCACAGTCATTTCAAAAAAGGAAAGCTGTTGCTCTTCAATAAATTCTTTGTTTTCTTCCACAAACCCAATTACTGATGCTTCGGGCATTGGAATACCATTGCGTTTTATCCGTTCTCTAAAATCTTTAAGATGTGGGGAAGTGTAGAGTCCAACATCATATCCTGCTTCTTGTAATATTGACGCAATCATATGACTGGTAGACCCCTTGCCATTGGTACCAGCAACGTGAATGGTTTTTAACTGATGGTGTGGATTGTTTAGGTGTTTGGCTAATGCTAAGGTATTGTTCAAATCCTTTTTAAACGCACTCGCTCCTTGGCGCTGATACATTGGAAGTTTAGAAAACATCCAATCTAAGGTCTCTTGGTACTTCAATTTATTTTGAAAGGCTAAAGTTATAAATGATAGAGCCCACTTGTTTGGTAGGCGCCTTACTATCTGAATTAAATTTTGTCTTTAATGCGGCCTCTTTTGCTCTTTTTAATAAACAGGGTGCTGAATTTGTGGTGCCTTTAATTCCAGGTGTAGCCGCAATTACTCGACCATTTTTATCTACAGAAATACTCACCACTACCTTTCCTTGCTCATTACAATCGTATGTTGGTTTTGGGGTGCTGATGGCCTTGCGATTTCCTAAGCGATAATTCCCTCCGGATCCGCCTCCACCATTGCCGTAATACCCACTGGCATTTGGATCGCCGTTTGGATCTCCTTTATCACCAGCTTGGTTATCATTTCCTTCACCTCCACCTTTACCATCGCCTTTTGAATTATTTAAGCCCCCCATTAGCGCATCTAATTTAGCCTTCTTAGCGTCTTCTTCCGCCTTCTTTTTGGCAATTGCAGCTACGCGTGCCTTCTCTATCCGATCTGCTTCTTCTTGCTTTTTGCGCGCTTCTTCTTGTTTTTTGCGCGCTTCCTCAGCCGCTTTTTTCTTTAGGGCATCTTCTTTTCGCTTGGCTTCTTTCTCTTTATTAATTCGAATTGTTTCTGCATTATCTTGGGTGGCCACATCTTCAGATGCTGCTGCGGTTTCTTCTACAACCTCTTCTTGTACCTCTTGTACCTCCTGCACCTCTTCTACAGCCTCTTCAACTTCTTCTTGAACTTCTTCAACCGGTTGCTGTTCTGGTGGTGCTCCCGAAGGCTCTGTGGGTTGGCTAACTCCGCTTCCTACATCAGACGTTCCAAAATTTACGGCGATGCCGTATTCTTTTGGTGGATCAAAATATTTCATACCAAACGTAAAGATGAGAAAAACAATAATAGCCATGATAACCGAAGTTACCACAGCTGACTTTTGCTTGTGTGGAGTATCTAAATAAGCCATGTTATTTTGGACTAACCGCTAGGATTACTTTAAATTTATGTCGATTGGCAATGTCCATTATCCGGACCGCCTTTTCAATAGGAACGCCTTGCTCTGCTCTTAAAACAATAGTAGGGTTTTCCTCTGCATTTAATTTACTTAACAAATTTCGTTCCAAATCACCTTCAGAAGTCTTTTCTCTATCAATATAAAAATCTAAGCCTTTAGTAATACTAACAGCAACTGATTTATTATTCTCTGTTTTACCTGCCGCTTTTGGCAATAAAATATCAAGTGCATTAACCGTGACTAATGTTGACGTTAACATGAAAAATATCAATAACAAAAATACAATATCCGTCATTGATGACATGTTAAAATCTGGACTAACTTTATTCCTTCCTCTGATATTCATTAGGCGGGTTCATTTAGTAAATCTAAAAACTCAACAGATTTTGCTTCCATTTGATAGACCACCTTATTGGTTCGTACCACCAAATGGTTATATGCAATGTAGGCTATAATTCCCACAATCAATCCAGCAACGGTTGTTGTCATTGCTGTATACAATCCGTCAGATAACATTTTAATATCAATCTGACCTCCAGCATTAGCAATTTCATGAATGGCTACAATCATACCAATTACGGTTCCTAAAAATCCAATCATCGGTGCAGCACCTGCTATTGTTGCCAACACACTCACATTTTTTTCAAGTTTATAGATTTCTAATTTTCCAGCATTTTCAATGGCCGTATTTATATCCTCTAATGGTTTACCAATACGTGAAACGCCTTTTTCAATTAACCGTGCAGCGGGGGAAGCCCCTTGTACACACAATATCTTTGCTGCTTCTAACTTACCGTTGGTTACATGATCTTTAATTTGATTCATGAAATTTTTATCCATTTTAGACGCCGCTTTAATGGCTAAATAGCGTTCAAAATAAATATACAATCCAACAGCCAAAAGGATGGCTAACAGTAAGATGATGATCTGACCCCCAAGGCCGCCATCCATAATTAACTTATAAATTGAAAGTGTCTTTTCCTCGTTGAGAACTTCATCGAGATTTTCTTGAGCCACTTCGGCTCCTTGCTTAATAGTGAGCAACATAGATTTACTTAGGTTAAGGGATATTGGATAATAACGAAATCTCCGACGTAAAATTGCATGAACTAAGAAATATTTTTGATTCTTTTAAAATCAAGCCATTCCGCTTTACATCCGCTATCAAAAAGGGACTCAACTACTGCAATTCACCCGCGCTAACTCAAGAAATAAGAACCTTTTTTTAACTACTTCTAAAGTGATTCCATAAATAATAGTGCAAAATAACCTACCACAAAACCAATTGCTGCTAACCAGGTAATTTTCTTAAGATACCAAATGAAATCAATTTTTTCCATTCCCATAGCAGCTACTCCCGCAGCTGAACCAATAATTAGCATACTTCCTCCTGTTCCAGCAGAATACGCTACTAGGTGCCATAGTTTATGATCCATCGGTAAATCGTACATTCCCATAGAGGCAGCTACCAACGGTACATTGTCAATTATGGCGGATAATACCCCTAGAATTCCTACTACAACACTTTGATTTGGTATGGCCCCATTTAGTATTTCGGCGACATAACGCAGCGTACCTACTTGTACTTCTACGCCTTCAATCATCACAGCTCCATAGACTAATGCTTCTAACGCAGCCACCGCCATTAAAATTCCTAAGAAGAATAAAATACTTGACATTTCAATTCTAGACAGGGCTTGATGCGCCGAATATAAGTGCTTACGTTCTTCCGAAAAATCCTCTTCAGGGTGAATATATTCTGACACTAACCACACAACACCTAAGGCTAACATCATTCCTAAATACGGAGGTAAGTGCGTAACTGTTTTAAAAATTGGCACGGAAACAATCATTCCAAGACCTAAAAATAACATGGTACGACTACTTAACAACGATCGTTCTTCCTCCCCATTATCGTCGGTATCAAGCTCAATATTCCCACGAAATGCAGGTAAAAATTTAGCTGCAATAAACGTAGGGATTGCCATACAAATAATTGAAGGTAGGATTAAACGCTCTACCAAGTGAAGAGCAGAAACTTTTTTACCAATCCACAACATGGTGGTTGTTACATCACCAATTGGAGACCATGCCCCTCCAGCATTAGCTGCAATAACAATTAAACCAGCAAACCACAAACGATCTGTTTTGTTTGGAATAAGCTTTCTCAACAAGGTAATTAAAACAATTGTTGCGGTAAGGTTATCAATAATGGCAGATAAAATAAACGCTAAAATGGCTAAAATCCATAATAATTTCTGTTTACTTTTTGTTCTAACCCACGACTTTAACACGTCAAAACCACGGTGTAAATCTATAATTTCTACAATGGTCATTGCACCAATTAAAAAGACAAGAATTTCGGCGGTTTTCCCTAAGTGATGTAATAAAAGATTGGTAAACCCTTCATCTGCATGTTCATTATTGCCCCCTGTTAAATAGCTAAAAACATTCTCGTGACCATCAATTACATTAAACCATCCTGAGTGAAAACCAATGGCCAGTAATGCCCACATTACAGATGCCATTAACAGTGCAGGCACCGTTTTGTCTAATTTTAAAGGGTGCTCTAAGGTAATTGCTAAGTATCCAAAAATGAATACGAAAATGATCAATGCAGTCATGGTTTGTTTTTTTTAAGAAAGTCTAAATATATAAATTAAATTAATTGTTCCAAGGCAATTTCAAAGCCAGTTTTACAAATGTTTGTCTTTGAATTACTTAATGCATAAATTTTTTCTAAGGCGTTTTTAATGGTCATTGAAGTATCTGTAAAAATAGCTTCATCTCGCATAGGTAATTCTACCTTACTCTGCATTAAATAAGCAAATACACGTGCTATACCACAATTTGACACAAAATCGGGTAATAAGCTTGTTTTTTGATCTGTCATTTCCATAATGGGACCAAAAAATATTTCTTTATCAGCGAAAGGAACATTTGCTCCAGGAGAGATTACCTCTAGTCCGGTGTTAATCAAGGACGTGATTTGCGCTTCAGTGACCAAACGCGAAGCTGCTGCCGGTACAAATATTTCAGCAGGCAAGGTCCAAATTCGTTCATTCATCTCTTCAAAGGGAATCATATTATCTGCCACCAACATATTGCCTCGTTTATTTAAAAACATAGTACGCACCTCATCGCTTGAAAATCCATCTTCATTGATTACTCCCCCTGAACGATCAATAATTCCAACAATTTTGGCCCCTAATTGATTTAGGTAATAGACTGCTGCTGATCCCACATTTCCAAAGCCTTGCACAATAGCTCTTTTTCCTTTAATATCTCCTCCAAAAATAGTGTAATAATGTTTTACCGCTTCGGCCACTCCATACCCGGTAAGCATATCTGCAACGGTGTATTTGCGTGAAACTTCAGGCGTGTAATTTGTATCTTCAATTACTTTAATCACCCCGTGTCTCAATTGACCAATACGATTAATTTTTTCTGCTTCAGTTGGTTTAAAATGCCCTGTAAAAACACCTTCTTGGGGATGCCATACCCCACAATCTTCTGTGAGTGGAATTACATCGTGAATTTCATCCACGTTTAGATCCCCACCCGTACCGTAATAATGTTTTAACAATGGGGAAACCGCCTTATACCATCGCTCTAGAACCCCACGCTTTCGCGGATCGTTAGGATCAAAATTTATTCCAGACTTAGCCCCCCCTATGGCAGGGCCAGAGACGGTAAATTTCACCTCCATTGTTTTGGCTAAGGATAGTACTTCATTCATATCTAATCCCTTTCGCATACGTGTACCGCCACCAGCAGCTCCTCCTCGAAGCGAATTAATCACTACCCATCCTTCAGCTTCCGTTTCTTGATCATTCCAGTGAAAAACAATTTCGGGGGCTTTATCTTCGTATTTTTGTAATAAGGCTTTCATTAGGTTTAATTTTTGAATCGCAAATATAAAATAATTAGGATTGGAACGAAACTCCAAGAACAACCTTTTTCGCTAAAAAAAGCGAACACATGTTGTCTGAAATAAATCCTCAATCATTGCTACAACGCTGTGCATTATAACCAGTTCTTTATGACCTAATTACGCATTCCTATTTCCGCTTCGTTTCGATCTACTCGTTCTATTTCGATTTTTTTGTTGGGATTTATTTCGAGGATGTCTTCTGTTGTTTTGTGAGGTTGACTTTGTACCCTGACTAGGTTGATTTTCGGGTTCAAAACCTTCCATTATTTCACTGTGAATTTTTTGTCCAATCAACTTTTCAATCCCTTTTAAATAGGCTATTTCATCAATATCTACCAATGACAAAGCTTCCCCTTTAGCTCCAGCACGTCCGGTACGCCCTATCCGATGGACATAATCTTCCGAGATATTAGGTAATTCGAAATTAACCACATGAGGTAATAAGGGAATATCCAAGCCACGAGCCGCAATATCAGTAGCTACAAGAACGCTAATACCACCTGACTTAAAACCTCCTAAGGCTTTAGTACGCGCGCCTTGACTTTTATTTCCATGAATGGCGGCTGCCGAAATACCGGCTGAAATCAACTTTTTTGTCAACTTATTCGCCCCGTGTTTGGTACGCATAAATACCAATACTTGGCGCCAATTACCTTCACTAATTAGCTTGATTAATAGGGTTGCCTTTTTTCCTTTATCTACGCGAATAACTTTTTGATTTATCGCATCAACTGTTGAATTTTCTGGGGTTGCTTCCACCAACACAGGATGCTGTAACAATCCGTTGGCCAACTGCTTTATCTCTTTAGAAAAGGTTGCCGAAAACAATAAATTTTGTCGTCTTTGGGGCAACGCTGCAATGACCTTTTTAATATCACGTAAAAAGCCCATATCTAACATTCGATCTGCTTCATCAAGGACAAAAATTTCTACCTTGTTCAAAACCAATACTTTTTGCTGGTGTAAATCGAGTAATCGTCCTGGTGTAGCTACTAAAATATCCACTCCTTTTCTCAGGGTAGCCACTTGTGGTTTTTGATTCACCCCGCCAAAAATAACAGCCGTACGCAAATCTAAATACGCACTGTATTCTTTACAATTTTGATAAACTTGTGCGGCTAATTCTCGTGTTGGGGTTAAAATAAGTGCTCTAACCGGGCGATTTCGCAAAGGGGCTTCACGCGATAATCGTTGTAACATGGGTAGTGTAAATCCAGCTGTTTTTCCCGTACCTGTTTGTGCAGAAGCTAATACATCTTTACCTTCTAATATTAACGGAATGGATTTGGCTTGAATGGGAGAAGGCGTATCGTACCCCTGTTTTTGAACAGCTTTCAATAAAGCCTCTGAAAGGCCTAAACTTTTAAATGACATAAATAATGATTAAAAAAAAATGACATTTAGTCTACGCCATTCTTGAATTAACCGCAAAGGTACACGTTATTTCTTGCACTAGGGTTGATTCTAACAAGAGCTTTCTGAAATTTGACCCTAATACGACGTTGCTCACCGCCCTTAGACGTTTGAAATACGACCTGCAGAATGATCTCTACTCGCACCCGTAACTTCCTTTAGTACATTAACTTCATCGCGAAGACGTAAGCTTCCCAATAAGGCAAAAATTAAGGCTTCTTTATACTCTATAATTTCCTTTTCAGGAATATAAATCTTAGCCTTTGACAAGGCAATCAATCGTTCAATAAAATAAGTATTATAAGCACCTCCTCCTGTAACCAAGACGCTTTTATTAGCTTGAATAACCTGAGCAATTTGGTAGGCAACATGCTCCACAAAAGTAGCTAAGACATCTTCAAACACCAAATTATGCCTATCAATTAACGGAATCACTATTTCAGCAACCCATTCAAAACCAAGGGATTTAGGCGGCTCTTTAACATAGAAATCCAACCCATTTAAATCAGCTAACAAAGCCTTACTTATGCTACCTTTAGCGGCTAATTGTCCTCCGTCATCATACGGTAAACCCCGTTGTTGCGTATAGTGATTAAGTACAATGTTAATAGGGCAAATATCAAAAGCTATTCGTTTTGATCCTTGCTCATAGGATATATTGGCAAATCCGCCAAGATTTAAACAATAGTCATAGTGCCAAAACAACAAGCGATCCCCTATAGGCACTAACGGTGCACCTTGACCTCCAAGATGCACATCCTGGGTTCTAAAATCAGCCACAACGGTAATTCCAGTGCGATTGGCAATTCTTGACCCATCCCCTATTTGCAGGGTGAAATTTTCGGCAGGTTTATGAAAAATCGTATGCCCATGCGAGGCAATAAGGTCTACAGCCTCAATCTTGTTTTGCTGTATGAAATTGACCACTAAATCTCCCAAATACGTCCCGTATTCTTCGTTAAGTTTAGTCAGTTCATCGGGGGCTTTTGAGAAAGCAGCAACGAGTTTCTCCTTCCAAGATACTGGATACGGAATAGTACTAGCAGCTACTATTTCAAAGCTATACTGCACGTCACGGGTAAATTTCACATAACACAAGTCCACCCCATCTAAGGAAGTACCACTCATCACCCCAATTGCAAACGTTGATGAATTCTTCATATGGGGTTAAAAATACTAAAATATCACGCTACTTTTAGCTCAGTATAAAAAAAGTTAGTCCCGTAACTGACGGATGACCTCCTACAAAAAGCGCACAGCGATATAGCACATCCATTGAATGAGGTTCCCTATTGGAGTAATGCTAGATTTTAAAATATCTATCAAAAAAACCTGCAAAAAAAGCTATATTTGCACACCTTATTTATTACACCTAATACACAGAGATAAAAATGGATTTTAGCTTAACCGAAGAGCATATCATGATTCGCGACGCCGCACGTGATTTTGCACAGACAGAATTATTACCCGGCGTTATAGAACGAGACGAAAAACAAGCCTTTCCGAAAGAACAAATAAAAAAAATGGGAGAACTTGGATTTCTAGGCATGATGGTAGACCCCAAATATGGTGGTGGTGGTATGGATGCTATTTCTTACGTACTGGCCATGGAAGAAATATCTAAAGTTGACGCCTCCTGTTCTGTAGTGATGTCAGTGAATAATTCATTGGTATGCTGGGGATTAGAAACGTTTGGAACGGAAGAACAAAAACAAAAATACCTTACCCGATTAGCCACAGGCGAAATTATTGGTGCTTTTTGCTTGAGTGAACCTGAAGCAGGGAGTGATGCCACTTCACAACGCACCACCGCTATTGATAAAGGAGATCACTACCTTTTAAACGGAACAAAAAACTGGATCACTAATGGCGGAACGGCAAGTGTTTATTTGGTCATTGCACAAACAGATGTTGAAAAAGGACATCGCGGAATCAATGCGTTAATCGTTGAAAAAGGCATGGAAGGTTTTGAAGTAGGCCCCAAAGAAAACAAATTAGGGATTAGAGGTTCAGATACCCATTCACTCTTATTTACGGATGTTAAAGTACCTAAAGAAAATAGAATTGGGGAAGATGGCTTTGGATTTAAATTTGCAATGAAGACCTTAGCTGGAGGACGAATAGGAATAGCATCTCAAGCCCTTGGAATTGCATCTGGCGCGTACGAATTAGCCTTGAAATATTCAAAAGAACGAAAAGCATTTGGAAAAGAGATTAGTAAACATCAAGCCATTGCCTTTAAATTAGCGGATATGGCGACTGAAATTGAATGTGCAAGACACCTTTGTATGAAAGCCGCCTGGGATAAAGATCAACACAATAATTATGATTTATCTGGAGCTATGGCAAAATTATACGCGGCAGAAATGGCAATGCGAGTTACCGTAGAAGCAGTACAAATTCACGGTGGATATGGCTTCGTTAAAGAATATCATGTTGAACGTTTAATGAGAGATGCAAAAATTACACAGATCTATGAAGGTACCTCTGAGATACAAAAAATTGTCATTTCTAGAAGTGTACTTAAAGACTAAGAATCAACGAAGCATTTTTAAAAAAATCGTCTACTAATTAGACGATTTTTTTTTGATGTTTTTAGATCTCATCCTCCCATGGATCTAAACTGACTTCCAACAGTTGCAAGCCAGAGCTAGGCGCTATGGATTTTAATGGTTGCTGATCATTTGTTTCAAGCAAAGAAGCTTTTATATCTTCAACCGAACACGCTCCACGCCCTAATGCAATTAGAGCCCCCATAATTAAGCGTACTTGATAGCGCAAGAACCCCGCTCCAGAAATCCGTAAAACATAACTGATTTCAGGAAAGAAATTTGCCTTTAACAGGGTGTTTTCTACAATTTCGCAGGAAGTGATTTGGCGGTAAAAATTGGTGTTTGCCGTAGGTTTAGTGCAATATTTATGAAACCAATGCTTTCCTATAAACACCCGTGCACCTTCTTGCATTTTTGCGATATCTAATTCCCCTTCAACGCCGTAAATAAAGGGTGCCGCAAAGGGGTGGTTTTTGGCACCAAACGAGAAAAAATATCCATAGGTTTTGGTTTTTGGATGCTGAATAAGATTAAACGCCCTTGGCACAGACTTTAATGATTTGGCATAAATATCAGGAGGCAAATTTGATTGAAATTGATCTAAAAAATCGCTTGGTAATTCGGTGGTTGTAAATACCTGAACCAGGTATTGACTAGCCGAAACCCTTGCATCCGTACGACCCACACCATGACTTTTATACCCTTTACCCAAGACAAACTCAAAGGTTTTGTCGACCATTTGATGCACAGTTTTTTGATCTAATTGCTTTTGCCATCCGTGAAAACGAAAGCCTAAAAATTGTAAGGTAATAAGATAACTATACGGATATTTCACTGTAAAAAATGGGTATAAACGTGCACTTAAGCGAAGTACTATTCAAATCAATCTTCAACTCGAATAGGATGTAATTCTTCAAAAAAGATATCGTCATTAGGAACATCAAAGATTATTTTCTTGACCTTAATATTATTATCTAAACTAAATTGAACCGTTCCAAAATCAAACCATGCATGCCTAACATCCCAATTAATTTTAAATACATCATAATGCCAATGGGTAAGGGTTGCGGACAAATCGGGTGAATGTTCAAAGGTCATTTTAAGTTGATCCCCCTCCTTTGTGATAGTAATATTACCATAAATCGCTGCGTGGTATTGTCCGGCGTAATTTGATAGCTCAAGAGAAGGCCTCGTTCCTAAAACCCGTTGAGCTTCGCGATCACTCACTCTAGTATCTTTTTTATCTGCATCATCACGTCCTTTTAGTAGCTTTGCAGACCAATCAACCGATTCCACGCCTAAAAACTGATCTAAACCATAATACGTTGCGGCCATTATGGGACTTTTCATACCATTAGTCAATACTACGATGCCTAAATTTTCATCAGGCAGTAAGGTAATTGCTGTTATCATTCCATCATAACCACCAGTATGTCCAACGCGTAATTTACCGCGATAGTCGCTAATTCCCCATCCTAATCCATAGGCATTAAAGTGACGGTCCATATCATTTTTTGTAGTGAGGTCTACGTGACGGTTATTATGAGGAGTCCACACCATATTTCGTGTAGTAGGAGAAAACAGAGTGTCCTTGTTTACCCCATAAACGCCATTATTTAAATTCATGATCATCCATTTAGAGAGGTCTTCTACATTTGAAATAACCCCACCCAATGCACCTATTTCCTCCCAATCTACCCATGATATCGGAAGGTTTATGCCATTTTCACGTGCATGAGGAGTAGCAAAATTTGAGTCTTCTGTAAACTTTTTAGGACTAGTCAAAGAGGTACTCATTCCTAAGGGTTGGAATATCCTAGTCTTCACGTTTTCTGCCCATGATTTTCCAGTAACAGCCCGAATAACTTCCCCTGCTGTAATGTACATAACATTTGAATACCCATACCCTGCCCTAAACTCATATGCATTTGGCAAATAACGTACACGTTTAACAATTTCTTCTGCAGACAACGTCGACTTATACCAGATCACATCCCCATTATAGGTCCCCAGACCGGTACGATGACTTAATAAATCGCGTATGGTTACATGGTCTGTCACCCACGAATCGTATAAGGCGAAATAGGGAAGAATATCGCGCACTTTATCATTCCAATTCAACCTCCCTTCGTCTACCAACATTCCTAGCATAGCAGAAGTAAACGCTTTAGAATTTGACGCAATGGCATAATTCGTGCGTGAATTGGGTGCCTCAGTTTTCCCAACCTCTTTAACCCCATAGCTTCCCGTAAACACCAGGGCTCCATCTTTTACAATACCAATAACGGCACTAGGAACATCCCAGTCTTGCACCATTTTGGCATAATATTGATCTAATTTTTTAAGATTAACTTTATTCTTTTGAGCGCTAACGACACTTATACAAAGTACCGCTAAGAGTAGGGTTATTAATTTTTTCATGTAATCCTAGTTATCGATACAACAAATATACATATCCTATCTTCAACACACATCTATCTGATTCAGCAGGAGCTATTTTTTTTAAAAAATGTCATTTTTATCAATTTATCCAATTTTTAATTAAAATATTGAACACCCCTAAAATTTTAGGGGTGTTCAAGTTGAAAATTAATATATTCGCATAATAACCCCCTTTATTTTGATCAAAATCATTGTAAAAACCTATTTATTGCAATGACACCCCTTAGTTTTGATAAATATTTGTAGTACATTTGAATTTTTAAAATCATTCAGCACGATTATAAACTCATTTTATGCAATCCAATAACGTCATTTTAATTCGGACCTGTAATGCTAATCGTGCTGGACTGACAGTTACTGAGCTCGAAGCTAATTTGACGTTATTTTTATGTTCTAATCAATGATAGGTATACGCAATTAGAATATAGCGAATTTATAGAAAAATGAAAAAAATAGAAGCCGTAATTAGGAAATCAAAATTTGCAGCAGTAAAAGAAGCGCTGCATAAGGTTGATGTCAATTTTTTCTCTTATTGGGATGTAACAGGTTTAGGAAATGAAAAAGAAGCACATGTTTATCGGGGAGTGAGTTATAGCACCAGCGATATTCAACGAAGGTATTTATCAATTGTAGTCAATGATGACTTTGAACAGGTTACTATTCAGGCCATTTTAAGTGCTGCAGCAACAGGGGAAGTTGGAGACGGTAAAATTTTTGTTTCTGATGTTCAAGACTGTTATCGAATTCGTACCGGTGAAAAAGGAGGACAAACGTTAAAAAAACAATCAACCTAATTTTTCGCTATGGAATCACTAACTATCAATAATGTTTGGATGATGATCTGTACAGGTCTTGTCTTTTTTATGCATCTTGGATTTGCTTTTTTAGAAATTGGCTTAACCCGACAAAAAAACTCAATCAATGTTTTATTTAAAAACATATTTATCATTACAGTGGGGCTTTTACTCTATTACATTATAGGCTTCAATTTGATGTATCCGGGTGACTTTAACGGAATTCTTGGCTTTGGTGGATTTGGCTTAGAAGCTCCCTTGACCGATACCGGCGCCTTAGATTTGACCTATAATAATGGGTATACGTATTGGACTGAATTTCTATTTCAAGGGATGTTTGCCGCTACTGCCGCCACCATAGTTTCAGGAGCCGTTGCTGAACGTGTAAAAATTGGCCCATTTATGATCTTTGTTATTTTATATGTTGGTATTGTATATCCCATTGGAGGATCATGGAAATGGGGAGGTGGATTTTTACACACCTTAGGAAATGAATACAACAGCGCCAACGAATTGGTAAAAGCAGCTGGATTTTATGATTTTGCCGGATCAACCTTAGTACATTCTGTTGGAGGATGGGCAGCCATTGTTGCTGTATGGCTACTAGGTGCTAGAATTGGGAAATTTAAGAAAGACGGAAAAGTAGCGGTGATCTTAGGACATAATATTCCCATTGCAACAGCAGGTGTACTCATTCTTTGGTTAGGATGGTTTGGCTTTAATGGAGGGTCTGTTTTATCGGCAGATCCTAGTGCAACCTCGTTAACCTTAGTGACCACTTCACTCGCAGCAGCCGCAGGTGGTGTAGGTGCATTTATTGTGTCAACCGTGTATCATAAAAATTATGACTTAACCATGTTTCTCAATGGAATACTAGGAGGTTTAGTGGGTATTACTGCTGGAGCAGATCAAATGTCGCCCAATGATGCCATCGTAATTGGACTCATTGCTGGAATTATCATAGTTATTGGTGTAGCCGTAATTGACAAACTTAAGTTAGATGATCCTGTAGGTGCTATTGCTGTACACTTACTCTGTGGTATTTGGGGTACTTTAGCCGTAGGCATATTTGGTAATTTGGCTGGATGGACTCAATTTTTATATCAATTAATCGGTGTAGCTGCCTATGCCGTTTTATGTATTACTGGATCTTTTATCATTTTATTCACCCTAAAAAAGACACTTGGAATTCGTGTAAGCGAAACAGAAGAAATGGAAGGACTGGATGGGTATGAACACGGAATGGATGCCTATCCTGATTTTCGATTAAATGAACATTAGTTCTTAATTGCCTATTAATTGTTGTGGATATACACCATTGGGTAAAACCAATGGTGTATTTTCTAAGCCTACCCATTCATCATTATCAATTTGATAAAAAAATATAGGTAAATTTATATAATTACGTTTTATTTATAAATTTTTTAATATTGCCGTATTATTTTTAAAATAATAGCTATTTTGTTGATTTATCTTTAGTCTTTTTTATAGTTTCGTGAACTTAATTCAATTTCATGAAGCAGCAAGGACTATATTTACCCACCTTTGAGCGGGATAATTGCGGTGCAGGGTTTATCTGTAATTTAAATGGCCTAAAGTCACATCAAATTATACATGATGCCCTCGAAATTCTCATAAAATTAGAACACCGAGGAGCCGTAAGTTCTGACGGCCGAACGGGTGATGGAGCAGGTATATTGATAGATATTCCAGATCGTTTTTTCCGTCGCGTTTGTCATTTTGATCTTCCTAAGCCTAGCGAGTATGCCGTAGGAATGGTATTTCTACCAAAGACATTTAATCAAGCTAAATTTTGCATTGAACAATTTGAAACCCAATTAAAAGCACAAGGCTTAAACGTTTTAGGTTGGCGTGATGTTCCAGTTGACGCCAGTTATATGGGAGAAATTGCCGCTTCAAAAGAACCAAAAATTAAACAAGTTTTTATTGGCAAAAAGAAAAAACAAACCCCAATGCTTTTTAATGCGGCATTATTTGCTGCGAGAAAAACAACAGAACATTTAATTTTAGCCTCAAAAATATCTGAACGCAGCTATTTTTATGTTCCCAGTCTATCTACTACAACCATTATATATAAAGGACTTTTAATTCCGGAAGATATTGGCAGGTATTATATTGATTTGAAAGAGTCCGATGTAATTACCAGATTAGCCTTAGTCCACCAACGCTTTTCTACAAACACCTTTCCGTCATGGGATTTAGCCCAACCCTTTCGGTATATGTGTCACAATGGAGAAATAAACACCCTTCGCGGTAATATTAGTCGGATGCGAGCGCGCGAGGAACTCATGGAGAGTCCGCTATTTGGTGCATCACTGAAAGAACTCTTCCCTATAGTACCTCTAGGAAAATCAGATTCGGCGTCAATGGATATGGTGGTTGAACTATTGTTGATGACTGGCAGATCCCTTCCGGAAGTTATGATGATGATGGTACCAGAAGCATGGGAAAAACACGAAACCATGTCGGCGAAAAAAAAGGCATTCTACGCGTATAACTCATGTATTATGGAGCCTTGGGACGGTCCCGCCTCTATCCCTTTTACCGATGGAAATTTTATAGGTGCCGTATTAGACAGAAATGGATTACGTCCCTCAAGATATACCTTAACCAAAGATGGATATGTAGTTATGTCATCTGAAATAGGCGTGCTTAATATCAAGCCCGAAAATGTGGTTAAACACGGACGCTTAGAACCTGGTAAAATGTTTCTTGTGGATATGAATGCGGGGAGAATCATTGAAGATGAGGAAATAAAACAGGATATTATTTCAAAACATCCGTATCAAGAATGGGTAGAAAATCACCAATTAGCACTAGCGAATGTACCCCATTCAACACTAAAGGCTCCCGTTGAAGCTACGCCTTACGAAACGAGATTGCGTATTTTTGGCTATACCCAAGAGGATTTAAGTACCTTAATTATACCCATG
>Ga0209344_10003161_pt1 | contig 16699 bp, 16 predicted proteins | sample Cruoilmetagenom6_FD_187293 | JGI IMG/M metagenome (GOLD analysis project Ga0209344, IMG submission 187293) | Oil polluted marine microbial communities from Coal Oil Point, Santa Barbara, California, USA - Santa Barbara Oil Seep Sample 6 (SPAdes)... | ecosystem: Environmental > Aquatic > Marine... | reverse complement strand
GAAGAAGCCCGAGTCGGCGTGCTGCTCGAGCATCTCAATAATCTTTTTCCTGTGGATGCTGCCGAATCGCATGCACGAATGACCTGCAAACGCATTGCGCCTCATGTGCTTGCCCTGGTGGCACGTACCGAGAAATTTCCTGGTTTTCGTCTTGCCACGCGCGCGGAGCTTGCAGATAAAACCGCTTTCTACTTTCATGCCATGGGCCGCTATGAAGAGGCATTTCCTCTTTTTGACAAGGCATTGGCCTGCCGATATCAAGATTGTTTCTCTTTGCGGCATTGTCGTGCCTGGACGTTGAATGGCCGTGGCTACTACCAAGAAGCCTTCGCAGAATTTCAACAAATTCTGGCCGAGCAAAACGAAGCCTTCGGTGCAGAACATCCTGCTACATTGCAGACAAGTCATGGTCTTGCCTGGACACTGAACGCAATGGGTCGCCACGAAGAAGCAGCGTCTCTCTTTGGAAGAGTGTTGTTGAGCCGGGAAAAAGTGCTCGGACAGAACGACCCCAGTACTTTCCGCAGTCAGCAGGGCCTTGCAATGGCCTACGATAACCTGGGCCGTCGTGTCGAAGCGCGCGAGATGTTCGCGCAAGTGCTCGCAGGACGCGAGCGGGTCCTCGGCCCCGAGCATCCCGACACGCTTGCCTCCAGGCAAAACCTGGCACTCGTCCATAATGATCTTGGCCGCTATCAGACGGCCTCCGAGATGTTCGCGCAAGTGCTCACAGGACGCGAGCGAGCGCTTGGCCCTGATCACCCGAGCTGTTTGGCTTCCCTGCACGGTCTTGCGGTCACTTTACGGAACCTGGGTGAACTCGACGAGGCCTTCACCTTGTTCCATAAAGTACTGGCCGGCCGGGAAGAAGCATTCGGTCCCGACCATCCGGGAGTACTGTCGGCACGACATGGCCTCGCCTGGATGTATGGTGAACACATGGATCCAGTTCTGGAATTATGATCCTCAACCTTTTGTATGGGCCATCAACGCCCATGACATCACTGCCGAAGTCCGTCGCGGAAAAACCGCTTTCGAGAATGTCACCAAATCCGCGACACACCGCCAGGTCGTGCGTGCGGGGGGAAAGAGATCGGGGAAGGGTCAAGGTCGTCCGGCGTTGGGCGCGGTGCACAAAATGCCCTCTGGTTTACGCTTTTTCAGGGGTTTCGAGGGGGTGTTTGGAAGGGGGGGTGTTTTTGCTGTTTGAACGGGGGGTGTGGAGTGGGATGGAGTTTGGTGGTGGTTTTGGTTTTGGAGGGGCGAGAAACGCAAACGGCCGAATAACATCGCGTGCGAAGTGGCGTGTGAATGAAGGGGGGTGAAAAAGGGTGAAGGGCGTGTGGAGGTAGGGTGGGGAAAGAGGGTGGAAAGGGTTGGTACGAGAGATAATCAACAGGAGTCGCCCTCTTTTGCGGGTTACGGGAGTGCAGGTCAGGAGTGGGCGTGCGATCCGGGACGAGAGATATTGCCCGGATATCTCCCGTCCCCCCACGCCCTCACGCTTACCCCGTCTTTAAGGGCAGGAGTTTTTTTCTCTTATTTTTTTGAGTTTGAGGTTCCCAGATGCACATAGCACACAAATCAAGCCGATACACAGACAAGAAAAAAGCAGAAAAAACAAAATGGAGACCCTGTTGAAGACCCCGAAAACTCGTTGGAATAACGGCCGGAAAAAAGCACAAACTATTTTAAAAACCCCACATACCATTTTTGGTGATACGGAAACCACCGGACTGAAAAAACCCGTTTACCCTGTCGAAATAACGTTCATACATGCAGAATCAGCAGAGACCGTGTTTCATGAGTTACTGATTCCGCCTGTACCGATTGAGCCGAAAGCAACAGAAATACATGGACATTCTATTGAGAGTTTAAAAAAATCCGGGGCGAAAACGTGGAAAGAAATTGCGTCTGATATTCAACGCGTATTGCAGCAGGCGGATCTCATCGTAACGTACAACTGGCAATACGATTCGAATGTTCTGCGAACGCCGGCACACGCTGCCGGCGACCCCGATCCGTGGGGCACCACTCCCGCGGTATGCGCGATGCGAGACGTGGCACACCAAATGTGCGAACCGGGTGCACGATGGCCGCGTCTCTCAGCCGCTGCCAGTCAGTGGGGCGTTTCATGGCCAGACAACGCCCCACCACACTCGGCACACGGCGATACTCTCGTCACGCTCGCCGTGGTCCGAGCGATCGCAGCAGCGCCGCCGTTCAATGACAGATAGCAGTTAGACATCTATGCCTCCATACATGCGCAGCCGCCAAACACTGGGGCATCCAAATCACCCCCGCATCCAAAAACAACACACCACCATCACCCGTCTCATCCAGCCGGACCCGGCTCCTCCCACTCCTCCTCCGGAGGAGGAACCAACAGCTCCAGGTCCGCCGGAGACCGGTCCGCCAGCCACCCGGCCTCTGGGGAGGATTGTTCTTCGGCCGGTCGGTTTCACCCCAAAAAACGGTGACCACTCTCTCGATGAAGACACCCTCACTCAAAGCGCGGAACAAATAAGAAAAGACCTTGGACGCAGCAGAGACTCAACGGGCTGGGCAGTGACCCAGGAATAGTCATCCTCGCGTGTACGAAGAGAGGGGGTCGGGGACATGGTTTTTCGCGGGTTACTGGGGAGTTGTGTGGGTTTTTGACAAGGACCAGTTGAGGGAGTGGCTGGTGCGGGTGGCGACAAGCCAGGGGCTATCTGCGGGGAGGTTCTCTGTTTTTGAGTAGCGGGCGAGGAGCACGCAGAGGAAATCGTTGATGCCAGCTTGCTGGAGAGCTCCTGCTGCGCTGGCCATTCGTGCACCGCTTACCCATAAATCGTCTACAAGGAGGACTCGTTTGTCTTTGAGAGAGGGCAAGTCGATTTGGAAGAACTCGGGTTTGTAGGTTTGACGGGGAAATTTCCCGATGGGGCCAGTGTAGGAAAGGGCAGGAGAAAGAAGATCGGCGAATTCGGGGAGGAAGGCAAGGGTTTGGTGGAGTGGATGTTGGCGGCTGCTGATCCGGGTGGGGAATCTTATGGAGGGCATGGCAATGATGGCTTGAACATTCCCGCCGAGAAGACACTCGATGTCCTCCTGGTTATACACAAACCATTCCCAAAATAGGGCGGCGAGGGTTGCCCGGTATTCGAGGAAGCCGTTTTTGTAGCCGAGAAGTTTTGTGTACCAGGGAGAGGGGTTCAGCATGGTAGTGATCGGGATGACGCGACCTTGGAGTAGCTCTGCCGGATAGATTTTCCCGCAGGAATAGCAGAGGGAATAGTCTGCTGTTACTGGCCCGAAACAAATGTTACAGACAAATGGCTCCCTCGCTGGGGGGACAGCTCCGAAAATATCCCGTTCTTGCTGGTAGATCTGTTCGGTGTCGGACATCAAGCCAGTTTAAGCTGTACAGGAGAGGTATTTTCGAGTTTGCGAGGAAGATCTCCGACAAAACGGTTAAGAATGTCGTCTGGTTTTGACACGGAAATCGCGTGGGTGCCGTGCTTGCCTTTCTCCACATAGGACCGGGCCCATTTCTGCGAGCCGACAAGGTCTTCATGCAAAAACACGGCGCGTCCCTGCTTGAGTGCTGCGTCCACCTGCAACCGCGTGCCCGAGCGTTCCCCAGCTTCGATAACGACTGTGGCGAGCGTAAGCCCGGACATTGTTTTCCTTCTTTCCGGGAAAGACCATGGTCTTTCCCGGAAAGAAGGAAAAAATTGCGTACAGAGCGCCCCCCGGGCACAGATCTTCTCTGCAAGGTTACGATTCTCGACAGGAAAAACAGTGTCGATCCCGGTGCCCATTACCGCGAGAGTTTGCCCTCCTTCCTCGAGCGCGACCTGATGCGCTATCGTGTCGATCCCGGTTGCCAGACCTGAAATGATCGTAAAGCCGGCTTCCACGAACGCGGCAGTGAAATCGGCCGCGTGTTTTTCTCCTGCGGGACTGGGATTGCGTGTTCCAACAACCGCAAAGGAATAGCTTGCTTGTATGTCGTTCCAGCTTCCCCGGAAAAAAATCAGCGGAGGTGCGTTGAACATTTCCAAGAGATTGCCGGGATAGTTCGCGTCATTGATTGTCCGCACGTCCAGCTTGTTCTCTTCCCAGCGGTCGACCATTTTTCTCGCGGCATCGAGTTGCATGCAAGCTTTTTCCGGAAGGAACCCTGCGGCTTCTGAGGGCAGTTCTGTCGCGACTTCTTCGCTGCTCATCTGTAGTACACAGACAGCGGATCCTCTGGAGAATGCCCATCCGGCAATGAGATGACTCGGGGACAGCCCCGAGAGCAGCACAGCAACTATCGCTATACGTTCATCCCGCTGGCTGTGGGGAACAAGATCCCGAACATTCAGAACAGGCATGACCGTTTCCTTCTCTGATCGTCGGCGCCGGCAACCCTCTAAAACCATCCAAGCTAGAACAAGACCACTCTTGGCACAAGAGTACTTTTCCAACAACGCCGTTTCGTGATGTGCGCAGGACAGTTCTCAAGACCGGTCTATCCCCACACGCGTGGGGAACGTAACGCGGAACGACCAAAAGAACCAAAAAACACACAGTTCGGTTCATCCCCACCCACGTGGGGAACATACTTTCTGAACAGCCTAGCTGAGCTGGCAGAGGAGGGTGGCGTCGTCGTCGTGGCGTTTGGAGCGGGGCCAACGTTGCCCGTTGGGATCGGTGTCTTCGGCTTGGCGGGTTTGGTGGATAAGGTGGGCGGGGCCATGGGTGGTGAAGGTGTCGAGGAGGCCCGGCCAATCGGTGAGGCCGAATTCGACGAGGCGGGCGGCGCCGTCAGTGAGGAGCGCGATGGTGTCTGGATTGTGTTCGGTGCCGGTGAGGGCATGGTTGGCTGCGGCGGGGTTGGCTGCGGCCATCCAGTAGCCGCCGGGACGATTGCGGGCGTCTCGTTCAGCGAGAACCAGTTTTTGACGAAGTGATGTTTTGCTTTGGTTGTGCGCGTTTTTGAGGGCAGTTCGTTGGTTTATTGCGATAGTTGAGAGGCGTGTGTCGGTGTGGTGGTGGAGACGACCAATGTGATCCTGAATGAGGAGGGTACTGTCACCGAGAAGTGCCCAATTAATTTTGGGAGATTGGTAGTGGACAATGATGGCGGTTGCTGAGGGTCCGTTTTGTCTGCGTCGGGGCAGGGATGTTGGTGGGTGACCGTGCGGATAGCCTGGGTGAGCGCATCGGTGGGTGTTGTGTGGGGTTGGGAAGTGGCTGTGCGGAGTGCGTGGTCAAGCGTTTTGACGTACCAGGTAGTGGCATGGTTACAGCAAGATGGGATGTTGGTAGGGAGAGTGGCTCCGTCGAGGCACCAGAGCCATATTCCGGTGGGAGTGGCGTGCCAGCCGATTTTGTCGTCGTTGATGGCATTAGTGGGGTCGGGTTCACTGTGATGGAGGAGTTTCATGTTGATGTTGGGTAGAGGAGCGGCGGGGTAATCGGGCACACGGATGTAATAGCGAACCCCGTAGCTGTTTTGTTGTATTCCGATTGGATAATCATTGAAAATAGCTGAGTACCTCTATCGCGATAGAGGTCATGCAGTAAAAGGCGATACCGGGAAACCGTGAAAAGTGTTTCCTGCGAAATTCGGTAAAAACCTGGATGGAAACAAAGAGGAAGTCATCAATGATCCGACCGTATTGTCCCGATGATATCGATGCAGTTATCGAGACTTGCTACCTTGCCCACCAGCTTTCGCACCCTTTTCTCAGCGCAGAATTTCTTGCGCAAGAAATGATAAAAACGCGTGATACTTATTTGCCCAATTCCGAAACTTGGATTTACGAGAAAGACGGCAAGCTACGCGGTTTCATTGCGCTTGTGGGGAACGAGGTGGGTGGACTCTTTGTGCATCCCGATGATCACGGAAAAGGTTTCGGGAAGGCACTCATGGATAAGGCAGTAGAACTGCGTGGCAGTGTCTATCTCGATGTGTTCAAGGAGAACAGCTTGGGGCGTGCTTTCTATAAGCGGTACGGTTTTCGCCTCAGTCACGAATACGTGCATGAGGAAACCGGAAACATGCTCCTCAGACTCGAATTTGGCTGAGCTTGACTGCGCACCCTGGAGCGAAACTTTTCCGCAAGACTGCAGCAGTCGTTTTGCGTGTGCACACCAGGAAAGACCAACTCTCGAAAGTTGAGATTGAAGATTTTCTCTGCTGGTAAGGATCATGCGATTGAAGGGCATTGTCACGATTTCGGAAGATCCGAAGTTTTCGGGACAGCGCACACCGCACCTTTGATCCCATGGGCCATTTCGTACTGCGCGTGGAAAGACCGGGCCTTATCTCTTTGGTTCCTTCTTCCTCGGAAAACGAGCGAGGAGATCGACGAAAGCGTGAACGAGAAAGCCTGGAAAGACCCGTTTACCCTGTCGAAATAACGTTCATACAGTCGGACCACTCCCTCTATCCAAAAAAAATTCGCCTTATCGCAGACAACCACACTCTTCCGTCACCTGAACAAACCGGCTGCATCCACGGCACCCCTTGCCACGTCCCTAGTTTGACTCACTGACTCGTTGACTCAGACATATATTGACTCACTCACTCATATATTCGCTCGTTCTTTGGTTCGCTCGTTCATACAGACAGGCACTCATTCACTCGGAGGAATATTCGATCCTTCGACCGCTCACACGTATGATGCCTCCAACGCACTCACCCATAGTCGAAGGACCCTCATGAGCGTTGACACCCTCGTCGCGCAAAAAGGCGGCGTCGGGAAAACCACTGTCGCTCTCGGAATGATTTACGAACGGCACCGCCGCGGACAGACAGTCCTCGCGATCGATCTCGACCCCCAAGCCAACCTAACGTCCGCGCTTGACCTTGACCAACCCGACGCCCACATTGCCCTCACCTACGCCTCCCCACACACCTTCCCGCTCCAAACCATCATCCAAACCACCCCGTGGTGCGATCTCGCGCCTGGACACCTCGACCTCGGCAATTTCGCGAACGCGCAACTCGATATGACCTACCTACGCGCGCTCCTCGACCCCATACGAAACCACTACGACACCATCATTATCGACACCCCACCAAACCTCGGCACCCTCCCCCGCCACGCAATGGTCGCGACCGACCGCCTCTACATCATCACACAACCCGCCTACTTCGCGGTCAAGGCCATGAACCCGCTCCTCGATGTCATCGTCAAATGCCGGAAATGGCGGCATGTCGAGGGAGTCGGGGACCTCACGATGGGAGGAGTCATCATCAACATGGTCGACGGAAGCCCCTCCACAGAAACCCGTGCACGCTGCAACGAACTTGAAAACGGCTTCGGCACCTCCATCCTCCCCTTCATCCCCAAACGCAAAGCCGCCGAGACTATGGCACCACGCCACGAACCCGTATGGATCAGCAAACAATCCGGCTGGCGCAAGATCGACATCGCCTTCACAACACTCATACAAACCATCGACAACACAAAATGAACCCCGACGACCCCGACGACCCCGCCCTCGACCACAACCTCGCATCCCAGGCATTCGGCAAAATCTCTCCCGAAGACACCAAAACCGCACACAACCTCAGCCAACACCAAGACGCCTTCTCCCTATCCTTACCCCCCAAAACACCCCCACCCCAACCCGAAATCCGACCCACACACCGCAAAATGCAACAAATCTGGATACGCCTCCCTACCACCATCCACCGCACACTCAAACACTACAAACTCCAACTCGAACGCGACGGCACCAACGTCTCCATGCAAGACATCATCAACACCGCCCTCACCACCTACCTAGAAACACGCCCCACACTCCCCCCACACACCCCCCCACACGACCACACAGACGAAATCACCAAACGCATCGAACGCAACACACGACTCCAACTCAAAGAAATCCTCCTCGAAGAAGAAGACAACCCCCAACACCCCACCACCCTCATGGATTTCACAGGACACATCCTCACCTGGTGGACAACCCACACCAAACTCACCGGAACGAATCCCGGGCAAACCCCTTCCTAAACTCGCGATCGGCACCGAACCAAACTCGATTCCAGCCATCCGGCAGGCAAACTACCCATAGTGTCTAGTGAACGTCTGGACGTTTCGTATGGACTGACTAACGCTCCAGCAACCACCCTCCCGGCGACACAGGTAGTCATTGCTGTACAACGGCTATGCCGGGAAACGCTTCACGAACTCGCGAACTCTCGAAATCAACTCCCCAACCTGGTCAGCTGTGTACTCATCGAACTTACTGTGAACAGCAGCATTCCGAATTGCGAGCATCATTGTCACATACTGCTGCTCAACTAGTGAGTAGACACCGGCTTTCTTGAGTTCCACATTCAGGTCTCCGGCACTTTTGGGTCGATTTTTTCCGTCACGGTCTTGATATTGTGCTTTGGTGCAAGCAAACGAAGATGCGACTCGAGTGCCGTATCCGCCTGGACAGCAGCCGTATCTTTACAGTCACTCTCATGTAACTCACGAGCAATCTCAAGAAAGTCCGAGAACATATCGGCATGGATAAATTCACTAACCGATCTGAACCGCCCATCCTGAAGATCCGCACGAAGAGCCTTCGCAATAGGGAGAAGACTGTCCGCCAAAGCAACATCAGAACTAACGTCGTCTAAATTCTTCTGGTAAGAATCGCCGGGGGTTGTAAAAGGATGGATCGCTGCCTTGAATCGATAGCTCCGGAGCAGAAATTCTTCTCTTATTTCCATTCCTTCTTGAGATTGAGATACAGGCGAACCAGAAATACCATAACCCCAATAGGGAGGAAAAACAGAACAAAACTCTTCGTATTCACTGATGAGCACCGAAAGCTGCTCGATCATTTCCTCGACTGCGATCACTTCGGTTCTCCAAACATGCTCTAGGCACTCTCACGATCGCTCGCGTAAATTACCATCTCACACATACCAACCCGACGTACCCAGGTGTGATCAAAAAACCGCCGACAGCCTAAAAATCCGCTACGCCCACAACATCCAACAATCCACACCCTGCCAGGTTAAAAGTCGACTTCTTTACAAAATCCCTTAAGCTCGGCCAGACGCCCGGACAGCCCAACAAACCCGGACGACAACCCGGTGGCAAACAGACAGCCTCCCGGCAACCCAAACGGCCTCGACCCGGCCAGCACAACCCAGACGGCCAAACAGACGGCCCCGGCCCAGCGACCCGGTGGGAACCCGGCCGACCAATTAATCATTGATCGATCATTGAGCCACCCAGACGACCGGCCCCGACAGGTTTGCCATGCGAAAATCGGTCGTATCATCGATGATCGCACCCAACAGAATCGCGCCCGACAGGTTCGCAGACAGGAACTCTGTCCCGCGCAGATTCGCCCTGGACAAATCCACAAAATCAAAGAGTCCAAAACCGGCGTGTAAAACCAAAACAAACCCTGCCGGTTAGCGGGAGACACCGAGACTGGCCGAGCCTCAAAAATGCCGTCAGTCAGTGGGGCGTTTCATGGCCAGACAGCGCCGGCGTTCAAGAACAAAGAGCAGTTCATCTCAATCCCCACCCACATGGAGAACATGTAGGTACAACTTGCGTACCAATGCACCAAATTATCGCGAGGTCATTTGGGCGATTCGTGCGTATGCGAACTGAACTGACACAAACAACGAATAAACAGCAACGGCAACGTACCGGCAAGGCCGTTTCGGTTGGAGCGAAGATCCGTTCAGGGATCTTCAGTTTGAGTCACTGACTCGTTGACTCAGATATATATTGACTCACTCATATATCGCCACCCCACTCACACACCCGGACCCGGTTCCTCCCACGCTTCCTCCCACTCCTCCTCCTCCGGGGGAGGAAGCAACAGCTCCAGGTTTTCAAACGTGATCACTCCATCGGTGGCCGGGGGAGGGTCGTCCTCCCACTCCTCCTCCTCCGGGGGAGGAAGCAACAGCTCCAGGTCCGCTGGAGACCGGTCCGCCAGCCATCCGGCCTCTGGGGAGGATTGTTCTTCGGCCGGAGGGGAGGCGCATTCCTCTCGCTCCGCCAGTGCGAGCTCCATTGCCCGCCAGCGCGGGAGATGGAGCTCTGTCCGTAGTTTCGCGGCCCGGTCCAGTAACGTCCGGGCGGCAGGATCAGGCACCACATCAGGTGGTATTGGTGTGATTTGCGGCTTTTGCGCCGCCGGAGGATTCTCCCTCACAGAAGAGGACCGCCCAATACCTAATTCCAGACGAAATCGCGGATCCTCCAACGTCCGTAATGTCCATCCACATAAGCGCACAACATGCCCGGTTTTCAATTCAAGTAGCCGGTCAACGATCGCGTCAGGCGTTGATTTCGCCCTATACGCACAGCGCGCGACTCCATCGGCCAACCGATGCACTGTTGTCTCGTCACGCCGGATCTCCTGCAGATACCGGCCCGTTACATCCCGCGTTACCAGCCTGTCCACCGCGCTGAACGCCTGGTCCAACACTTCTGCCGGCACACGCGCCTGCTCCTCCAACCGTACACTGCTGTCCCAATGCGGTTCTTTTTCACCAACACTATTATTTTTATCCTCAAAAACCTTAACGTATTGTTTGCCCCGCGCGGCAGGATCAGAGGATCGAAAAATTTGCTTGTTGTTACAGAGGACTGTTTGGTGCGCGTCTGATCCCACCAGTGAGCGCGTCTCATCACGCCTAGAACAAGCCGCCCAATCAGCGATCCAACCAAAAAAACGTGGCGCCAACGACCCCAACATCAGCGGCGAAGAACCGACCCGGCGCATACTCCGCCGCCCCGGACCCGGCACCCGAACCACCTGAGACAACGGCACCAAAACATTCGAGTAGCCCGGACGACCTATCGCCGCCACCCACAACAACCCCCCAAACGCCTCCCGACGCAACTGACGCACCCGCGCCCGCACATCCCCCACACCCAACCCCAACAACTCCGCCACCCGCGCCAAATCATCCACCAAAAACCCCTGACGCACCAGACTCAACAACGCCACATAAACCGTGAGCAGTCCAGCAGGCAACACCCGAATCGCATCCGTCGGCACCGCCACCGCCTCCCGCCGACGACCCGTCACCCCCACCAACGCCTCTGGCCATACAATTTTGTACCAATACGAATGGCGGTGCTGATATTCCCCGAACTCCACCAGACCCGCCCGAGCCAACGCATGCAACCCCCTGTGCGCGCTAGAACGACTCAACCCACACAAACCCCCAACAGCCTCCTGCCGCACCCGACACCGTCGATCCCGCCCCGCACGCGCCGCCAACGCCAAATACAAACGCGCCTGCACCGCAGAAATCCTTCGCGCCGCCAACGCCTCAAACAACAACCCAGACGGCACCTCAGCAAACAACCCCGCACCCGCCGAAGCCGCCACACCCGGCACAACACGCCGCACCGACACACGCGACCCCGAAAAACCCGGAAAACAAAGAACTCCATCACCAAAATTTGACGACAATTTAGCGAGAGTGGCGCCGGCGGTCGTAAAACCCATTACACTAGGTCTCCTATGTGCCTCTCACGCGAACAGGTCGCCAAACTCATGCGCGTGAGAACGGTTTGTTGGAGGGGAGAGGGCTTAGCCCTCTCCCCTCTTCCTTTCCAATAGGTAGTAGATATACCAGACAGAGCATGTTCTAATGTGATCACACGTCTGGAACCGGCAACACACGCGTCACCGCAGACCTACTACACCCCACCGCTCTCGTGACACTCGCCGGCGCAAAAAACCGAAACGGCCTATCAGTACGTTGCCGTTGCTGTTTATTCGTCGTTTGTGTCAGTTCAGTTCGCATGCGCGAATCGCCTAAATAACCCCGCGATAATTTGGTGCATTGGTACGTTGCGCGGAATACGTCTGCCGTACGAATGCACCAACGTGGCGAGGGTTGTTTTTCAGAGCTTTTGCAAGTTTTCTCCAGGGTTTTCACAATGGAAAAACGAGCGATATTCTGAGTTTTTGGAACAGGAGGAGAGGAAATGGCTGGAGATGCCGCCGTGCTGGGAGAGCAGTTTCCAGACGCGCTGACAGGCGAAACGTTTGCTCGGCGATTCATGACGATCACAGGATCAAGCGTTGTTTTGCTGACATTCCTTTCCTCGTTTGGAAACGTCACCAATCTGGGGCTCTACCTGGGCGTCCCAAATTTCATCGCATGGCTCGTCGCACCGGCCATCGATCTCACCGTGATCGGACTCGTGATCAGTCTCCGGTATTTATTGATGGCCGGCGCGACGAGCCGAGAATTATGGCCGGTCCGAGCACTGTTGATCATCGCCGGACTGACCATGCTGGTACTAAACACCGCCGACGCGTTATGGGTGCGCGGCCATTGGGGCGCTGCAGCATACGACGCGATTGGACCGTTGCTCATGCTCGCGTGGACATTGACCGGCCCGCTGCTGCTCCGGTATTTCAAAGAAATTTATGATGCCAATCAAAGACTTTTGACATAAACAACGCAATCGTTGGGACGAGGGGAAAATCTGATCGTGGTGTATGAGCCGCGGCCACCATCAAAATGGTCAAGGTGATGGCCGCTGCTGGTTTTAACTGGCGAGGGTTTTGCGGTTGTCGAGCAGTTCTCGCCAGCGGCGCATCGTGTCCTCGGGGCTGTCGAGCCATTCCCAGCGGGCGGCAAGCTCTGCATTTTCGCGTGTTTGGCCGGGGAGCCAGGCGCGGGTGATGTCGGCCCAGTGCTGGCCGGAGCTTACAGCAGCGGCTTGGTTTTCAATTGTTTGGATAGACCGGTATAAGGCGTCATTATCGTTTTGCACAGCGGCGTGCCAAGCACGGGCGACAGAAGCGCTTAGTGTGCTTCTGTGGTTGCCGGTTCGGTAGGCAAGGTCTTGGGCTTTTTGCAGGGTGGTATGGAATTCTTCATCAGGGACGGTACCTGCTGAGGCGATAGCGAGCGCGACGCATGCTTTTTGTTCGTCGATGAGGTTTCCGGTTTGTTGGGTGAGGCGGATTGCTTCGTGTGCATGGGTTTTCGCGGCGTCAGGGTCAGACCAGGCTTGCACGCGTGCGAGGTAGGCGAGGGCTTCTCCTTCTGCGACAACGGAACTGTTGATGCGGGCATAGGCGAGGCTTTGCTCATAGGCTTCGACGGCTTTGTCTATCTGGGCGCACTGGAAATGTGCATACCCCACATTGATCCAATAATCCCCGGTAAGCGCAGGTAGTTCATCAGGAGTTGGCATCGTCGCAAGGCACCCTCGCGAATCAGCCTGGAGGAGTGCTGCATTGGCGATCCAATAGCGTGCTTGCACGCTAACAGGTCCTTCTTGTCTCGCGAGTGTTGCAAGTCCAGGAAGAGCGATATTGCACCCCGCAGAAATCTGCAACACATGAGCATTCCGCAAGGTGAAGAGGTCGCGGGCGTTTTGAGGAAGAAGTCGGGAGCGGGCAGCTGTGGCGAGACATGCCCCAGCGTCTTCGAGAGTGCCATTCCGGTAGAGCCAGAGACCGTGTGCCCCACGAGCGAAAGCCGCGCCAGGAGTGTTGCTGGTAATTGTATTGGTGTCGACTTTGAAGGCGTTCCAGAAGCCTGCGAGGGCGAGGCGGTCCGCGGTTTTGATGAGCCAGTCGGGAAGCCGGTCAAGTTCGGTGGCGTGGGCGAGAAGTTGGGGGTAGTCGCCGGCGAGGTTCGCGAGGTCAGTTTGGGTGGCGGTGTCGCCGAGACGCTCGAAGTTTCGTTGGGTTTCGTCCCAGAGCTTGCCCATATTTGTCTCCTCTCCTTGCCGGATTGTAGGCCCACGAAAGCAAGGGCGATCGAGGCTTTTTGTTTTGTCTTTTGCTTGGTCTTCTGGGTGTTTGTTTTGTAGGCGAGTGTTTTTGTTGCGGGCGTCGTGTCTGGCGAGCCAGGGAATAATGGTATCGCGGTGCCAATAGCCATAGCCGGGAGCGGTTGGGGGACTGATATCGAGGGGTGGGCAGAAGACGCCGTGCACGGCCCAGTCGCGTAGGGTCGGGATGGGAATGCCGGTAATACTTGCGATTTCGGGCAGGCTCACGAGGTTTGTATCGGGCAGGGTTGGCTCGATGGGGAGCGTGTGGTCTGTTGATTCTGGAGATTCTGATGGCTGTGGGGGTTGTGTGAGGTTGTGGGGGTCGAGGGCGAGCTTGGGGTCGAGGCTCGGGCTGGTTCGGTTGCGTGTTTTCGTGAGCGAGGCGGGAAGAGTGTTGATCCAGTCGGCTATTTTGCCGTCATAAAACCAGTAGGGAACGCTTTTTTCGATGAGATCAGGGTAAGGCATGGGATGCCCAGGACAGCCCTCGTAATGCCATTGACGCAGCGTCGCTGAATCATGGCCGAGTGTGTCCGCGATATCGCTCAAGTCACAAAGACCGGCCTTGTGCAAGGTGAGATCGATCGTATTTGGTGGCAGGTCATCTTGGATCGTGCTGTCTGGTGTCGGGTCTACTGGGGTGGTGTCGGAGACCTGGTCTGGTGTGGGGTTGTCTGGTGTGGTGTCGGGGAGGCTCTTGAGGATTTTGTTGGTGAGGGCAGTGACGTTATCGATCCAGGGTTTGATTTCGGTGCCACGCCAGATGAGGAGTTTGATGGTATGGCCGTGCCAGGTGATGTCGTCGTTCCAGGCGGGTTTGGGGATGTTTCCTTCGCGATACCATCTTTTGGCAGTCTCGAAGTCGGAGCCGAGTGCGTGGGCGATATCCGTGAGAGTCCAGAGGAAAGGCACATTCGGTTGCTCCCAATCGTCCCAGGAGAAACCGTCAGGAGATGGGAGCACAAAATCTGGTATGGGATCATCTTCACTTGGGGGGGTTTCAGGACCGTCTGCTCCGGCAATATTCTGCGCGAAGGACTCTAAAAATTTCTTTTCACCTGAACTGATGTCTGCAGGATTGCTTGCGTTTTCGGGGGGTTCTCCGGTTTCTTGCTGGCGGAAGAGGCGGTATGCGTCTTTGATTTGTGTGTCGAGAGCGTTGGGGTGATTGTTGGCGAGGCTTTCCACGAAGAGGGCCTCAATCAGAGCCTCCAAGAGAGCCTGTCCTCTCTGATGTTCACTCTCAGGATGTTCACTTGTCGGGCTTTCCGAAAGGAAACGGCGTAGCACGATCCGGGTTTCTTTACTGCTCATACGTGCAAGCAGCTGATTGACTTGATCGTTGAGATGTTTGTTGGTGGTGCCCCCGTATGCGGGGTCCAAGGGTTGCAGACAGAAAAACAAGACGAGTGTGACACGATCATGCACGTTCTTTTCAAGCCAGGACTCGATTTCGGTTTTTTCCCAACGGAGAGGATCGTACGAGCAGGGCAAGGGGAGTTTGCCTCTCTCGAAAAGTGTTGACACGTATGTAGTGGAGACTCCAAGCATCCCTGCAACCAGATCAAGGTCACACTCACCCGGCAACAACACCCCATCGTGGTCGTCATCGCTGTCGTTACCGTCATGGTGATCGGTGCTGGTGTTGTCGGGGTCGTTTGGAGTGAGTGTGTTGTGGGGATTACTGGAAGGCAGGAGGCCGGGCGAGGTGTGGTGTAAGAAAAGTGCGTAGATCGAGTAGGACATACAAAAAAGCGTGATCGCGGCGCAGATGCCAAGGGTGAGCGCGAAGAGCATTTTCTTCTCCCATTTTTCGCACGCCCCCATTCCTGTGTGCCAACTTCCACATTTTCACGTTGGATCTCACAGAAGACCGGGTTCTTTTTTAAAAAGGGAGGGACAAATCAGAAAACCTCGGGAAGACCCATTGAGAAAACAAGGAAGAAATTTTATCGCAAGAGATCATTGAAGATTGCAGGCGCCATGAAAACCGTCAACCCAAGTGTAGCCACAACAGGCAAAAGAGCACGTACCCCTTGCGGTTCATGGGATATGCACTTCTCCATATCGCTCGTTTTTCCATTGTGAAAACCCTGGAGAAACCTTGCAAAAGCTCTGAAAAACAACCCTCGCCACGTTGGTGCATTCGTACGGCAGACGTATTCCGCGCAACGTACCAATACACCCTCCAAGTGCCTGCACTGCGACTGCCGGCGGTGACGTTGGATACGGGCGGCCCGCGACCTGTGTTGCTCTGGGATATCCGTGTCCTCCTGCCCTGGTGGGATCAGGCTGTTCAGGCCCGACCCGGTTCCGGTGTCTCCCGCTAACCGGTAGGGCCGTTACGGTTTTTTGCGACAGCGAGTGTCACGAGAACAGCACCGTATCGGCGTTCTGTTCCAGACTCCCGGAATCGCGGAGATCCGCCACACCATCACACCATCACAAGAACCCCCAAAGGGGGTTTAGGAATCTTTACCCGTGTTTACCAGGCAAAACATTCTAAATACAGATATATACTTTTTGTCTGAAGTGCTGCTATTGAGTGTCTCGTTTGCCTCTAATGAGGTATAAAACGTCAAAATTGTGAGTATTGACGTGTTTTTACCCCGGATTGCACACCTGATTGCCTGTTTCCACCCCGGATTGCACACCTGATTGCCTGTTTCCACCCCGGATTGCACACCTGATTGCCTGTTTCCACCCCGGATTGCACACCTGATTGCCTGTTTCCACCCCGGATTGCACACCTGATTGCCTGTTTCCACCCCGGATTGCACACCTGATTGCCTGTTTCCACCCCGGATTGCACACCTGGCACACACCTGATCGACTGGATTGCACACCTGGCACACACCTGATCGACTGGATTGCACACCTGGCACACACCTGATCGACTGGATTGCACACCTGGCACACACCTGATCGAC
>Ga0209344_10003159_pt1 | contig 16707 bp, 12 predicted proteins | sample Cruoilmetagenom6_FD_187293 | JGI IMG/M metagenome (GOLD analysis project Ga0209344, IMG submission 187293) | Oil polluted marine microbial communities from Coal Oil Point, Santa Barbara, California, USA - Santa Barbara Oil Seep Sample 6 (SPAdes)... | ecosystem: Environmental > Aquatic > Marine... | reverse complement strand
CAAAGTAAGTGCTCAAAATCGATTCATTTGTGGTTAAATTTAATATTTATTTTTCATTTTTTTACGCATCGATTCCCCTTTGATATCTATTCTGTGCGCATTATGTACAAGACGGTCCAAAATGGCATCTGCAATGGTCTGTTCCCCTATGATTTCATGCCAGGCTTCCACTGGTAATTGGGAGGCTATAATTATACTGTGCTCACCATGTCGGTCCTCAATGATTTCCATAAAGGAATGTCTGTTCAGGGCATCCAGGGCATTAAGGCCAAAGTCATCCAAAATGAGGAGATCCTGTTTTTCCAGTTTATTGATCTGCTTTAAATAAGACCCATCTGCTTTTGATGTCTTGAGCATGGTAAAGAGTTTGTTGGTATTGTAGTACATAACCTTAAATGCCAATGAACAGGCCTGGTGCCCAATGGCCGATGCCATATAACTTTTTCCGGCACCGGTACTTCCCGTAATAAGTATGTTCTGTTTTTGCCGTATAAAATCACAGCTCGCAAAGCGCTGTATCTGGTTTTTGTCCAGTGCTCTCGAGGCGTCAAAATCTATGGCCTCCATTACCGCACTGTACCTAAAGCGTGCGGCCTTTGTCATCCGCTCTATTTTTCGGTTTTGGCGGTCATCCCATTCACTTTGGATGAGATATGCTACGAGTTCATCTCCGGTATAGGTTATACTCTGTGGCGAAAGACTGCTGTCAAAGGCCCTGTGCATACCGTATAGCCTTAACTGTTTCATGTGTTCCAATGTCTGTGTGTTCATAGTTTTTTGGTTTTAATTTATTTATAATAATGGCTCCCCCTGATGTTATCATGGTGCGGGATATTGGTCTGTTCCTCGGTGCCCTCATCTAGGGTGTCCCATCCATTTTTAAGGATACGCTCTATGATGTTATAATTGTACGCGCCATAATCCAGGGCGCGCTTACAGGCATTGTCCAGCCGGGTATTGCCTACCTTTTTGGTGAGGTGCAATATGCCCAGGCACGATTTATAGGATTGCTCGGGATGTTGTTTCTTTTCCAGTATATGGATGATCAGCGACTTGCAGTGGACACCTATCTGCGACGCCCAGGCAATGAACTTTTCACTGCTCCACTCGCTGATAAAGCGATGATGGGAGGGCATGTGTTCCTTTATTGTGCTGTATCCATATTTCTGTCTCGCCCTTGGATGGACCGTAAGCAGTTCGTGCTGGCAGTAGATCTCTATTTCGCTATCTGAGTAGACCACTTTTACGCGCTTGCCTATATGCTGATAGGGCAGGCTATAATAGTGCTTGTCCTTGCTAAAATAAATATGGCTGTTTTTATGGACCGTCGCATTGGCGTAGCGTTTGATCTCATAGCGCTGGGCGGGCAAGGGCCTGAGCTGGTGCTTTTCAATCTCTTCGAATAACGAATGGCGGGAATATTCACGTCCCCTAAAAGATGTACTGATATGGATTTTTAGAAGCTCCAGTATGGCCTTGTTCAGGGCGGCCTTGGTATGGAAGGTCTGGTTACGCAATGGCGCAAAGACACGGGTGTATATTATGCGCACTGCGTTCTCAACGATGGCCTTGTCCCTGGGCCTGTAGGCCCTGGTGGGAAGTACCGCCGTTTCATAGTGCTCGGCAAAATCTACAAAGGTCTCGTTTACCTTAGGCTCATAACGGCTGCTCTTGGTGACCGCCGCCCTTAGGTTATCGGGCACCAGGGCCTGTGGTACGCCGCCATAGAACCAGAGAGCGTTTTCCACACAGCCTATGAAGTCCTCTTTCTTTTGGCTCTCACAGGCCTCAACATACGTGTATTGGCTACTGCCCAGTACGCAGACAAAGACCTCCAGTTCCTGTATCTCCCCCGTATAGCGATCTACAATGGAAAGCTTCTTGCCCGTAAAATCAATGAAAAGTTTATCGCCGGCCTTATGTGTGAAGTGCATGACCGGGGATACTTCCTTTACCCATTCCCTGTACCAATACCTGAACTGGGAAAGCCTGTAGCCATCTGGGTGCTTGGCAAAGTACTCTTGCCAGAGCAGTTCCTTGGTCACGCCCGTTTTGCGCAGTTCCTTGTCAAAGGAGGGAAAGTACTTCTCTAGGGTCAAGAGCTGTTGGCTCTTGCCCTTTTGGTCGGTCTTAAGGAGCCTGTTCAGTTCCTCGAGTGTCATCGCGGACACTTCATAGCTTGTCAGATGGTACCGATTAAAGAAATCGATATATTTAGTGATGGTATTGCGTGATAATCCTAGCTGAAGGCTTATTTTACGCTTACTGACGCCCTCACTGTAAAGTTTGAAAACCTGTTTTATTTTTCGCATATCTATTTGCTTGTTGGCCATAATATCTTTTTTTAAAAAGATATTTAAAGCGTTACAAATAGAATCGATTTTTAGTGGTTCACTTTCACCCGCTCCAGGTGGTTCACTTTCACCCGCCGCGCTATGCTCACATTAATCCGCTGTGGGTGGTATACTATGCCCGTTTTTTGCATATTAAATCAATTTTTATAGAAAATCAAGATTTGAAAGACAGCAATTATCAAAACAAAAAGACGAAAAAAAGTTTTAAAGGAATATAAAAAGGTAAAATCTACGAAAAGTAGCATAACCTTAAAAGATAAAATAGTTTGGATTTTGGTGCTTATCGTTTTTGTTTTGTTGATCCTATTTGTACTGTTTTTAAATTTCATGAAATACTTTATTTCTATATAATTCATTTCATTATAATCAGGTAAAAGGTAAAAGGTGAAAAAAATGATAAATCGACTTGCTTAAAGGAGAAAAGCGGGGTTTTTAATTGTTGAAGTATTTCGCTAAATAACAACGTTGGTATATGCTCTAGTTAGATAGATGTATTGCTAAAACAAAAAGCATCCTACTTTAAGTTCTTAAAACGGCCTTGAAAAATTTGATAAAATATTAAGCCAATCTTAAGAAAAACCAAATCTTAACTTAATTAAAAATTGTAACTTTTGCGCGATGAGAATATTAATAGTAGAAGATGAACCAGGTATATTCAACTTTCTTAAACAAGGTTTAGAGGAAGAGTCTTATGCTGTGGACATCGCTGAAGAAGGCAAAAAAGGGCTTGAAATGGCACTTTCAGGCGAATACGATTTATTGTTGTTAGATTGGATGGTGCCAGGTATAAGTGGGATAGAAATATGTCGCCAATTCAGAAAGGAATATCAAGAAACACCTGTAATTTTTCTAACAGCAAAAGACACTTTGGACGAAACCATTTTCGGACTTCAAACAGGTGCGAATGATTATATAAAAAAGCCATTTCATTTTGAAGAACTTTTAGAACGCATCAAGGTACAATTACGCCCTAAATCTGGAGAGCATTCCGTTTTTAAGCTTGGGAGCATCACGCTTAATACAGCAACCTATCAAGTATTTAAAGGCGACGAAGAAATAAGTTTGACGCAAAAGGAATTTGCATTGCTAGAGCATTTAATACGCAATAAAGGTATGGTATGCAGAAGGTCGCGAATTATTGAAAGCGTCTGGGATATTCATTTTGATTATAATACAGGCGTAATAGACGTGTTCATTAATGCACTACGCAATAAGCTTAAACTGGGAAAAGAAGAGAATTACATCCAAACAGTAAGAGGTGTCGGTTACATTGCAAAGGAACTATGAATTTAAGTTTTAAAAATAGAATAGCATTACATTATATGATTGCAACTGCAATTATAATGGCAGTTGCTTTTACAGCAGTTTATTTTGTAGTACAAGGTGTGGTGTATCAAAATTTGGATAGCGACCTGTCTTTCGAAGCAGAAAAACATACCAGAGAAATAAAAATTGTAGGCGATAGTATTAAAATAAAAAATAAAAAAGAGTGGGAAGAAAGAGAACATAGAGAGGTACAGGTCAACCCTGTTTTCATCCAGTTTTGGGATAAGAATGGTACTTTTATGGATAAATCCCCTAACCTAAAAGAAAACGAGCTTGTATTTCATCCAAAATCTAATTATGGAGGGCATTATAACGATATTTTAAATCAAAGACCCATAAGACAAGTACAATTACCAATTGAAGAAAACGGAAAAATAAAGGGTTTTATAGTCGCTGCGATGTCATTAGAAGCATCGCAAATGGTACTGTACAATTTAAGAAATATTTTACTACTGGTCTATTTATTGCTTTTGGCGAGTCTCTATTTTATTTCTAAATTCATCGCTGGCAGAAGCATCATTCCGGTAAAAAGCGTAAGGGAAACCACAAATAGAATTACTAGGAACAACTTAAACGAACGTGTGGCATTGCCTCAAAATAAAGATGAATTGTTCGATTTGTCTTTCAGTATCAACGACTTGTTGCAACGTATCGAAAACGCCTTGGAAAGAGAACGACAATTTACTTCAGACGCTTCTCATGAGCTACGCACACCTTTGGCAACCTTAAAAGGAACATTGGAAGTTTTGATTCGTAAACCAAGAGAACGTGCCGAATATGAAGAAAAAATCAAATTCAGTCTTACGGAAATAGATAGAATGACTGCCACAATAGAACAACTATTACTATTAGCAAGATTGGATACTATTACAAATTCAGCAGATGAATCCTTGATGCCTTTGGCGACCATAATCGATGAAATTCTTTCAAGACACAAAAACAAAATATCAGAAAAAAAGCTATCGATAAGTTTTGAAAATGATATTGATAATGAAACATTAGTACCTCAATATTTTTCAAATCTAATCCTTGAAAATATTATCGGTAATGCTGCAAAATATGCTAAAAACGCGACCAATGTTTATATTTTAATAACACAATTAGGTTCTAAAATAATCTGTAAGGTTCAAGATGAAGGTATAGGCATTAAAAAAGAAGATTTGAATAAATTGTTCAACAATTTCTTCAGGTCAGATGCACTTAACCATAGGAATATTTCAGGCAATGGTTTAGGTCTTTCTATAGCCAAAAAAGCAGCTGACGCTATAAATGCTAAAATTGAAGTAGAAAGTGAATTTGGTTTAGGAACTACGTTTACTATTATCTTTTAAGCCAATCTTAAGTTTTACTTCAGACAAACTTTAAATGACTGAAATACATTTGATGTGTAATTTAAAATCACATCAAAATGTTAACAGCACCACACATTCACGCCATGGTTATCCACTTCCCGATAGCCTTAATATTTGTCGGCTTCCTATCGGAAATAATAGCTCTTATCAACAAAAAGCAATTTTTTAAAAACGCCGCATTCTATCTTTTATTACTAGGTTCATTAGGAGCAATAGTAGCTTATGTAAGTGGTAGCTATGCTGGTGATGGAATGACGGACGGAATCCTTCAAGCACCTATGGAACTTCATGAAGAAGCAGCCACGATAACTTTATGGCTTGCAATTGTAACTGCCTTATTTAGAGTTGCACTTTACTACTTTAAGTATAATAGAACTTGGACTAAATGGGTGGGTATTATTCTATTTGCTGCTTTAGTAGGTTGGGTTGCCAGAACGGGGTATTTAGGAGGGCAATTAGTTTTTCAACACGGAGCAGGCATTGAATTAACACTTCCCGATTTTGGAAATGAAACGGGTGGGTAATAGTAAAAATTTCAAGCTCTTTTTAAGGAACAGCACATAAAAACCACAAAATGTGGATATGTATTTACATAAAATATTAAACAATTTAAAAACAAATAAAATGAAAAGAACAGCAGTAATACTAGTAATCGGAATGGCACTGTCAACTATGCTTTTTCAGTCTTGTAAAGATACTTCGGTAGATAAAATTGAGGTCAAATTTTCTGAAGAAATGGCTGAGAATACAATGGATACTATTAAAGAAAATGGAGACCCTCAAAAAGCAACTATTCAAAATATGAAGGATGCATTTAAGGGAGAGACAACGGCACATGCCAAGTATGCGGCTTTTAGTAAAAAGGCGGAAGAGGAAGGATACCCTGAAATTGCAATGTTGTTTAAAGCAGCATCAGGAGCTGAATTAATTCACGCAAATAATCATAAAGTGGTTTTACAAAGAATGGGAGAAGCAATACCTTCGGTTACGCCAGAATTTACTGTAGGTAGTACAATAGAGAATTTAAAGAATGCCATTGAAGGCGAAAGCTATGAGTTTAACACAATGTATCCTAACTTCATTAAGGATGCACACGCAGCGGGAAACTATATGGCGCAAATAAGTTTGACCTATGCGTATAAAGTGGAGCAAAAGCATAGGGATTTCTATATAAATGCTTTCAAGGCTTTGGAAGATGGAAAGGTAAGTTCATTGCCATCTGTTTATTACTTATGTCCAACTTGTGGAAACACATATGCAACAACTGCACCTGCACGTTGTGAAATATCTATGACCGACTCTAAATTATTTATAAAAGTGGACTCTCTATAAAGATTTTTGATTGATGGTTAGTGTTGATTGATTGACAAAGGCTCTGAAACTTCTTCAGGGCTTTTGTTTTTATTAACTTCTGTTAAATATTTAGTCAATCTTAAGAATATCTATATTCAGTCTTTAGAATACAAGATTACTTTTATAATAGAATTAGCAGTTTCACCCTTTAAAATGAAAAAGAAAAAAGATTCCCCTTAGCCATTAAATGTTTTTTGATTGGTTTTTTTGGTTAATAGTTGCAAGAGCTCTGAAAACTTTCAGGGCTTTTGTTTTATGCTCTAAAGAGGAAAAAATAATCTTAAGCCAATCTTAAGAAACGGCTTAGAATACTTTTAGACACCTACTTTACATTTGATTTTATTACTTAATAAACCACCAGAAAAATGTTAGAACGGATTATCCAGTACAGTATTCATCACAAACTTATTGTGCTATTATTTACGGCCGGAATCATCGGATTCGGCTTGTATTCTCTTTCCAATATTCCTATCGGAGCAGTTCCGGATGTGACCAACAATCAAGTACAGGTCATTACTACATCAAGGAACTTAGCCACGGAAGATGTAGAAAAATTCTTGACCTATCCCGTAGAATTGGAAATGGCAAACTTGCCTGGAGTAAAAGAAATCCGTTCGGTTTCCAAATTTGGTTTATCAGTTGTAACCGTTGTTTTCGATGATGATTTGGGTACTTATTTACCACGCCAGCTCATTGCCGAAAAAATTAAAAGTGCCGAAGAAAAAATTCCAGCAGGCTTTGGCAAACCTTTTATGGGTCCAGTTTCTACAGGTCTGGGAGAAATCTATCAATACGTAATCGATGTAGATGCCAAACATAAAGACCAATACTCACTATCAGATGTTCGAACCATTCAAGATTGGGTCGTAAAACGTCAGCTTTCAGGTATTCCGGGAGTTGTAGAAGTAAATACTTGGGGAGGTTACTTAAAAACCTATGAAGTAGCTGTAAACCCTGAAAGACTTCGTGCTATGGACGTTTCTATTTTTGACGTCTTTACAGCTCTTAAAAAAAATAATAGCGTTGCAGGTGGTGGTTATATTGAGAAAATCAATGAAAGTTATTTTATTAGAGGCGAAGGTTTGGTTACTTCTGTTGAAGATATTGAAGATATCGTTGTTACTAATAAAGGCGAAGTTCCTGTGTATGTTAGAGATGTTGCCAATGTTGGCTTTGGTCACGCCAACCGTTTTGGGGCAATCACAGGAAATGGAGACGGAGAAAAAGTACTCGGGCAAGTAATGATGCTTAAAGACGCTAATTCCAACGCAGTTATTGAAGCGGTAAAACAGCGTGTATCGGAAATACAGGCGTCATTACCACCAGGCATATCAATCAATCCTTTTTTAGAACGAAGTGAGCTTATTGGTAAAACGACTTTTACAATCGCCGAAAACCTGATTTTAGGGTGTTTGATTGTCATTTTTGTAGTGGTACTGCTTTTAGGAAATTGGCGTTCTGGTTTAGTCGTAGCTTCCGTTATCCCTTTGTGTTTGCTATTTGCCCTTTCGTTGATGTATATTTTTGGTGTGGACGCTAACTTAATGAGTTTAGGCGCAATTGACTTTGGAATTATCATCGATGGTGCCGTAATTATTGTTGAATTTATTGCCTTTAAAATTACCAGTCAGCGTGCCAAATTATTAGCACTTCCTAAAAATGAAAGACAAGGTTTAATAGATACAATAACTTATCAAGGTGCAACTAAAATGATGAATTCCGCAGTATTCGGACAATTAATCATCATCATAGTATTTATACCTATTTTATCCTTAGTAGGTGTTGAAGGAAAAATGTTCCGTCCTATGGCATTGGTGTTCTGTTTTGCACTTATAGGTGCAATGGTGCTGTGTTTTACCTATATACCAGTAATGGCTTCTTTGTTCATTAAACCATCGAAAACCGAAAAGAAAACCATATCATCTCGCTTGATTTCCTTTTTAGAAGATAAATACCGACCTACGATTGCTTGGGCATTACGTAAAAAGAGATTGGTGCTAGGTATGGCTGTTGGTCTATTGGTTTTTACAGGATTTTTATATTCCAGAATGGGCGGCGAATTTGTACCAACCTTAGATGAAGGCGACTTTGTTATTCAACCTGTATTAAAGACAGGGATGTCCTTAAGTAAAACCATTGAAGCCACTACGCAAATGGAAAAAATACTAAAAAAATTCCCAGAAGTGGAACAGGTAGTGAGCAGAATTGGTGCTGCGGAAGTACCAACCGACCCGATGTCTATGGAAGAAAGTGATGTTATTATAAAATTGAAACCAAAAGGCGAATGGACATCTGCCGATTCCAAAGATGAATTAGCAGATAAATTTAAAGAAGCCTTATCTAATGAAATCGCAGGAGTAGATTTTGAGTTTACCCAACCTATCGAAATGAGATTTAATGAATTGATTACAGGAGTAAGAGCTGATTTGGCAATCAAGGTTTTTGGAGAAGATTTAGACGTATTGTATCGAAAAGCATTGGAAATAGAAAAAGCCATTCAAAACGTAGAAGGAGCGGCTGATATTTCGGTAGAAAAAACAGCAGGTTTGCCGCAAATGTCGGTTAAATATAACCGCCGGAAAATTGCCAAATACGGATTGAATATAGAGGACTTAAACAAGGTCATTACAATGGGTTTTGCGGGAATGCCAGCGGGAACAGTATTTGAAGGCGAAAAGCAATTCGATTTAGTGATTCGTTTTGATGATTTGCACAGAAAGGACATTGAGAATATTGAAACCGCATCGGTATCACTTCCCAATGGAACAAAATTACCATTAAGCGAATTTGCAACCATAAGCTATACAAAAGGACCTGCAAAAATTTCGCGGGATAATACCAAACGTCGTATAGTGGTAGGTGTAAATGTTAGAAACCGAGATTTAGAGTCGGTGGTAAAAGATGTACAGGCAATTATTCAAAAGGATATCAAAATTCCAACAGGCTATTCTATAAGCTACGGTGGGCAGTTTGAAAACTTGCGCACAGCTTCGGCTCGATTAAAAATAGCAGTACCTATCGCCTTGATTTTGATATTTGTCCTATTGTACTTCGCTTTTGATTCCGTAAAAGAAGCGTTAATGATTTATAGTGCCATCCCATTATCCGCTATTGGTGGTGTAATGTTATTGTATATAAGGGATTTACCTTTTAGTATTTCGGCAGGTGTTGGATTTATTGCGCTTTTTGGTATAGCAGTATTAAACGGTATAGTATTGATTGAAGAGTTCAAAGAACTAAAAGCACACGGCATAAACAATATCAATAAACGAATATTAATGGGAACAAAAAATAGATTACGCCCTGTATTGCTAACAGCAGCAGCAGCAGCTCTAGGGTTTTTGCCTATGGCAATTTCAACATCTGCTGGAGCAGAAGTGCAAAGACCATTAGCAACTGTAGTTGTGGGCGGATTAATAACCGCAACGATATTGACCCTTGTAGTACTTCCAATTTTATATGCAATGTTCGATAGAAAAGGGCATCATCCTAAAAAGAAGACTAAAGTAAATTTAAAGGCGTTGAGCATTATGCTTTTACTGTTATTACCATTTTTTGGAAAAGCACAACAAAACCCTATGAATGCAGAACAAACAGTACAGTTGGCTATTGACAATAACAAAGCGCTTCAAGCTAACGCGAAAAGAATTAACCAATCCGAGCAACTAGTGGGTAGTGCCTTAAATATTGATAAGACACAGGTTTACTATGGCTATGACCAAAATAATATTGCTGAAAATGGCTTGCCATTAAAAGTTTTTGGAGTGAGTCAATCGCTTCAATTCCCAACCATTTATGGTGTACAGCGTAAGGTAGAAAAACAAAAAGTAGCATTGACGACACAACAATATCAACTAAACAAAAGGCTGTTAACAAAAGAAGTTTACATCGCTTATTACAACGTGGTTTATAATAATATTCTGGTTGAGCAATACACGTATTTGGATAGTTTATACGGTCAATTCGCAATGGCGGCAAAAAAGCGATATGATGTAGGCGAAACCAATTTATTGGAAAAACTAACCGCAGAAACCAAGCAAAAAGAAATAAACATTGCATTGACACAAGCGAGTGCAGATGTTTCAAAAGCATACACGATGCTCAACCAATGGGTACAAAGTGATTCATTGATTACCGTAAGTGAAGTCAAACTTCCAAGACTGGCATTAGAGGAACTCAATATGACAAACCACCCAGGAATGCTATATTACAATTCGGCAGAAACTTTGGCAAAATCATCACTTTCGTTAGAACGACAAAAACTATTGCCAGATTTACATTTCTCAATATTTCAAGGCACAAACAATGGTGTAAACGCAAGAAATTACAATGGATTTCAAGTAGGTGTAGCAGTACCGCTATGGTTTGGCGCGAACAAGGCTAAAATAAATGCTGCAAAAACCGAAACATTGATTGTAGCCAATGAATATGAAAACTATAAAATTCAATTGCAATCAAAATATAATGCCCTTCTTTCTGATTTAAAAAAGTACCAAGAAACGGTTGATTACTATGAAACAACGGGAAGAAATCTTTCAAAAGAATTAACAATAAACGCCTCAAAAGCATTCAAAAGTGGCGAGATAGATTTCTTGCAATACGTTCAGCTTTTGGAAAGTTCAAAAAATATTGAAATCAACTATTTGCAAAATTTAAATCAGTACAACAATACTGTTTTAGAATTAAACTATTTAACCAATTAATAATGAAAAATACACGAAACAATTTATACTTCAAGGGTCTTTTATTGCTCGCAATAATAACTTTAGCTTCCTGTAACTCAAACGGAAAATCTGAAGTTGCGAATACAGACACAGCTGAAACAACGGCAGATACTGACGTAATTACAATCACAGAAAATCAGTTTTTGTCCGGTAATATGGTGGTTGGTAAAATAATAACCCAATCATTTAATACAGTAGTAAAAGCCAATGGTATGTTTGCTGTTCCACCAGAGAATCAAGTAGATGTTAGTGCCTATTTTGCTGGATATGTAAAAAACATCAGCCTATTACCAGGCGATGCAGTTAAAAAAGGACAGACTTTATTCACGATTGAAAATCCTGAATACGTACAAGTACAACAAGATTTTTTAGAAGCCAAAGGACGTTTGAGCTATTTAAAATCAGACTACGAACGTCAAAAGGAATTAATAGCAGATAATGTCACTTCTAAGAAGAATTTTCTAAAAGCAGAATCGGAATATGTCGTTACATTGGCACAATATCAATCCCTGAAAAAGAAATTAAGCTTAATGAATATTAACCCAAACACTTTGTCTGGAGAAAACATCCGTTCGGTCATCAGCGTGCCTTCGCCTTTAACGGGCTACGCAACCACAGTTAATGCTACAAAAGGAATGTATCTAAATCCTTCAGATGTTGCGGTAACGGTTACCAATACAGATGATTTGCACATAGAGTTGAAGATTTTTGAAAAAGACCTTCCAATGGTAAAAGGAGGACAATCTATTAATGTACGACTACAAAACGATATGAATAAAGTGTATCAAGGCAAAGTGCATTTAGTAAATAAAGCGATAAATGCCCAAGACAGAACCGTCACCATTCACGGCGATTTGGTAAACGAAAGTGATGTAAAACTGTTTGCGCCAGGAATGTATATCGAAGGAGAAATATTAACGACTACCCAAGAACATCCAGCACTTCCAGTAGAAGCTGTGTCAAATATTGATAATGATTACTTTGTTTTGGTAAAAGAAAATGATACGACGTTTAAGAGAGTTTTAATAAAAGTTGGTGCTACCTATAACGGATTTATCCAAATTTTGAATAGTGATGATTTTAAACTAGATACCGAGTTTTTGACTAAAGGAGCGTTTAATCTAATTACAGAATAAATGGAAGACAAAACAGATGAATTAGACAATTATTTAGACAACCATTATATACACAGAAGTAATTGGTTAAGGGCAGCAGTCCTTGGAGCTAATGACGGTATTTTGTCAACTGCGAGTCTCGCCATAGGTGTTGCAGCTGCAAGTGCCACGCGCGAGCCTATTATATTGGCAACCTTGGCAGGACTTGTTGCTGGAGCTTTATCAATGGCAGCAGGAGAATACGTTTCCGTGAGTTCGCAAACCGATGTGGAAAAGGCGGATATCGAGCGCGAAAAACAAGAGTTAAAAGATATGCCCGAAATCGAGCTACAACGCCTTGCAGAAATCTATGAAAAAAGAGGTTTAAAAAAAGAAACTGCTTTGACGGTAGCCAAAGAATTAACAGAACACGATGCATTGGGCGCACATATTAGAGATGAATTGGGAATAAACGAAATAAGTCAAGCCAAACCTATGCAAGCGGCGTTTGCGTCTGGAGCAGCCTTTACAGTTGGTGGATTACTGCCGTTTTTAGTAACGCTATTTATTCCTTTAAGTAATATGGAATATTCGCTTTATGGTTTTGCACTTTTCTTCTTGATAATTCTGGGAGCATTAGCTGCTCAAACAGGCGGTTCAAGTATCGTTAAAGCCATTGTCCGTATATCATTTTGGGGAACAGTTGCTATGGGGTTAACAGCCTTAGTTGGCTACTTGTTTAATGTCAATATAGCTTAAATAACGAATATTAATATAAATTATAGAATTATGAACGACGCACATTTTCATTTAGTAGTAAATCATTTGCCTATTGTAGGCGTAATGATTGGTTTTTTAGTATTGTTAGCAGGTCTAATTATGAAAAAACCTCAGATAAAAAACACGGCATTGGGCATTTTTATTTTTAGTGCTCTAACAGCAATAGTTGCCTTTTTAACAGGCGAAGGTGCTGAAGAAATAGTTGAGAATTTACCTGGAATTAGCGAAACATTAATCCATAAACACGAAGAGTATGCAGAATTGTTTCTTACGATGATTATGATTTTAGGAGGCGTATCGCTTATAACGTTGTTTTTACAATATAAAAAACTTTCATTTTACAAATATGGTTTTATTGCAGGTTTATTGCTTTCAGTTACAACAATAATCATTTCAAAATATGTAGGAACTAGTGGTGGCGAAATAACCCATATAGAGATTCGAAGCGATACAAATGTTATTCAATTAGATGGAAACCAGGACCACAACGATGATTAGTAGCGTTGCTACATATTGTAAAGATTTATTGACGACTTCAAAATGTTCGGCATTGCCTTTTCATAATCTTCAACATACCAAGGAAGTGGTGCAGAATGTAAAATACTTATGCGCTGCTATGGATATTAATAAGCAAAATACAGAGATTCTTGTCGTTGCAGCGTGGTTTCACGATACAGGATTCTCAACCACCTACAAAGGTCACGAGGATGAAAGTAAATTGATAGCCACCCATTTTTTAAAAAAAGAAAAAGTTAGTAAAGATTTTATAGAAAAAGTCAATAATTGTATCGATGCCACTAAAATGCCACAATGTCCAACCACAGCTTTGGCCGAAGTGCTTTGCGATGCCGATATTTTTCACATCAGCAATTCGCATTTCTTTTATCGAAAACTTTTGCTTCGTAGGGAATGGGAAGTGTATTGCGATAACAAAGTAACCGATTTTGAATGGCATAAACTGAATTTAGAATTTTTAAAAAAGCACCATTTTAGAACCCTTTACGGAGAAGATATCCTTGAACAAGGAAAACAAGAAAATATACATAAAGTAGAACAAATATTAGCTAGTTACTAGCTGAAAATTACATCTTAAAAACCTTAAATAAAATGTCAAAAATCTTCCCAATGCGCTTCACTTTATTCAAAGCCTATATTGGCTTGTTTTTAATACTTTCTTTTATAGTAAGGTGTAGTTTCTTTATTTGGAATTTTTCTGAAGTAGATAAAGAAGCATTTACTCTTATTGAAACCTTCGGAATAGGCTTCTTGTTCGATATAGCAACAATTTCATTTTTTGCTATACCTTATTTAGCATACTTATTGTTTTTTCCAAAACGATTTTATGGTTCTATAGTAGATAAAATCATTACTTATTTTGGATTCTCAATTGGTGTGCTGATTATATTTTTTTCCTTCTTTGGAGAGTTTACATTTTGGGATGAATTTCAAAGAAGATATAATTTTATAGCTGTAGATTATTTAATTTATACTTACGAGGTAGTAAAGAACATTAATGAATCTTACCCGTTGCCTATCCTTATTTCTGCTATGCTTGTTCTAGTGCTAACAAGTATTTTTATTGTGTATAGGTTTGGCTATTTCAATAAAATGTTTAAAAGCGAAACAACATTTAAACCTAAACTAATCGCTTCGTTTCCTTGGATAATTATTGTGGTCATTAGTATGTTGTTTATTACGAATAAACAAGCTGATTTTTCTGAAAACCGATACAATAACGAACTGGCAAAATCTGGGATTTACTCATTTTTTGCAGCCTTCCGTAATAACGAGTTGCCTTATAATGAATTTTATAAAACCATTCCAAAAGAAGAAGCTTTTAAAACCGTTAAAGCGAGTTTGTTAAATTCAAAAAATGCGTTTGGAAATGCAAATATAAATTCGATTTATAGAACAATATTAAATACAGATAGTATTTCAAAATCCATTAAGCCCAACGTTATTTTTATATGCATAGAAAGTTTAAGTGGCGATTTTCTGAAAGAATTTGGTAATAAAAGTAATATCACACCAACATTAGATTCATTAGCAAACAAGAGCTTATTTTTTAAAAACCTGTATGCCACAGGAACACGAACCGTAAGAGGTATGGAAGCAATAACCTTATCCATTCCGCCAACACCAGGACGTAGTATTGTAAAACGAAAAAATAATCAAGATTTATTTACCATTGGAGAGGTATTTAAACAAAAGGGTTACGAACGTAATTTCTTCTATGGAGGCGATGGCTACTTTGATAATATGAACACCTATTTTGGAGGAAACGGTTTTAATATCGTTGATAGAGGACGTGGTTTTCTCTTGGATAAAAACATTACAACCACTCGTACTAATATTGAAGATGACGAAGTTACTTTTGAAAATGCTTGGGGAGTTTGTGATATGGATATTTACAATAAAGTACTAAAAGAAGCTGATAAGGCCTACGTAACGGGAAAACCATTTTTCGATTTTGTAATGACGACTTCTAATCACAAACCTTATACCTACCCAGAGGGCAAAATAGATATACCTTCAGGAACAGGGAGAAATGGCGCAGTAAAATATACCGATTATGCAATTGGTCAATTTATAAAAAAGGCACAGCAAAAACCTTGGTTTAAAAATACGGTATTCGTAATAATGAGTGACCATTGTGCAAGTAGCGCAGGACGTTGGGAATTGGATGTTAAAAATTACCACATACCGGCATTAATTTTCAATTTACCGAATCAACAACCAGAAAAAATAAACAAGCTGGCTTCTCAAATTGATGTATTTCCAACCTTGTTTTCGGCCCTGCATTGGAACTATAAGTCCAATCTCTTCGGAAATGATATTATGTCAATGCAACCACAAGATGAGCGTGCGTTTATAGGAAACTATAGAAAATTAGGGTATCTAAAAGACAATAAAATCTTGATATTAGATGAACAGAAAAATGCAAATTTCTACTCTTGGAATCCTTCAGATAATAGCTTGACAACCATTCCTTCCGAAGAAAGTTTTGAGAAAAAAAGTATTTCATTCTATGAGGTTTCAGATGATTTATATAGAAATGAAGGTTTAAAACTAAAGCGTAAATAAGGTGGTAACTATTCATTTCATAATTAACCCAATTGCAGGAACCGGTCATCATAGTTTTTCTGAAACATTACTTCATAATTACTTTGAAGTAGATAAATATAATATCAGTATTAAATTTTCAAATTACAAAGGACACGCAATCGATTTAACCAAAGAATCTATCAAACAAAAAGCGAATATCATTGTTGCTTGTGGCGGAGATGGCACTATAAATGAAGTGGCTTCAACTTTGGTTGGCACCTCTATTCCTTTAGGTATTATCCCAATTGGTTCAGGTAATGGTTTAGCTTCTAATTTGAATATTCCAAGAAATATTATAAAAGCACTTAAAATCATTAAAAATAATAACCAAACAAAAATTGATGTTGGCTGCATAAATGAAAGATATTTTTTTAGTAATACTGGTTTTGGCTTTACGGCTAGTGTTATAGGAAACTATGAATCTTTAAAGCAAAGAACACTTTTTTATTATATAAAAGCTTCTTTTAAATCATTTAAAGAATTTAATAAAGTAAAGGAAAATATTACCATTATAAATGGCGCTTCTGAAATCGTAAATCCATTTTTAATTTTTATTTCAAATTCAAATGTAATGGGGTATAATTTCAGTTTAACACCTAAAGCTTCATTACAAGATGGT
>Ga0209344_10003157_pt1 | contig 16710 bp, 16 predicted proteins | sample Cruoilmetagenom6_FD_187293 | JGI IMG/M metagenome (GOLD analysis project Ga0209344, IMG submission 187293) | Oil polluted marine microbial communities from Coal Oil Point, Santa Barbara, California, USA - Santa Barbara Oil Seep Sample 6 (SPAdes)... | ecosystem: Environmental > Aquatic > Marine... | reverse complement strand
ATCACAGGCACATCAGGATCAAATTGCGGTAAGTTATTTGCGCCATTGTTTCCAAACCTTGTTCCGTGGGCTTCGGTTGGGCTGCAATCTCTAACATCGCAGTCGCTTGCGTTATCGTCAAATTTATAATAGCCAATTAAATTTGCTTCTGTACCTGAAAGTTCTGTTTGATAATTGGCTTGAATTTCGGGTTGACTTCGCACACCATTCCAAATACGTAGTTCCTCAATATTTCCATCAAAGTACTCCCCTTGAAATCCATTGTCATGGTAGTTGCCAATATGAGTTTGGGCCGTTGTTTCGATCGTTGTTATGTTTCCTGAAAGGTTTACATAACCAATAGGTTCTTCTACACCATCTAAGTATAGAAGGATGGTATCTTCCCCGTCAAAAGTCATAGCCACGTGATGCCAAGTGTCATCAAAAAAGAAAGTTGTCCCTCGAACATAGCGGGTGTTTAAGCTCCATTGAGTTGTAACAAATCCGCTTAGGTAACCTTCGGTAGTAATTTGAAAGCCCCAGCCTCGATAATTCCCGGACTCGGTGCCAAGTTTAGAAATAATTTGTTTTAACCCTGGCTGATCGAACTTAATCCAAGCTTCAACGGTAAAGGGATCTGTAGGTGTAAACGCAAAATTTTGGTCTAAATTTATGTAGTCATCTGTTCCGTCAAATTGCAATGAGTGATTTTGAGATAGACTTGTCGCGTAAATCAAGGTTATAATAACGATGGAAGTAAAAGTTTTCATAATAATATATTTATAGTACTGTCCATCATTCCATCGGGACCAATTTTTGCTCTAAAGAATGAATTCGATTAGAATACTAGATTCAATTTGAAGATCGTGTAATTAAAAAAGGAAAACAATAGCGACTTCAGATGCGCTTACGTTTAGTTCATAAGTGTATAGAAGTTTTTCTTATGCGAAGCGTGCACTTTGATGCTTTTGGAAGAGATCTGTTATTAATTCAACTTTTCGGTAAGTTTTTTAAACACCTTTTTAGGATCTTTATTCTCATAAAGTATCTCATAAACTGCATTAATAATAGGTGTTTTGGCCTTTTTCTTGCCTTTTTTAATATTGAGTTCGTAAGCACTTTTAGTAGCGTAATAACCTTCGGCAACCATACTCATTTCCATTTGTGCACTTTTAACAGTGTAGCCTTTGCCAATCATGTTACCAAACATCCTATTCCGACTAAAAACAGAATAGCCCGTAACCAGTAAATCGCCTAAATAGGCAGAACCATTGATGTCGCGTTTCATTTTGTGTACTTTTTTGACGTAGCGCTTCATCTCCCGAATGGCATTACTCATCAAAACACTCTGGAAATTATCACCATAACCCAATCCGTGGGCAATACCAGCAGCAAGGGCATAGATATTCTTTAACATGGCTGCATATTCAGCGCCAATAACATCATCACTTGTAGTGCATTTAATATAATCGCTGCTCAACATTTTGGCAACCAGTTGCGCTTTTTCATCATCAATGCAAGCGATTGTGAGATAGGATAGGCGTTCCAAGGCTACTTCCTCTGCGTGACATGGTCCAGTGATTACGCCAATATTTTTAAACGGAATACCATAATGTGTAAAAAAATGATCTCCTACAATTAAGTTTGTTTCGGGCACAATTCCTTTGATAGCCGAAAAGATCACCTTTCCCTTAAGCGGAACGGTTACTTTTTCAAGCTCAGAATAGATAAATGCTGAAGGAATTACAAAGATGAGATAATCGGCATAGGTAATCATCTCATTGATATCATTGCTCAGTTTTAGCTTGTCGGTGTCAAATTCTACAGAGCTTAAATAATTCGGATTGTGTTGCTCTTTTTTGAGATGTTCAATAGCATAAATACTTCGCATGTACCAGCCCACTTCATCCAAATTTTCACATAACATTTTCACGATGGCCGTAGCCCAGCTACCACCACCAAAAACAGCAAATTTTGTCGGGTTACTCATAGATTGAATTTCAGTTACTCAAAAATACGCAAATATTTAGGTATTATAATATTCAGAGAAACAGCGATTTACGTTTTTGGCATGCCTTTTGAAAATTCAGAAATAGAAACTTTTAAAACACAGGACTTATGAAGACGACAAAACTACTTTTCGGATACAGCCTTTTGGCCCTATTTTTTACTTCGTGTTATACCGAAGTTATCATAGATGAAGATCCTTATATCGATCCTGTGCAATCTATTACTTTAAATGAATTATTGCATAGCTACGAACTCTGGTATGTCGATGTTGACCGTACACAGGGAAATGGTTATATTCCATTTATGCAGAAAGCATTTACCATGTCATTTAGAAATGGAACCGTGTTCGCAAATAACAACCTTGTCGGTATTGGTGATCAAGGAGGTGGCTACGGAATTGACGTTGGCTACTTCGATACATTCAATTTTGATATGGACATTTCACATGATATCGATGGTTTTTACACTTTTGAAGTAACTCAATTGAATAACCATGAAATTGAGTTGTACAACCGCAGCTTAGGACTTTCGTACATTTTAGTTGGTTATCAACGGAATACCTTCGATTATAACAAGCTTTTCTATGAGAACATTCACTACTTTTTGCAGGAATATGTTACTTGGGAAAAGACCTATACGAGCGAGTACGGACAGCTAAATGAATTTGATAACGAGAATTTTGTACAATTTCTGCCAGGTGGCGGTGATGGCAACTTTCGGAGTTCTCAAGATCCTAATGGTATGAATATCAACAACATTTATTGGGACTATTCGGGCATCTATAATGTAGACGATGTTCCTGGAAATAGCTACCTCAAATATTTAACATTGGATTATGATTATCTAGGCAATGAATACTTTGATTTGAGCGTTCTGGATGACAATACGATCGAATTATTCCATGAAGCGTCAGGAACTTTATACCGATTTAACGGTCGTGGATATATTCAGTATAAAAATAGTGAAGGAAAATTACGAGAATCTAAAGCAACCATTGCAAAGCAGATGGTAAAGATCAGTAAATTCTAGATCGCTCAATGAAGAGCAAATAACAATTTTTTTGGTTGGTTGAACCGCTCCGCGAACTTCGGTTTGTTTGGGGCGGTTTTTTTCTGGACACAACACACATAACGCGAAGAATATATTTGTACTCTCTACATCTCTTATTGTATAATTAGTTGAGCGTTCCCCAGATATTCGCCAATGCTCGGTCTGGGTCAGGCTTTCGGCAGTCGCTTCACGCCTTCAGCGTAAGAGCTCCAACAGAGCCTCAAAAGCATAGCATTCACGACAACTTATTTATTGAATATAAAAATTAGGAGTAATCCTTAACGCAAGATGGTTCTTTTTTGCATTGCCCAAAAAGGAACCAAAAAAAGTCTAGCCGGAGCATTTTTTTTCTTCCGCCACGCTTTCAATGCTGTATTTAAAGCTTTCCCAGAAATAATAGTGAATAGGTGGAACTGCGTTTCGCGTAGCGAAAATAGAGCATAAAACGAAAGCCGCTATGGTTTTACGGGTGTAAATATTTCCTTAAAAGCTTCTTGAATTTTTGGTCCGTTTTGCTTCAAGGCAAAATGAATAAAAGACTATTTATAAAAATGCATCTCATCTAAATAGGTCCAAACACCTTCCGGGAGCATAGGTCTGATGTTTTTTCCTGCTTTAATTGCCTTCCGAATAAACGTGGAAGACAATTCCATAATAGGCGCATCAACCTTCGTGATTTTAGGATGACCACTAAATTGAGTTTCAATAGTGCCTTCAGAAATACGCGGATACACATAGATCTCGTAGCGGTCTAAGATGACCTCAAAATTTTTCCACTTGTGGAAACTCTTTAAATTATCTTCCCCCATGATCAAACAAAAATGCTGATCTGGATAGATTTCTTCTAAATGTGCGAGTGTGTTTACCGTATAATTTGGCTGCGGAAGGTCAAATTCGATCTTACTCGATTTTAATTTTGGGTAGTCTTCCAAAGCCACATCAACCATCGCTATACGATGATGATTGTCTAAGAGACTACTTTTCTTTTTATGCGGATTATGAGGCGTAACCACCAACCATACTTCATCGAGGTCGCTAAATTCGGTCATATGGTTAGCTATGGTAAGATGACCAACATGAATGGGGTTAAATGTCCCAAAATAGAGTCCGATTTTCTTTGCCTTTGCCATTTATTCCTCTTCGGGATGATGTTGTAAAATTTCGGGTTTCGCAATAAAGTCGGCTACCAATGCATGAGCTTCATTCAAGGCGGTTCCTAGGTGATTGTTTTCAATGATAAAGTCGAATTGCGGTGCCGTAGCCAATTCCACAGAAGCTTTTGCAATGCGCATATTGATACGCTCGTCACTTTCCGTTTTACGCTTTTTGAGGCGTATTTTTAGTTCTTCCACACTCGGTGGTTTTACAAATACGGCCAAGGTTTTGTTCGGAAATTTCTTTTTGATGCGTAAACCGCCAACCACGTCAATATCAAAGATGACATTTTTACCCATGGCCCAAATACGTTCTATTTCGGTATTTAATGTTCCGTAGAAATTATCGCGATAAACTTCTTCCCATTCAAGGAAGTCGTCGTTTTTAATGTGTTGTTTAAATTCCTTCAGACTAATAAAGTAGTAGTCTTCGCCATGCTTTTCCTCTCCACGGGGCTCTCGCGACGTAGCGGAAACTGAAAATTCTAGATTTAGATTTTTCTGCTTTAAAAGATGCCGTACAATGGTCGTTTTACCACTACCGGAAGGCGCCGAAAAAACGATTAATTTTCCTCCCCTCATTACAATACGTTTAGCGCTTGTTCTTTAATTTTCTCAAGTTCATCTTTCATTTGAACCACCAATTGTTGCATGGGTGCAAAGTTAGATTTAGAGCCAATAGTATTGATCTCTCTCCCTATTTCTTGGGTGATAAAACCGAGTTTTTTACCATTTGAATCTGAAGAAGCAATAGCCTCTTTAAAGTAGTTGAGGTGGTTTTTAAGACGTACCTTTTCTTCGGTGATGTCGTATTTTTCCAGATAGTAAATAAGCTCTTGCTCAAATCTATTTTCATCAACCTTTTCTTGGAGTTCACTTACCGCGGTACGTAGGCGTTCTTTAACGTTGTCCATACGCTGACTATCAATTTCAATAACTTGCTCAAGCAAATTCTCAATGATGTCAATGCGTTCCACGAAATCGTTTTGTAGCACCGCACCTTCGTCGGTTCGATACATATTGATGGCAACGAGCGCTTCGTTGACAGCTTCCAAGATCGAATTAAATTCAGTTTCATCAATCTCCTCCCGTTCGGTTTTTAACGCATCGGGCATACGGATTGCCATTTTTAAAAGCTCTATTGCATCACCGTCCACAACGTTTTGTAGTTGCTTCATATATTGTTTAACAACCGTTTCGTTGAGTTGCGTAGACGTTTCTTCACCCGTAACTTCAACAAAAAGATTAAAATCTACCTTGCCGCGAGTTAACGATTTAGCCAACATATTTCGAATATGGAGTTCCTTTTCACGATACGAAGAGGGTACGCGTGTATTTAGGTCGAGATTTTTGCTGTTTAACGACTTAACTTCGACAGTTATTTTTTTGGAAGGCAGCTGTATTACAGCTTTGCCATATCCGGTCATGGATTGAATCATACGTAAGAGTTACTTCTTGAGGCGCAAAGGTAGTAATTTTAGAGGTAGTTACTTTGCAATCGATTTTGGGGTTAGAATTTATTCTGAAGATAAAAATTCGAGCGTTCTCTCTTCGGAATAATAACGTTTATTGCTCTTGTGAAAACCAACATGCCCACCGTTATTTGGAGCTTCTAAATAGACAGATTTAGAATTTTCTGCCAATGCGTACGGATACGATTGGTCGCAAAGAAAGCTATCGTTTTTTGCATTTAAAATAAGCACCGGAATAGTTATATTGGGTAAAAACTGCAGACTGCTACTTTTGCTGTAATAATCGAAAGCATCATCAAAACCATGTGCTTTGGCAGTATAGAGGTGATCAAAAGCCAACAATGATTTAATTCTTTTCAATTCAGCGGCGTTCATTTTGTTTGGAAATCGCTCCATTTTTCGCTTGTACTTATTGCGAAGGTCATTTAAAAAAGTGGTGTGATAGATCCAGTTTTCACGACGTTGTAAAGCCCGAAGCGCCCCTTCAAGATGCAAAGGGGAAGAGATAGCCACCGCTTTCTTTAATTGGTTTGGGTAGGTATTTCGCTCACCTAGATATTTTAAAACCAAATTTCCGCCTAAGCTAAACCCAATAAGTGTGATTTCTTCATACTGGTCTAACTCGATCACATGGTCTATCAATGAGACGAGATCTTCGGTACGACCACTATTATATGAGATATAGCGTAGGTTTTCTTCGCCACTACAGCCACGATGATTCATAGCTACTGCATCCCAACCATGTTCAACCAAGATCTTCGCTTGCCCTTTGATATAAACCCGTTGTGCATTTCCTTCGAGGCCATGAAGTAAAATGGCTACTTTGGTTGTGGTTTTTTTACTGAAAGACCAATCTAAGTCAATAAAATCATCATCTGGAAGGAGAAGACGTTCTCGTTCTTGGATCAACTTCGGAATTGGACGCAACTTAGCCGAATAGATAGTACTAAAATGCCCATTCTTAAAAGGACCGCTTGCGCTAAATGGTGAGTTGATGATGGGCATAGACCGAAATAGAAAAAGAATTTGAAAACGCAAAAATACAATACTCTAACCGATTTCAAAATAGGTTTGGTTATTTTGATACCAATTGGTATCTTTGTTTATGCGTAATGCCGAAAATACAAAGAATACCCTTATCAAGGCCAGTGCCAATTTGTTTAACATACAAGGTTATAAAGCGACCTCTATTAGTGATATTACCAAAGCGACCGGTTTTACGAAAGGGGCTATTTATAGGCATTTTGAAAGTAAGGCAGATCTAGAACAGCAGGCGCTTCGTAGTTTGGCAAAAGCAATGTTTGAAACTATTGGAGTTTCCATTAAGGAGGCGGAAACGTTTAAATTAAAGATGGAGGCTGTATTCTCTTTTTTTGAGGAATATATGCATACACCGCTTTATCAAGGCGGTTGTCCTTTACTGAATGCTGCTATTGAAGCCGATGATGCTAATCCGTTGTTACGTCAGCAAGTATTCAATATGATGGCGCAGTTAAAAGCATCTGTAGCGAAGCTTATTTCAAACGGAATTAAAAATAACCAGGTGTTGGCAGGAACAGATGTTGACTTTTTTAGCACGATTTTTATCGCTACGCTGGAGGGAGGTATTATGATCAGTAAATTGGAGCGTACCGATACCGCCATTAAACAAACCATCGTGCATTTGAGAAATACGGTTGATCGTATTTCAGTTTAAAAAAATTTAAAAATTCTGATACCAATTGGTATCATCCATGAATTATGAAGAAATTGATTCCAAAGGCAATCGGATTGTTTATTAACACAAGCGCTGCCGTTGCTCCATCTTGGAGCACCGAGTATTCTTTCGACCTACTTTGTAAGGTAAAACGTGTGGGAGTTTCAGAGAAAGGAAAAGAATTTTTTACAAACGGGGAACAGTTTATTCAAGAAAATGGCGTGTATAACACGGTACTCCATCGGTGGGGAACAGGAGATAAAAAACTGTTTTTTCTTCATGGCTGGATGAGTAATTCACAGCGTTGGTTGCCCTATGTGGAAGCAATCGATTTAACTGAATATACCGTGTATGCTCTTGACGCCCCTGGGCATGGTCTTTCAGAAGGGAATAAATTGACATTAGAAGCTTTTAGACAAGGTGTGGAAATGGCATTAGCGCGTATTGGACCTATTGATACCATGGTGTGTCATTCTTTTGGTAGTCTTGCCGCGGCATATAGTTTTCTTGTCGATCCTAGTATTCCTGTTAAAAAATATGTAATCATGGGTGCGCCGTCAGGATTGGATGCTATTTTTGTTTTTTTTGAATCAATACTGGGTTTATCTGAACGGGCTATTCGACTCTTAAATGATAAGGTTGATAGTATTTTAAAGATGCCTTCGGAAGAAATAACGATAGCACATTTTTTTCAGAAAGTAGCACAACCGTTATTGGTAGTGCATGAAAGAACCGATAGCATAACTCCGTTTGATCCAGTTCGAGTCGCTTCCGAAGAAAACGCCAATGTAAAAACATTTTTTACCGAAGGACAAGATCATAACCTAAAAGGACCTGAAACTGTAAATAGAATTATTGAATTTATAAAAGATTGACATGTATTTAAAAGAATTTGAAGTGCGTTGGAGTGATATTGACGCAAATAGACACCTAGCAAATAGTGCTTATATTAATTATATGAGCCATACGCGTCTTAGTTTTATGCTCGAAAATGGTTTTGGGCAGACAAAGATGGTAGAACATAACATAGGACCTGTCGTGTTTTATGAGCATATGTACTATTTCAAGGAAGTTTTTCCTGGCAAGCCCATTCAGGTTTCGCTAGAGCTTAAAGGACTAAGCGAAGATGGTACTTATTTCTCTTTTCTGCATAATTTTTATGACCACAAGGGAAGAAATATAGCGCGATGTGAGATGATGGGTGGTTGGATCGATCTAAGAGAAAGAAAGCTACGAGGCCTTCCTGAGGAGTTGTATAATAGCTTAAACAATTTGGATCGTACTGAAGATTTTTATACAATTACCAAAGAAGATACTCGGAAATTCGGACATGTTCCAGAACATTTGAATTAACTGACGTTTAACGAAATATAAAAAAGCCGCGACAATGCGCTGTCGCGGCTTTTTTATGTTTTATAAATTGTTGTTAGCTGTTATAGAAAAATTGCTCTTTTACAATTTTACCATCTTTTACTTCATAAACCCCTATCTCGCTCATGGTACTGCGTTGACCGCTTGGCTTATGGGTTGTATCCATGGTATGACGAACGCTAAACCAATTATCGGCGACAACGGGCTCGCTCGTTTCGACTTTATGAACTTCAAAATTTTCGTGCCACCATTCACCTTTTTTAGCAACTTCCGCCATTCCATTTGACACTTGGTTCTCACTGCCTTCCATTTCTATGCTTACAATGTTTGGGCTGTACAATTCTTCATAGCAACGAGCTTCTTGTCCGCTGTTGCACCAATTTACCAGATTATGAGCAATTTCTTTCGTATCCATCTTTGTGTTTTTAAAAGTTAGGATAGGTAAGATACAAAAATACGGACTATCTAAGATGTGATTTTTTTCTTCCTTGTTGTAAGAAAAACGCCCAAAAAGATAAGGGCAGCAGCTACAATTTTTAGTGTAGTTAAGGTATCTGCGCCAACCAAAACGGCAAAGATTGCAGCAATTAGAGGTTGTAAATACATAAATACACCGATCACAGAAGGGCTCAATTGTTTGAGAGCATAAATATTAAAAAGATAGGTGAGTACGGTTGTTCCAACAACAACAAAGATCATTTTCCAAATCGAATCAAAAGAAAGTGAAGTCCATGCTACATCTAAAAACTCTGAATATCCTATTGGAATATTCATAATAACGGCAAATAGGAAGAAGAACTTCATCAATGTAATTGCGTTATACTTAGCTACGAGTGGCTTAACAATAATTAAGTAGACCGAATAAGACGCTGCATTCACAATAAACAACAAATTACCAATCGGTATATTCGGTGCGTTTGTTTGCGTTTTTGGTCCGAATAGAATCAAAACCAACGCTCCTGTAAGTCCTAAGCCAATCCCGATCCCTTTCAGCAACGTAATGCGCTCGCGTAGAAAAAAGGCCGAAAGCACGAGCAGTAAAACGGGAGCGATGGTAATAACTACCGAACTATTGATAGGTGTTGACAGACTTAATCCTTTAAAGAACATGGTCATGTTTAAGACCATTCCGAAGAAAGCACATGCTAAAATGCGATACCAATCCCTTTTGTCTACCTTTTCTGAGGTATAGAAAAGACTGATGATCCAAAAAATGAGGGCAGCGCCACTTACACGAAGTAAAATAAAACCAAATGGTCCTATTACATCGGGCATGAGTCCTTTGGCAATGGTATGGTTAACTCCATAGATCGTGCTGGCAGCAGTTGCAGCCAAAAGAGCGAGTGCACGACTGTTCATTTTTTATGGATAGAAGCTTTGGCGTCATCGACCGTTTTTTTGCTATTTCCAACAAAAATCTTGTCATTATTAATGATGACAGGTCGTTTTAAGAAAGTGTAATGTTCAAGAAGTAGATTGAGGTAATCTTCGTCTAATAATTGCTCGTTTTTTAGATCTCGTTCTTTATATAAACGAGCACGTTTGCTAAAAAGCGCTTCATAGCTTCCCGTCATATTATACATTTCTCCTATTTGCGCTTCAGTTGGCGGCTGCTGTTTAACGTCCTGATGTATAAAAGATTGCGGAAGCTTTAATTCTTCCATAATGCGTTTACACGTATCGCAACTGCTTAAATAGTAAATTTTCTTCATGCTCTTTTTTAAAAAGAATTAATCAATCCTTTGGATTAAACGTTAAGAATGGGGCAGCTTCTTCCAGTGGAATTTCCACTTCAATAGGGCCGGCCGCATAACTTGCAATTTCATATGGATTATAATGTAAAATGAGATGTTCTTTTGTAAATCCGATGGTTTCTGGCAATTGGAAAATATCGTCCTCAAACCAAAATCCGGCTTCGTTTAAACTTGCAGATTCACTAATTTCGTGCGTTTTCCGAAAAGCTTTTTCAGCAAAACGGGTAAATGCATTATGATCGTTGAATAACATGTCGTTGTTGATTACCGCGCCAGTCTGTGGATCGTAATTTTTGAAAGTGACCGAGCCGTACCCGTGAGCACCGCCTGTGTATAGATATTGTCTCATTTCAACAGAAAAGATGTTGGGTGTTGAGATTGTGTTAGAAATTGAGATCTCCGCGAAATATTCGGCGGCCATATCTGGGAATTCGGCACTTTCAATACGATACATTTTAATAAAATGTTCGGCTGCATCAGATACCGATGTTGCCTTAGGGAGTTCTTCCTCATCTCCCAAATAAAGCGCGTCTGATATAAATTGTTGCACGTCGCCATTGATCAATTTAGCTATTTCTTCATCGCCAGCAACTTCAAAATAGTCTACCGTGATCTCTGGACAGGTTACTTTCTTACAGGCATCTAGTGTGGTTTCACTAAAACCTTCCGAAGTAATTGTCAAAGGTTTTTCATTACAGCTTATTATTGCGAAAATAGTAAGTAAAAGAAGTATAACTCGACTCATTCGTGGAAGTGTTCTTTTTTGAATAGGAATGGATGTGCATTTCATACGTTAAAAATACGACAGTTTTTTTAATGCGAAAGGAAAGGATTACTTTTGAAGAACAGAATTATACATAATTTAAAATACCACGAAGCGTGGCAATACTATGAAATTTAACACAAAAACGATACACGGAGGACAGCATGACGTAGATCCAGCTTATGGATCGGTAATGCCGCCAATTTACCAAACGAGTACGTATTCGCAAACCACCCCAGGAGGGCATAAAGGTTTTGAGTATTCGCGAAGCGGAAATCCAACAAGAGCTGCGCTTGAGCGTAGTTTAGCAAGTATTGAAGGCGGTGAATTTGGACTCGCTTTTGGAAGTGGACTAGCGGCTATTGATGCCGTGATGAAATTGTTGAAACCGGGTGATGAGGTGGTTTCTACCAATGATCTTTACGGAGGAAGTTACAGACTGTTCACAAAGATCTTTGAAGATTTCGGAATCAAGTTTCACTTTATTGGGATGGAAGATGCTGCCAATATTGAAAACTACATCAACGAAAAAACAAAATTGATCTGGGTTGAGACACCAACCAACCCTATGATGAATATTATTGACATCAAAGCAGCTGCTAAAATTGCTAAAAAACATGGAGTTTTACTCGCTGTAGACAATACGTTCGCAACTCCTTATTTGCAACAGCCACTTGCGCTTGGAGCAGATATTGTGATGCATTCGGCAACAAAGTATTTGGGCGGACATAGTGATGTTGTTATGGGTGCCTTGATCGTAAAAGACAAAGCGCTTTCAGAAAAACTCTATTTTATTCAAAATGCGAGTGGTGCGGTTTGTGGACCTCAAGACAGTTTTTTAATGCTGCGCGGAATCAAAACATTGCATATACGTATGCAGCGTCATTGCGAGAATGGAAAGGCGGTTGCAGAATACTTAAATACACATCCAAAGATCGAGAAGGTGTATTGGCCAGGTTTTGAGAGTCATCCAAATCATGCCATAGCAAAAGCTCAAATGAAAGATTTTGGCGGAATGATCTCTTTTGTAACGAAAGGAAATGACTATGATCAAGCAATCAAGATTGTTGAGAACTTAAAGGTATTTACCTTGGCCGAAAGTCTTGGTGGTGTTGAGAGTCTTGCGGGACATCCTGCCTCAATGACACATGCTAGTATTCCGAAGGAAGAACGCGAAAAAACGGGCGTGGTTGACTCATTGATTCGTTTGAGTGTTGGTATTGAGGATATTGACGACTTGATCGCAGATCTTAAGCAAGCGATTGGGTAAGTAAAAATACAGGTATAAAAAAGCCGAAACATATTGTTTCGGCTTTTTTTATGTTTTATTGTATGCTTTAGTCAATATAGTAGATGTATCCTATATTCAACCAATACATCCAGTCGTTTGCTTTGTTTTCGGGTACGGGAACACTCCCGTTATTTTTCTCTGTTGGATTCAGGCCGTCTACCCAGTCACTAAAATAGTATGTCCATCGGCTATCAAGCATCAAATCACTTAGCTCCGTTAATTTATAACGTATCCCGATACTTCCTACGAAGGCCCATGTAGAATCGCCTTCCTGTTGGAAGGCATTAAAATATTTGTCTGGTGTAGAAAGCGGGGTGTTTAGCTCTCCTAAAGAAGACGTTATTTCAGGGTCAAAACTCACGTAGTGAATACCCATACTCATAAAAGGAGCAATTTTATATCCTCCAGCTGCAAAATCACGGATACTTAACGGAAAGTATTCTAATTGAGATCCTAATTCAATTACAGTACTTGATCCACGCATTCCTCGTAATTGATCTGCAAAAAGAGATGTTTTATCGGGCTCAACCCATTCCCCAAAATGTTCAAAATTGGTTTTATGATAGTCTAATTCGTTTCTAACTTTAAAGTGATCGTTGAAGTAAGTGTCTCGTGTGTAGCAATTACAATCTGCTCTGTAGGAAAAGTTAATATAGTGCACGATTCCCACGCCAAAACCCACGTTATTAATGTTTGTTTCAAAGTCGTTTCGCTGACCAAAATCTGAATAAAACGTTACAGGACCAGTAATTATACCAAGCTCGTGCGAGAAACCGAGTTGCGCTCGAGCCTCCTGCTTAACAAGGGTTAGCGTTAATAATACCAATAGCAAAATTCTGGTATTCATTGTAATTTAGGATTAGATTGAGACGTAACAAATATATAAAAACATATGTAACAGCGAAATTTAATGATGCTTTTTAGCTTATTTCTAAATTTTTAGCGCCTTTTTTTAGCATAACACTTATATTTGTTGTTCCATAACGCTAAAGAACTTTAGATAGTATTTTTGGAGCGAAATGGTGTTCTTTTGATTTTTCCTTTATTGTTGAAAACAAGAGCGTTAATAATTACTAACTTAATTCTAAGAGATTGAAACAAAGTATAAAAGATTTTATTTCTTCCGTAGAAAAAATGAATCCGAACGAGCCAGAATTTATGCAGGCCGTTACCGAAGTTGCCGAAACTGTAATTCCTTTTATTGAAAAGAATGAAGCCTATCAGGGTAAAAAATTGTTAGAGCGTATGGTGGAGCCTGAGCGCACCATTATGTTTCGTGTCCCATGGACAGATGATAGCGGTGAGATTCAAGTAAATCGTGGTTACCGTGTTGAATTCAACTCGGCGATCGGCCCATATAAAGGAGGCTTGCGCTTTCACCCATCGGTGAACTTAAGTATCCTTAAGTTTTTAGGTTTTGAACAAGTTTTTAAAAATAGCTTGACCACATTGCCTATGGGTGGTGGAAAAGGAGGAAGCGACTTTAATCCAAAAGGAAAAAGTGACGCTGAAGTAATGCGTTTTTGTCAAAGTTTTATGTCTGAACTTTCTCGTCATATTGGTCCTGATACAGATGTTCCTGCTGGAGATATAGGTGTTGGAGGTCGTGAGATTGGCTACATGTTTGGTCAATACAAAAGACTGCGCAATGAATTTACAGGAGTACTGACTGGAAAAGGACGTTCTTATGGTGGATCACTTATAAGACCAGAAGCTACAGGATATGGTAACGTTTATTTTGCAAAAAATATGTTAGCGACAAAGGGCGAAACCTTTAAAGGCAAAACAGTAGTTATATCTGGATCTGGAAATGTAGCTCAATACGCTGCGGAAAAAGCGATGGAATTTGGTGGAAAAGTAGTGACTATGTCAGATTCTGGAGGATATGTTTATGATTCTGAAGGAATTAATAAAGAGAAGCTCGCTTTTGTAATGGAGCTTAAAAATGTAAAAAGAGGTCGAATTAGTGAATATGTAAACAAATATCCTTCAGCAAAATATAATGAAGGAAAACGTCCTTGGGAAGTACGCTGTGATATTGCTTTGCCTTGCGCAACTCAGAACGAGTTAAACGCAGACGAAGCTAAGGAACTAATCAAGAACGGATGTATGTGTGTAAGTGAAGGCGCAAATATGCCTTCAACACCAGAAGCGATTGAAGTGTTCCAAGAAGCTAAAATATTATTTGCTCCCGGAAAAGCCTCTAATGCTGGTGGTGTAGCGACTTCAGGACTTGAAATGTCTCAAAATTCACTAAGGCTTAGTTGGACTTCAGAAGAAGTAGATGAAAAACTTCACACCATAATGAATGATATTCACGCCGCTTGCGTACAATACGGTAAAGACGGTGATGGTTATGTTGATTATGTAAAAGGTGCCAATGTAGCGGGATTTGTAAAAGTTGCAGATGCCATGCTAGCACAAGGTGTTGTCTAATAAGATCAACTTAAATAAGACAAAAAAGGTTGCCGTAAATGGCAACCTTTTTCATTCTGTTACTGCAATAAATAACCGTGAAAAATGTTATACTTTCTGAAAAGAGTCGCCATATGAAACAATTGTCCCTCATCATTTTTTATATTCTAGGTCTTAGCCTAAATGCTCAAAACTTTGAAGATACATGGACAGGTCACTTTTCATATGTTTCAGTAAAGAGCATTTCACAGGGAAATGGTAAGGTTTATGGTGGAGCAGAAAATGCTGTTTTTACGTATGATTTGCAGACCAATGAGTTAAAAACGCTTTCTACAGTAAACGGACTTTCAGGAGAATCTATTTCGACCATTTATTACAGTGAAAATTATAATCTGCTTGTGGTAGGTTATGAAAATGGTCTTTTGGAGGTGGTTCGCGATGGCGAAGAAAATATTCTTACGGTTGTTGATATTTTAGACAAGCCCACTATTCCTGCCGATAAGAAAAGAATCAATCATTTTAATGAATTCAACGGCAACCTATACATTGCTACAGCATACGGAATCTCCTTATTCGACTTAGCGGCATTAGAGTTTGGTGACACCTATTTTATAGGAGATTTGGGAACGCAGATCAACATAACACAAACCGCAGTCTTAGGTGACTATATATTTGCTTCGGCCACCGATAATTCGGGTATCCGAAGAGCATTAGTCAATAATGACAATCTAATTGATTTTAATCAGTGGACACAAGTGGGGAACGGTTCATTCAAAGGAGTTCAAAATTTGAACGAGACGATCTATGTAGTTAGTATCAATAATTTTATTTCAAAATATAGTTTTGGCAGTGGTCTTTCTGTTGTGGCGAGTTTTAGTGATCGAGTAAAGGACTTTAATGTCACAGACGACATTCTTACCATTACCACCGAAAATTCGATCCAAGCGTACGCACCTGGTTTCGTGCAACAGGCAAATGTAACATCATTGCCTGATTTCGACTATGAATTACAAGCTGGAATTTCATATAATAATACCTTTTATATGGGGACTACCTTATTGGGTATGTTAGAGGCTTCCTTCGGCACCAATCAGGCATCCCAAGTTTTACCTGATGGTCCAGCCCTAAATAAAAGTTTTGCTATTGACGCAACTCCAGGGCAATTATGGGCGGTTTTTGGAGACGTAGATGTTAATTTTGATCCATATCAGCCTCAACAATCGTTTAGACCCATTAGTAATTTACGTGAAGGCGTTTGGACCAATATTGCCTATGACGATATAAAAGCAGCCGTAGGAAATAGAGATGTAAACGATTTGGTCTTTGTTACCATCAATCCCAATTCAGCAGATCAGGTTTTTATGAGTTCTTTTAATAAAGGACTTTTACGCGTAACAGACCAGTCTCCAGTAGAATTATATGATGATACTAATAGTGTTTTAGAGTCTTTTCGTGCTGATGCTACAGATATTCGTATTTATGGATCGAGTTTTGACTCTGATGGAAACTTATGGATGGTTCAGTCGAGAGTAGAAGACGGACTTATAAAATTTAACCCAGCAAACAGCCAATTTCAGAAAATTGATATTACACCTATTATTGAAATGCCAGGATCAGAATTGGCGCTAAGTGATTTGCAAATAAGTAGAGAAGGGTATGTCTTTTTCGGGGCGGTTGAGACCGGGGTGGTCGGATATAACCCATTTACCAACAAATTCAACAAGATTGGAGGAGGTGAAGGAAACGGAAATCTAC
>Ga0209344_10003156_pt1 | contig 16710 bp, 13 predicted proteins | sample Cruoilmetagenom6_FD_187293 | JGI IMG/M metagenome (GOLD analysis project Ga0209344, IMG submission 187293) | Oil polluted marine microbial communities from Coal Oil Point, Santa Barbara, California, USA - Santa Barbara Oil Seep Sample 6 (SPAdes)... | ecosystem: Environmental > Aquatic > Marine... | reverse complement strand
TGAAGGTTTGCAGCGCAAAAGAAAAATCTTCGATGCGTTTTTACGCATCGGGATTGTATTTGCAGTAGCGGGTTTGTTAGGGATCACCGTAGGTAATCCATGAATGCTTGAAGGTTTGCAGCGCAAAAGAAAAATCTTCGATGCGTTTTTACGCATCGGGATTGTATTTGCAGGAGTGGGGGTGCTACCAATCACCATTGATCCTTCACAAGTATAGCTGGTCTTGATGAAAAGGGAGCATATAAAAACGACGAATGGCTATGGGTTTAGCTGAAAATTCTACAACGTAAAGAGCTCCAAAGCTCACATTAATCTATTTAAAACTTACATTTAGCGATGTTAGCCTGAAATATTCAGGATTTTTAGTACATTTCGGATTCCTAAAAAAACTAACCATGGTAGATTTAAGTGCGCTGGACTACGGCTTCATCATTTCATTCTTTTCAATTATTCTTTTTATTGGTATTTACGTATCAAAAAAATCAGGCAAAAATGCGTCTGAGTATTTTTTATCAGGAAGAACAATGCCGTGGTGGTTACTTGGGGTGTCAATGGTTGCAACTACATTTTCAACAGATACGCCAAACTTAGTAACGGATATTGTTCGTACAAACGGAGTTTCAGGAAATTGGGTTTGGTGGGCCTTTCTTATTACTGGTTTACTTACCGTATTTGTATATGCTAAATTATGGCGAAAATCAAATGTTAATACCGATTTAGAATTTTATGAATTGCGTTATGGTGGTAAACCTGCACGCTTTTTGCGAAAATTTAGGGCCGTGTATTTAGGTATTATTTTTAATATCATTACCATGTCTGGGGTTACCCTAGCAGCGATAAAAATTGGTGGAATTATGCTGGGACTTGAGCCTTGGCAAACGGTTGTAAGTGCAGGATTAATTACGGTAACATTTAGTGCTTTAGGCGGATTTAAAGGGGTAGTTTATACCGATTTTATCTTATTCTTTGTAGCTATGGGCGGCGCAATTGGAGCGGCCTATTACTTGGTGAATATCCCTGAAGTAGGCGGAATTGAGGCCTTGATGACCAATGAACACGTAGTTGATAAATTAGCCATTTTACCTGATTTTTCTAATACGCAAGCCTTTATTACCCTATTAATAATACCTTTAGCAGTGCAATGGTGGAGTTCATGGTATCCTGGCGCAGAACCTGGGGGTGGTGGGTATATCGCACAACGGATGCTGGCCGCTAAAGATGAAAATCACGCTATTGGTGCAACCTTCTTCTTTAATATCATGCATTATGCCTTGCGTCCATGGCCGTGGATTTTAGTGGCTTTAGCCTCTTTAGTAGTATTTCCAGATATCGCGAGTATTCACGCTGCGTTTCCAAATGTTGATGAGGGAAAACTTGGCCATGATTTAGCCTATTCAGCCATGTTAACCAAGTTGCCAAGTGGTTTGCTAGGTTTAGTCTTAACTTCGTTAATTGCGGCTTATATGAGTACCATTTCAACCCAATTAAATTGGGGGTCTTCTTATATCGTATATGATTTTTATAAACAACAAATTAATCCCGAAGCTTCTGAAAAACGCTTAGTAGCAGTGGGTAGAATTTCTACTGTGGTGCTTATGGTATTAAGCGCGGTCTTGGCGTTATTACTGCAAAATGCAATGCAAATCTTTAATTATTTATTGGTGTTTGGGGCAGGAACAGGACTAATCTTTATTTTGAGATGGTTTTGGTGGAGAATTAATTCATGGAGTGAAATTACTGCCATGTTTACCTCCGGAATTGTTTCTTTAATTTTTGCAATCGCTCCGGTAAAGGCATATTTGTTTGGGGTTGAAGGTATTTTTCCGGCCTATGCAGAATATCTTTTAGTGGTAGTAATTACTACGGCTGCTTGGCTTGCCGTTACCTTTATGACCCAACCCGAAAGTAAAGAAGTATTGCAACGTTTTTATAAAAAAACCCAACCTGGAGGACCAGGTTGGAATAAAATTGTCAATGAAGCTCGGGCATCAGGATCCGAAGTTGTAGATCCAGGTACGGGTTGGAGTGTTCCATCAGGGATTCTTGCCATGCTAATTGGCTGTGTCTTAATTTACAGTACCATGTTCGCTACGGGGTATTGGATTTATGGTAAAACTACTAATGCCTTACTATTAACTGGGGTTGCCATTGTGTTTGGCTATTTATTATATAAAATGTGGCATAAAATAAAGGCAATAATTTTATAAATGAAACAGCGTATTGCATCGGTTGACGTACTTCGTGGGTTAACAATTATCGCCATGATTCTGGTCAATAATCCAGGATCTTGGTCTCACGTGTATCCGCCCTTGCTACATGCTGAATGGCATGGTCTCACGCCAACAGATCTCGTTTTTCCATTTTTCTTATTTATCGTAGGAATCTCAATTTCCTATGCCTATGCGTCGAGAATTGCGGACGCTAAAACCCTAAAAAAAATTGGAATACGGAGTTTGAAATTAATTGGTTTAGGATTATTTTTAGCTTGGTTCTTACCAACCTATCCTTTTATTAAGCCTTATGAATCGATGCGATTTCCTGGGGTATTGCAACGCATCGGAGTGGTCTTTTTTATTTCAGCCATCTTGTATTTATATTGTAATTGGAAACAGTTAATTGCTATTGGCTGTACGCTATTAATTGGGTATTGGTTGTTTATGGGCTTTGTTCCCTTCCCAGATGGAACGCTACCTACTTTTGATCGCGCCGCTACTAATTGGGCAAATTATATAGACTTAAAGGTATTAGGAACGCACATGTGGAAAGATGATTATGATCCTGAAGGATTGTTGAGCACGCTTCCAGCCATTGTGACCTGTATTTCTGGAATCCTCATTGGAAAACTAGTGCAGCTAAAATCGGCCTCCACTACCTTATATCTGGTTATAACTGGAAGTGTACTAGTGTCTTTAGGGTATCTCTGGTCACTATGGTTTCCATTAAATAAAGCCTTGTGGACAAGTAGCTTTGTTTTAGTGACCAGCGGGTATGCATCCTTGATATTAGCCCTAGTATATCAAATCATCGATGTAAAACAGGTAAAAATAGGTAGTCTTAGTAAATATGTAGGTATGAATGCGATTACAATTTTCTTTTTATCTAGCTTTATCGCGAAGCTATTTTACAGGATTAAAATTTCGGAAGATGAGCGTATTCACAGTTGGCTATTTAATACCTTATTGGCTGATCATATGAGTAATACAACCCTAGCTTCATTGATTTATGCCTTACTGGTAGTAAGTTTCTATATTGCATTGGGCTATGTTTTATATAAAAAAAGAATTTTTATAAAAGTGTAATTGGAAATGTGGGAATCAAGGTCGATTAATTTTATTAACTTCACCTCTTCATTAACAACCCTATCTCATGAAACAGCAAAATTTTGAAAATCACGCACGAATAGTGCCCTTGTTCCACTTTGGAACAGCTACGGTGGCAGGTCTGCTATTTATTGCGTCCATCGTACACTTATTTTATAGTACAGAAGCAAATTTAATGCTAAGTATCATCGTGTGTATATTGTGTTTTACCGTAGTTTTGGCGGCTTTTTTCACGCGTGTGTTCGCCTTAAAAGCGCAAGATCGAGCCATTAGAGCTGAAGAGAATTTTAGACACTATATAAGAACAGGGAATCCATTAGATCCCAAATTGACCATCAGTCAAATCATTGCTTTGCGCTTTGCCCCTGATGAAGAGTACGATGCGCTGGCCAAACGAGCTATTACAGCCCAATTATCTTCTAAACAAATTAAACAAAGCATTCAACACTGGAAAGCTGATTATTACCGAGTTTAAACATAAAGGGGCCTTTAGCAGTTGTTTTTAGGTTGCTAAGAAGGCTCATATTTTTAAATTGAGAAGAATTTCTTATAATTACATTTTAATAAAGACCCAATGCAAGACCAAGATAATATTAGTGAAATTAAAATTGAAGATCAAAAAATAATCCAAAATAAGGAATTAAATATATGGGAAGCATTGATTCCTGTAGTGGTTTTGGTTGGTTTGTTGGCCTTTAATGTATTCTTATATGGAGATGATGCCTTAAGTGGTTCAAATCAATTTATTTTACTTATTGGTGCTGCTGTTGCTGCTGTGGTTGGATTTAGAAATAGAGTGTCTTATGCTAGAATGCTAGAAGAAGTGGCCGAAAATATAAAGTCTACCACCGGAGCTATATTAATCCTCTTAATGGTTGGGGCTTTAGCTGGAACATGGCTACTTAGTGGAATTATCCCTGCAATGATTTATTACGGACTTCAAATTTTAAATCCCACCATATTTTTAGCGGCAAGCGTAATTATTTGTGCAATTATTTCAATAGCCACGGGAAGTTCATGGACGACTTCTGCCACCGTGGGGATTGCTTTAATTGGCATTGGAGAAGCCTTGGGTATTTCTTTAGGGATGACTGCTGGTGCAGTTCTTTCTGGTGCTTATTTTGGAGATAAGATGTCTCCAATGAGTGACACCACAAATCTTGCACCTGCCATGGCTGGAGGGGAACTTTTTTCTCATATCAAGTATATGGCAATGACAACAGTACCTACAATTGTTGTTACTTTAGTGGTGTTTGTCATTATAGGACTAAATATTGACACGTCTGGCGAAGCCAATACGGGTCATATGTTAGCGGGTATTCAATCGTCGTTTAATATTAGTCCGTGGTTATTTTTAGTTCCGCTCACGGTGATTGGTTTAATTGTAAAAAAGACGCCACCCTTAATGGCGTTATTGATAGGTACGCTACTAGGAGGTGTTTTTGCCATTGTGTTTCAAACGGGAATTATTTGGGAAAATGGTCAGCGTTATCATATTACTCAAGTTCCAAATAACTTAAAACATTATGTAACGTTTGATAACGCATCGAATAATAATTATCAATCCCCAGGGCAGTATTCATTAGTTCCAACAGGTAAGGTTGAAGGGGTAACCCTATCCGCACCAATGGATTTTGATCTTCCAAATGACAAAGATGCACCACCGGTCACAAAGACCACGGTCATATCAATAAATGGCGAGATTTTAGGCGAATTTACCGCCGAGGCAACGTCCACCAATTTTATTCAGTCAAGTTATTTTGCAGTCATGAATGCAATGACTGTTGATACGGCAGTACATACAGAAGATGAAGCACTAAACGATTTGTTTACTGCTGGAGGAATGCAGGGAATGCTTGGAACCATATGGTTAATTTTGTGCGCCATGACTTTTGGTGGAGTTATGGATGCAATAGGTGCGTTGTCAAGAATAAGTCAAGCCTTATTGAGTTTGGCGACGACTACATTTGGACTTTTCGCGAGTACCGTAGCCAGTTGTTTAGCTTTAAACGTTACGGCATCTGATCAGTATTTGGCTATTGTTGTACCTGGAAAAATGTTTAAAAAAGCCTATGAAGAGAAAGGGTTAGCACCTGAGAATTTAAGTCGAACCCTAGAAGATTCCGGTACGGTCACCTCGGTACTTGTTCCTTGGAATACCTGTGGAGCATATCAAAGTGGAGTTTTAGGTGTGCCTGTGGTTGATTATTTCTTCTTTGCCATTTTTAACTGGTTAAGTCCGATGATGACTTTACTCTTTGCAGCCTTTTCCATTAAAATTAAGCAACTAAGAACCCAATAATTAGCCGTCTATTTTTACACTACTACGTATGGATGGAATAACAGGTGAAATTTGATAAGGAAGTTTGCTTAAATAAAGAAATTCCACACCAAGCCAAAGCGCATGACAAAATCACGGTAAGGATAATTAGGCGCTGCATAATAGTCGGTGCCCGTAAGCCCTGCATTAATATGTTCAAGTTTAAAGTAGATGCGCGTACGTTGAATCTGGGCATTGATAAAAAAGTCAAAAACGGGATATCCACCAATTTCTTGTTCATTCTGTAAGGTAAATTCGCTTAATAAAGGATTGTAGCTATTCGCCTTGTATTTTGTAAAATACGAAAAGGTAATACCAGTTTGTAAGTACATAGGATCCCCTTTAAAAACATGATCTGCAAAAAATAGCGTGTTACGCGTGACAAAGTCAGGTACTCTTAATACGGATGAGCCCTGTGCTACCTTTTGATATAACAAGGTGTTGTTTAATCCAAATTTACCAAACCTAATTTCTTTGCTTACCTTAAGCTTAAGGTAATTAACGGTTTGATCTGCCTGCATTGGCCTAGGTTGAGTCACCGTTGCCGTGGTATCGCTAAAGTACGTGTAATTATCTATTTGTGTTATGGCTAGGCTAGCATTTAACAAGCGCTCAGAAATTAAGTCAGCGGCAAGCGTTCTGGTGCGCTCATTTTTAAGGCTCGTAGCCCAATTGTAGGCATAGTAATCACTTTGATTTAAGCGGAAATTAAAATTTGGGGATCGACTATTGCTAATAAAACTTGCTTTAAAGGTAAACAAGCTGTCTTGTTGGTAGTTTGCCGAGGCTTTAAGCGCGTTTCCATTTAGTTGTCCGGTTAAGAGTGTTGAGGCATCAACCGCTAGGTTAAATTTGTTTAACTGGGTTTTCCAAGTTCCTCCAACTGAAATTGCTTCTCCCTTAATCCTTGACGGAATAATTTCAGTATTAATAATGGCAGCGCGATTATAATTATAATTATAGGTATGGTAACCTGCATTAAATTTTACCTCGCCCAATACGAGGGGTGATTTTAAGGCTAAATAGGCTTGATTATCAGATGTAATGTAGTTAACCTGATCCTTAATCGAAGAGTCAAATGAAGGTCCAAAGGTACTATTAGCAACGGCTTGTGTGAAATCATAATGCTTGCGTTCGTAACTAGCGATATGCCCTATTTTAAAGTAACTAGATGTAGAGGTTGTGGTATCCTGACGTTGCCATAATTTATACCCATGATCTAGGTAGTAGCGATTCCCGCGTAAAAAACTGTTGGTATCATCAAAATTAACCTCGAGGCGTCCTCGGTCTGAAAAGTTAGGGTCGTCGTTTTCAAAGTTTTCAATAGAAACGGGAGTGAGGCCTCCATTTTCATCGTTTGATAAATCTTGCGCGGTGATATGGCTTCGCAACTCATAGGCATTATTTTTAGTTTGATAGGAATAGGTTAAACGCATGTTTCCATGGCTCGTTAAACTGTTTCTGTACTTGCCTAAGGAACGCATTCCTTTATACGCCAAAGATAAATTATGGCGTTTTGTCATATTAAAGGTGAGAAATGCATCTAAAACTTGTCCTTGCTCCAATCCCGTACGATACATTAATTCAGTGGTAGGAGTAGGTACTTGATAGTATGCGATATCTTCAATTTCATAATAGTTGACGTGTTTTGCACGATTCCCCATAAAGGGTAATAACGAAACCTCTTTAAAATCGTACCCTAGTGAATTGTAGGTTTGCCCTTGGTTGTGAAAAGATAGCTGCTCAAAGTCATCTTCACGCAGATAGTTAAAGATATAGTCTTTTCTGATCGAAAGCGTTGTGTCTACAAAAGTAGTGTCCTTATTAAAATCAATAATTTTATAATCGGTGTAATGCGTTTTGCCACCGATTTGAACATCAACTCTTAAATTGTTCAGGGAGTCCATTCTGCGCTGCTCAATATTTTTAAAGTACTCATCTTGCCGTAGACGTTCGTCTTGAGCCTGAGCCATTCCCACAGAAAACAGAGCAATAATAAAGAATAGGTGCTTCGTCATATAATTCAACTTGCGACAAAGGTAAAATAATTTCTATTGGAAACTTACCGATTTCAAGCAACAAGTTCATAAAAATTAGTTAATTAAAAATCATATTTTTGCGGGTATGAAATTGGCGCGTAATTTTTCAGGAATCCTTTTAGAAGCAGGTACCGATGAAGCGGGTAGGGGGTGTTTGGCTGGACCGGTAGTTGCGGCGGCAGTTATTTTACCTGAAAATATTAACCTACGTGCGCTCAATGATTCTAAAAAGTTAACTGAAAAGCAACGAAAAATACTCCGCCCACAAATAGAAGCACAGGCACTGGCATATGGTGTTTCTTTTGTCTGGCCAGACACGATTGATAAAATTAATATTTTACAGAGTTCGTTACTAGCGATGCATCAGGCGATAGATAAATTATCAATTTCCCCGGGTTTTATTATTGTTGACGGTAATAAATTTAATCCGTACAAAGACATTCCGCATCAAACGATTATTAAAGGAGATGGAAAATATTTAAGTATAGCCGCAGCATCAGTATTAGCTAAGACATATCGCGATGAATTTATGGAGGATATCCATAAAGAAAGTCCACAGTACGCTTGGGATAAAAACAAAGGCTATCCTACCAAGGCGCATCGAAAAGCCATTGAAGCCTATGGAATTACAAGCCATCATCGCACTTCGTTTAGGTTATTAGCTAGCCAAATTAAATTGCCATTTGAATAGGGGGATTTTTCCCCTTTTTGAGGAAAGAATTTGATTGTAGGGGGATAATTCGTTAGCTTTGGTAAATAACGGCGCAATTAATATGTCCCCAATGCCTTCGCAAGTATAAAATCCAGAATGTTTGAGGGCTTGAGGCTTATTTTTAATCCCAAGGAAATTGGGTAAAGAATGGCAATTATGCGCTCCGTGTGTGGTTAGTCATGTTAAGGGGCATGGTGTCTGTACGCAAGGTACGGTTAGCTTACAGATGACTAAGATTTAAAAAATAAACGCATTAAAATTTCAATACACGAAGATGAAAAAACTACTGATAATTGCACTTTTCTTAGGGAGTTATGGAGCCTTAGCTCAAGATTGTAACGCATTATTATTTGCTGAAGGAGCAGAATTGACCTATACTCAGTTTGATAAAAAAGGGCAAGAAAATGGGAAAACTACGCATAAGACAACGGTAGTTAAAAAAGTCAATGATAAAGTTATTGCAACCCTCGAGATGGCGTTTAAAGGAGAGAAGGAAAATCAAAATTTTAATACCAGCTATACAATCACCTGCGCCGATGGAATAATTGGGATAGACATGGTGCGTTTCTTTGATGCGACCAGTGTTATGAATTATGAAGGCGCTGATTTCACTATGGAAATTGAGGGAGATATCCTTGAATTTCCATCAAATTTAAGTGAAAGTTCAGTACTAAACGATGGGCATATCAGTGTGAAAGTAGTAAACAACAGTATTCCTATTGTTACGGTTAAGATGGATATTACCAATAGAAAAATGGAAGGCATTGAAACCATTACAACACCTGCGGGTACCTTTAAGTGCACTAAAATCAGCTATGACTATGAGAGTAAAGTCGGCTTTATTAAGGTAAAAGGACGTGCAGAAGAATGGTATGCGACAGATGAAAAAATAGTAGTACAAACCATGTCTTATAATAAAAAGGGCAAGGAAATTGGGTCAACCCAGCTCACAGCAAAAAAATAAACTCCGCCACTAACAGCGGTGTTAGTTTAGGGTAAATTAGGGAGGGTGCTAGCTTCCGTAAATTCGGCTTCAAACAGGGCCTTAAAATGATGTAAAATTTTGGTTTTCACCTCCTCCATTGGCACTTCACGTCCGAGTTCAAGTGCAAGCGAACTTACGGCTTTTCCACGGATTCCACAGGGAATAATATGGTCAAAATAACCAAGATTTGTATTTACATTAAGAGCAAAACCATGCATGGTTACCCAGCGACTACTACGTACTCCAAGGGCACATATTTTACGTGCAAAAGGGGTGCCTACATCAAGCCAAACACCAGTTTCGCCTTTACTGCGTTCTCCTTTTAGGTCGTACTCGGCCAAAACACGGATCATAGTTTCTTCTAAAAAACGCATGTATTTATGAATGTCATTAAAAAAGTTGTCAAGGTCTAAAATGGGATAACCTACGATTTGTCCATACCCGTGATAGGTAATATCGCCGCCACGGTTAATTTTGTAATATCTTGCGTTAATGTTGTCGAGTTGACGCTCGGTGAGTAATAAATTATTGATATCTCCACTTTTTCCAAGGGTGTAAACATGCGGGTGCTCAACAAAAAGAAAGTAATTAGGTGTGCTCAATGAAAGTTGCTCATTTTTATTCTTTCGCTTTCGCTGGATGATACCATCAAATAATTCTTCTTGATAATCCCACGTTTCTTTATAATCGCGGGTTCCTAAATCCTGTAGTTGTATCCTTTTATTCATTGAACAAGTTTAAATCAGTTCATTGGTGTAAAACCAAGCGCAAAGATACAGATTAACTTGCGGGTGAGAAAATTTTACGCAGCGGATAGTACAAGGGATGCGTTAAATCATAGAGCGCGGTTTATTTGACGAGAATTAAGCCACTAAGCGTTTCAACTATTCGCGGAATAAGTTTATCTTTGTGCGCTTTAAATAGACACAATATGCAGCTTTCTGAACAGGAATTAGTACGACGAGAAAAACTTGAAAAAATAAGAGCCCTTGGGATTAATCCGTATCCAGCGGATTTATTTCCTGTCAATGCAACCACAAAAAGTGTGAAAGAAAACTTTACAGCTGGGAAGGAAGTTGTTGTGGCGGGCCGATTAATGTCACGGAGAATTCAGGGAAATGCAAGTTTTGCAGAGTTACAAGACAGTACGGGAAGGATTCAAGTTTATTTTAAGCGAGATGAAATTTGTACTGGTGACGACAAGTCAAAATACAATGATTTATATAAAAAGCTTCTGGATATTGGTGATTTCATTGGAATTACGGGCGAATTGTTTTTGACCCAGGTGGGGGAGAAGACCATTAAAGTGAAAGATTTTACGCTGTTGAGTAAAGCATTAAAGCCATTACCATTGCCCAAAGTTGATGCAGAAGGGAATACCCATGATGAATTTAATGATCCAGAATTACGCTACCGTCAACGCTATGCAGATTTAGTGGTCAATCCAAAAGTAAAAGAAGTCTTTGTTAAACGAACGAAACTATTCAACGCCATGCGTGAATATTTTAATGAAGCGGGCTACTTTGAAGTAGAAACACCGGTATTGCAACCTATTCCAGGAGGAGCCGCGGCACGTCCGTTTGTGACACATCACAATAGTTTAGATATTCCTTTGTATATGAGGATTGCGAATGAGTTGTACTTAAAGCGACTAATCGTTGGAGGATTTGATGGTGTTTATGAATTTTCTAAGAACTTTAGAAATGAAGGAATGGATCGAACACATAATCCAGAGTTTACAGCCATGGAGATTTATGTTGCCTATAAAGATTACCACTGGATGATGAGGTTTGTAGAGCAATTACTTGAATACTGCGCATTGAAAGTTAATGGAACCACCACCAGTGTTTTTGGTGAGCATGAAATCGACTTTAAAGCGCCATACGTCAGGGTGACCATGACCGATGCTATTAAAGAGTTTACGGGCTTCGATATCACAAATAAAACAGAGGATGAGATCAGAATAGCAGCGAAGGATTTGGGATTAGAAGTAGATGAGACCATGGGCAAAGGAAAACTGATTGATGAGATTTTTGGAGAAAAATGTGAAGGGAATTATATTCAACCTACCTTTATTACGGATTATCCAAAGGAAATGAGTCCGTTGTGTAAAGAACATCGAGATAATCCTGAATTAACAGAGCGCTTTGAATTGATGGTCTGTGGTAAAGAGGTTGCGAATGCATATTCAGAATTGAATGACCCAATTGACCAACGTCAACGTTTTGAGCACCAATTAAAATTAGCCGCCAAAGGAGATGATGAGGCCACTGGGTTTATAGATGAAGATTTTTTAAGAGCGCTTGAATACGGAATGCCGCCTACTTCAGGTTTAGGGATTGGAATGGATCGTTTAATTATGTTTTTAACTAATAATCAATCCATCCAAGAAGTCTTATTCTTTCCACAAATGAAACCTGAAAATAAGGTAAAAGTAGTGCTTTCTGAAGAAGAAAAACAAGTCTTTGAAATGTTAAAAGACGAAAATAAACTTGGCCTAGCAGAGATGAAAACAAAGTCAGGCTTGAGTAATAAAAAATGGGATAAAACGATTAAATATCTGACAAAAAGCAACTTAGTTAAAGTCGTTAAGGATGATGAAGGGTTATGGGTAGAACGTATTTGAGTTGACTTTTTTGAATGACATTTTAGTAAAAGTAAAAAATTAAGAACAAATGTTAGTCCTTTAACATTTAATTAAGATATAATGATCTATATAATTGATAATTTCGGAAATTAATTCTAATCTTAATTTATAGAGATTTAATAATCCAAAAAATTAACCTAAACTTCAATTTTTAATTATGTTAAAACGTTTACCTATCACCATGGCGCTTACGTTAATGGCCTTAGTGATTTCTTCTTGTGGAAGTACGAAGCAAGCCGCTAAGTCAGCAGCAAAGACGCCTACTACTGCTAAACCAGCAGCAAAAAAAGGGGACATTCAACCCTATTCTAAAGTCGTAACCAAAGATGCGAAGACCGATGATGGTCTCTTCAAAGTGCATCAAGTGGGAGACAAATATTTATACGAAATTCCAGATTCATTATTCGAAAGAGAAATGTTAATGGTAACGCGAATTGCTAAAACTAATGCCGGAAACGGATTTGGTGGTGGTAAAACCAATACACAAGTATTGCGTTGGCAGAAAAAAGATAAAAAAGTATTATTACGAGTAGTATCGCATAGTGTAGTTGCGGACGAAGACAAACCAGTGCATGAAGCGGTTGTAAATTCAAACTTTGAGCCTGTTTTAGCAACTTTCCCAATAAAAGCCTTTTCCAAAGATTCTACGGCAACAGTGATTGACGTAACTGATTTGTTTACGAGCGATGTTAAACCGTTAGGCTTACCAAGCCGTACTAGATCTCAATATAAAATTTCGCGTGTAGAGTCTAGTAAATCATTCATTGAAAGTGTAAAGAGTTATCCTCTAAATATTGAAGCGAGACATGTAAAAACATATGCTGCAGGAGCACCTCCATCAAATTCAGCTTTAGGAAGTGTTTCCGTAGAAATGAATAACTCAATGGTGTTATTGCCAAAAGTACCCATGAAAAGAAGGTATTTTGATCAGCGTGTTGGTTGGTTTACAAGCCGTCAAGTTGATTATAGCTTACCCGCTCAAAAGAGTGAGCAAGTGGTTTATTTAGATCGATGGAGATTAGAAGTGAAGGACGAGGATATCGCCAAGTTTAAACGAGGAGAGTTAGTTGTGCCAAAAAAACAGATTGTGTACTATGTAGATAGAGCTACTCCAGAAGAATGGAAGCCTTATATCAAGCAAGGTATTGAAGATTGGCAAGTTGCCTTTGAAGCGGCTGGATTTAAAGATGCCATTATTGCAAAAGAACCACCTACAGTAGAAGAAGATCCAGAATGGAGCCCAGAAGATGTGCGTTATTCTGTGGTACGTTATTTAGCGTCACCAATTCCAAATGCAAATGGACCTCACGTAAGTGACCCAAGATCAGGTGAGATTTTAGAATCTGATATTAACTGGTACCACAACGTAATGACCTTGTTGCGCAACTGGTTCTTTGTACAAACAGCGGCAATTAATCCTGAAGCTAGAGGGGTTAAGTTTAAAAATGAAGTAATGGGACGTTTAATTCGTTTTGTTTCTTCGCATGAAGTTGGACATACCTTAGGTTTACCACACAACATGGGGTCAAGTCCAGCGTACCCAGTAGATTCATTACGTTCTGCAACCTTTACTAAGAAATATGGAACGGCAGCCTCTATTATGGACTATGCGCGCTTTAATTATATTGCGCAACCAGGTGATGATGGAGTTGCATTAATGCCAAATATTGGCTTCTATGATAAGTATTCTATTAGTTGGGGATACCGTCCAATTTTAGATAAAACTGCGGAGGAGGAAAAACCAATTTTAGACAGTTGGATTTTAAAACACGCAGGAGACCCTATTTATAGATTTGGAAGACAGCAAGGAAGAGTTATTGATCCGAGCTCTCAAACGGAAGATTTAGGAGATGATGCGATGAAAGCAAGTGAGTATGGAATTGCTAACTTAAAGCGAATTGTACCTAACCTTATCAAATGGACTTCAGAAGATGGTAAGAACTATGATGAATTAGGTGAATTGTATGACCAAGTTCTAGGTCAGTATAATCGCTATATGGGCCATGTTGCCAATAATATTGGAGGGGTTCGAGAAGATTATAAGACCTATGATCAAGAAGGTGCTGTATATACGCATACTCCTAAGGAAAAACAAAAAAGAGCCATGGACTTTTTACAAAAGCAATTGTTTACTACACCAACTTGGTTAATTGACGAGGAGGTATTTAGTAGAACTGAAAGTAGTGGTAATGTAGACCGTATTCGTGGTTTTCAATCAAGAACCCTAAATACAGTATTGGATGTTGCACGTATGAAGCGAATGATTGATAATGAGACAATCAATGGTTCTGAGGCGTATACCGTTTCAAGTATGTTGAAAGATTTGAGAAATGGTATTTGGAGTGAATTGAGAAATGGAAGATCTATTGATACCTATAGAAGAAATTTACAACGGGCTTATTTAACTCGTATGGGTACCTTAGCAAATGATAATACGGCTAGCCAATCTGATGTAAGATCATTGGTGAGAGCTGAACTTGAAACATTGAAAAGATCAGTACGTGCAGCTGCAGGAAGTTCTTCAGGAATTAGAAGAGCACACTTATTGGATGCTTTAGATCGTATTGAAAATATTTTAGATCCTAAGTAAGGATACTTCTTATAAAGTTAAAAAGCCGTTTGTAAAAGAACGGCTTTTTTTATGCCTTGTTCTACCTACTATGGGTGAAACGTAAAATAGTACGTCTTTTATATTGGTCATCGAAGATATTATCTTATCTTTGCCGTCCATTAAAAACAAATACATAGAAGATATGAAAGGAGGTGCAACAGTATGCTTATAATTCCAGTAAAAGACGGGGAGAATATCGATAGAGCGTTAAAACGTTTTAAACGAAAATTTGATCGAACGAAAACGATGAAGCAACTGCGTAATAGAAAACACTTTACGAAACCTTCAGTTAGTAAACGTGCGCAAAATCAAAAAGCCGAATACGTACAAGGTTTAAGAACTAAAGAAGAGCAAGGTTAATCTTTAGACTTATTGCAATATAACCGTTAATAAACAAAGCAATTTTGTAGTTTTGTTTGTTAACGGTTTTTTTTATGCTCATTTCGAAATTTATTGATTACATCCAGTTAGAGAAAAAATACTCTTCGCACACTGTAGCGGCTTATGAGGGTGACTTGCTGAAATTTAAGGCGTTTTGTGAGCGCGAATTTGAGCAAGATGATCTTTCGGAGGTACATTATAATCAAATAAGGAGTTGGATTGTTTATATGGTGCAAGACGGAATGACAAATAGGAGTATTAATAGAAAAATTAGTAGTCTTACCTCATTTTATAAGTTTTTGCTGCGTACGCAGCAAATACAACACTCTCCTTTGGCGCAGCACAAAGCACTTAAAGTGGCACACCGAGTTCAAGTGCCTTTTTCAACAGAAGAGCTCACACGGGTTTTTGAATTGTTTGAGTCGGCGGCTGATTTTGAAAGTGTACGTAATAAACTACTTGTAGAAATGTTGTATTCAACCGGTATGCGGCGCGCAGAATTGATTGACTTGTCTTTTAGTAGTGTTGACTTGTCAAATGAGGTGGTAAAGATTCGTGGTAAGCGTAATAAAGAGCGCTATGTACCCTTATTACCTTCGGTGCAAAAATCAATCGCACTTTACCTTTCGTTACGTAGGGAGCTTGCTCCAACGAGTCCCCACTTTTTTGTGACAGCTAAGGGAAATAAATTATATGCAACACTTGTTTATCGTATAATAAATGATTATTTTAGTAGAGTCTCAACAAAGGTGAAAAAGAGTCCGCATGTGATTAGACATTCCTTTGCTACACACCTTCTTAATGAGGGGGCGGATTTGAATTCAGTGAAAGAGTTGTTGGGGCATTCGAGTTTAGCTTCAACGCAGGTTTACACCCATAGTAGCCTGAGTGAATTGAAGAAAGTGTATAATCAAGCTCATCCTAGGAGCGATAAAAAAAAAGACATATGAAAGTTAACATTCAATCCGTAAATTTTAATGTAGATAGAGGTCTAATTGATTTTGTAGAAGACAGAATAAATCATTTGGAAAAATTTTATGATAAGATCATTGGTTCTGATGTGTATTTAAAGCTTCAAAATACAAGTGAAAAAGAAAACAAAATAGCCGAAATTAAATTGTTGGTGCCAGGAGGTGATTTAATCGTGAAGAAGCAAGGAAAGTCTTTTGAAGAAGGAATTGACTTGGCTACAGATTCTTTGAAACGTCAATTAAATAAGCGGAAAGAAAAACTTCGAGCGCAGAACATTTAATTTTTTTAAAAATAAGTATAAAAAGTTTTGTAAAAAAAATAAAACTTTATACATTTGCAGTCCGTTAGAAATAGCGGGCTTTTTTTATGTCGAAAAAAGGAAAAAAGCCGATGTAGCTCAGCTGGCTAGAGCAGCTGATTTGTAATCAGCAGGTCGTGGGTTCGAGTCCCTCCATCGGCTCTTAAAAAAAGAGATAAAAAAGTGTGGTAACACCACGTGTTCTTTGAATAATATTGTTGGGGAGATACCAAAGCGGCCAACTGGGGCGGACTGTAACTCCGCTGTCTTTCGACTTCGTAGGTTCGAATCCTGCTCTCCCCACATAAAATTTTCTAAGAGCAGACGTCAAAAGCTCGCTTTTGTAAGTCTGCGAGAAGAAAATTTTATGTTCGGGGCCTCCCCCGAGGATCACTGACCAACGGGAAGTAATCCGAAAGGAGGTA
>Ga0209344_10003154_pt1 | contig 16715 bp, 17 predicted proteins | sample Cruoilmetagenom6_FD_187293 | JGI IMG/M metagenome (GOLD analysis project Ga0209344, IMG submission 187293) | Oil polluted marine microbial communities from Coal Oil Point, Santa Barbara, California, USA - Santa Barbara Oil Seep Sample 6 (SPAdes)... | ecosystem: Environmental > Aquatic > Marine... | reverse complement strand
CGAACGCGAAGCCGACGCTGCCGACGTCGAGCGCTACCAGACCGTCTACGCGAACGATCCGGGCGCCGTCGCTGCGCCGACAGCCGGTCTCCATTTCGACGATGCGATGCTTGCCGAGACACAGGCCATGGGCGTGAAACATGCGCATGTGACCCTGCATGTTGGTGCGGGCACGTTCCAGTCGCTCCGTGCGGAGCACATCGAGGAAAACCGCCTGCACAGCGAGCGTGTTGAGGTTTCGCAGGACTGTTGCGATGCCGTCGCCGCGGCACGTGCAGCCGGTGGCCGGGTCGTCGCGGTCGGGACGACATCGGTTCGGGCGCTGGAATGCGCTTCCGCAAGTGGTGTACTGCGGCCGTATGCCGGTGAGACAGACATGTTCATTCTGCCGGGCTATGCGTTTCGCTCGGTCGACGCCATGCTCACCAACTTCCACTTGCCGCAGTCCTCCTTGTTGATGCTCGTGTCTGCCTTTGCCGGCAAGGAACGGATTCTTGCCGCTTATGAGCATGCTGTGCGTGAGAAGTACCGTTTCTTCAGTTACGGTGACGCCATGTTTCTTACACCTGCCGATCAATCATGAAGCTGACCGTTGCCAAGACCTCGGGTGCCGCCCGGACCGGATCGCTGGAGTTTCGTAGGGGTACGGTGCACACGCCGGCGTTCATGCCCGTCGGCACGTATGGCACTGTGAAGAGCGTGACGCCCGAGGAGGTCTCGTCGGACGGCGCCGAAATCATCCTGGGCAACACGTTTCACCTGATGCTGCGCCCGGGGACCGAAGTGATTCGCAAACATGGCGGTTTGCATGAGTTCATGAACTGGCATGGGCCGATCCTGACCGACTCAGGTGGCTTCCAGGTGTTCTCGCTCGCCGCCATGCGCAAGCTGTCGGAGGAGGGCGTCAGGTTCCAGTCGCCGGTCAACGGTGACGTCGTCATGCTGACGCCTGAAAAGTCGATGGAGGTGCAGCACGATCTTAACGCCGATGTGACGATGATCTTCGATGAATGCACCCCGTATCCAGCGACGGAAAAGGAAGCGCAGAAGTCGATGGCCCTGTCGTTGCGCTGGGCGGCACGCAGCCGGCAGCGTTTCGACGAGCTCAAGAAAGAAGAGCCCGGTCGTGGTGAAGCACTGTTTGGCATCGTGCAAGGGGGCATGTACGGCCACCTCCGCGAGGAGTCGATGAAGGGCTTGACCGAAATCGGCTTCGATGGCTATGCAATCGGTGGCCTGGCAGTCGGTGAACCGGAGCCGGAGCGACTGGCTGTGCTCGACGAACTTATGCCGAAAATGCCGACCGATACGCCACGTTACTTGATGGGTGTGGGCACGCCTGTCGATATCGCCGAGGCGGCTCTGCGCGGCGTTGACATGTTCGACTGCGTCATCCCGACACGGCACGGACGCAATGGCCAGCTGTTCACATCTCGTGGCAAAGTGAAGTTTCGGCACGCCGGATACCGCGACAGCACCTCGCCGCCGGATCCGGATTGCACGTGCTACACCTGCCAGAACTACAGCCTGTCCTACCTGCGGCACCTCGCGAAGTGCGGGGAGATCCTGGGGCCGCGCCTGGCGACGATCCATAATCTCCATTATTATCAAAATCTTATGTCTGACATTCGCGCGGCAATAGTGTCGGGCACGCTCGCGGAACTCACGGTGGCACTGCGCGAGACCTATGCGAAATAGCGTGAATTCAACGCTTTTTCCTTGCCTTCACTGAAGTCGCCCCCAACTCCAGCGCTTGTGCCATAATACCGCGCTGTTTTTTGGGGACACCATATGGATTTCTTTATACAGAACGCATACGCGCAAGGCGCGCAATCGGGCGACTCGACCAGCTTCATCATTATGATGGTTCTGATGTTCGCCGCTTTTTACTTTCTTCTCATTCGCCCGCAGCAGAAAAAGCAAAAGCAGCACAATGAGCTTGTTGCCGGACTGCAGGTTGGTGATGAAGTACTGACGGCCGGTGGCATTCTCGGCAAGATCACGGGCGTGAGCGAGCACTACGCGGTTGTCTCGATCAGTGACAACACCGAGATCAAGGTCCAGAAATCCAGCGTCTCGATGGTGGTTCCGAAAGGTACGTACGACGAAGCATGAACAAGTTTCCCTTGTGGCTTAATGCGCTGGTACTCGCCTTTCTCCTGGCAGGCTGCCTGTTCGCGCTGCCGAACCTATATGGCAGCGTCGATGCTGTGCAGATTGCCGACAACGATGGCGTCGCCTACGAAGAGCCACGGCTCGAAGAATTCGTACGTACTGTCGAAAATGCCGGCGTAACGCCCGAAGCGGCCTACCTCCAGGACGGACGGGTCGTGCTGCGCTTCAATACGACGGAAGACCAGGAGGCAGCCGGCGAGCGACTCCGGTCAGCCTTTGACCGTGAGGCCAATATCGCCGCGACGCTGGCTCCGAAGCTTCCGAAGTGGGTACGCGACCTCGGGCTGAAACCGATGAGCTTGGGCCTCGACCTTCGTGGCGGCGTTTACGTACTGCTCGAAGTCGACATGGAAACAGCGATCGACAGCCGCATGGCCGGTTACCAGCAGAGCTTTGACGAGCGCCTTCGCGATGAGAAAATTCGCCACCGCGTGGATCTGGACGGTCAGACGATTACCGTGCGTGTGACAGGTGCCGGGGATTTGCCAGCTGCGCGCGACGTTGTTCGGAGCATGGACCAGGACATCCTCATCACCGATGCTGCGGACGGCAAATCGCTGAACGTCCGCATGAGTGATGCGCAGATACAGGCGCGGCAGGATTTTGCGATCGAGCAGAACATCACGACCTTACGCAACCGCGTTAATGAGCTGGGTGTTGCTGAACCGTTAGTGCAGCGCCAGGGCGCCGACCGGATCGTTATCCAGTTGCCGGGCGTGCAGGACCCGAACAAGATCAAGGGCATTCTTTCGGCGACGGCGACTGTCGAGTTTCGCCTCGTCGATCAGTCGGGTGGTGAACCCGGCTCTCGTCGTTACCAGGGACGCGACGCTGAGCCGGCGCAGATGCTGAAGCGAAGCGTGATCGCATCCGGTGACCAGATCATCGATGCAAGTGCTGGATACGCCGAAGGTCAGCCGCAGGTCAACATTACGCTGGACTCCGCGGGTGGCGAAAACATGTTGCGTACGACGATGGACAATGTTGGCAAGCCCATGTCGACTGTATTCATCGAGACCCGCCGCGAAGCGGTCCCGGGCCAGCCTGGTGAGTTTCGCAAGGTTGTCCGGCAGGAGATAATCAGTACGGCAACGATTCAGGGCGTGTTCAAGGACAGGTTCAGGATCACAGGCCTGAGCCCGGTTGAGGCCGCTGATCTCGCGCTGCTTCTGCGCGCAGGAGCGTTGGCGGCACCCGTGTATATCGTTGATGAACGTACAGTCGGGCCGACACTCGGTCAGGACAACATCGACCGTGGCTTTAGCGCTATCAAGATCGGTTTTCTCGCAGTGATTATTTTCATGGCGATCTACTATCGTGCGTTTGGCCTGGTCGCCAATGTCGCGCTTTTGTCGAACGTCGTGTTTATCGTGGCAATGCTGTCACTACTGGGGGCGTCGCTGACGCTGCCGGGTATAGCAGGTATCGTTCTGACCGTCGGTATGGCGGTTGACGCAAACGTCCTGATCTTCGAGCGAATACGGGAGGAACTAGCCGCCGATTCGCCACCGCAGACAGCGATAAACTCAGGCTACGACAAGGCGCTGTCGTCAATTGTAGATGCGAACGTCACGACGCTCATCGCTGCGGTCGTGCTGTTCTCGATAGGCACCGGGCCGATCAAGGGCTTCGCTATTACTCTGCTGCTCGGCATCATCACTTCAATGTTCACGGCGATCGTCGGCACGCGCACGATCGTCAACCTGGTGTTCGGCGGGCGCAAGCTGCAGTCGTTGCCGGTTTAGGAAAGCACCATGCGAATAATTAGCAAGAAAACAAGCATCGACTTTCTGAGCCCGTCACGGCGCAAGATCGCACTGGTGTTGTCGGTCGTGTTCGTCGTCGTATCGTTCGCATCGCTGGCGACACGCGGCCTTGATTTCGGCATCGATTTCACGGGTGGTATCTTGCTTGAAGTCGGTTACGAACAACCCGCGGATCTCGAGGCCATTCGCGGCACCCTGGCAAGTGCCGGGTTTGCCGATGCCCAGGTTCAGCTGTTCGGTCGCGACACGGACGTTCTGGTTCGTCTACCGCCACAGCCCGAAGAAAGTGCCATCCAGGTACGTGATCAGCTACAGGCTACATTGGAAGCCGGTGGACAAAATATCGACCTGCGGCGCATAGAAACGGTCAGCGCCCAGGTGGGTAGTGAACTGGCAGAGCGGGGCGCGTTGGCCATGGTTGTCGCGCTATTACTGATCTTCGTTTACGTCATGATTCGCTTTCAGTGGAAGTTTTCCGCGGGTGCCGTTGCGGCGCTTGCGCATGACGCGATTGTTACAGTCGGTTTCTTCTCGATATTCCAGTTGCCATTCGACCTGACAGTTGTCGCAGCCGTGCTTGCGGTTATCGGTTACTCACTCAACGATACCGTTGTTGCGTTTGATCGCATTCGCGAGAACTTCTTCGCGCTGCGAGGCGTGTCGGCAGAAGAGGCGATGAACACGTCGATCAACGAGATGCTTGCACGTACCTTGATTACAGGTATCACGACCTTGCTCGTACTAATCGCCCTGCTGGTGCTCGGTGGTGAGTCGATCGCACCATTCTCGATTGCGTTGATCGTCGGCATTATCGTTGGTACGTATTCATCGATCTACACGGCAAGTGCAACTGCGCTGGCATTGAATGTCAGCCCACAGGACCTGATCGAGCCGATCAAGGATCCGAGCCTGATCGACGACTTGCCGTAGGGTCCGATAGAACTACCGTGGGAGCTTGCTCGCGAAGCGAAGCGGCGGCCATCAGGCCGCGTTGAGGATCGCCTTGATGTCGCTTGCGCAGAGCTTCGCGAGGCCAGAGTAGATCTTCGGTGTACCGCAGAGAATGTGGCCTGAGTCGAGGTATCTTTCGCTGCCATCGAGGCCGCTGACGATGCCGCCCGCCTCTCGAATGATGAGCGAGCCCGCCGCCACGTCCCAGGGCTTCAGTCCAATCTCCCAGAAACCGTCGAGACGGCCCGCGGCTACGTAACAAAGATCCAGGGCCGCGGCGCCAGGTCGTCGTACGCCGGCAGTGTTCCTTACAACCTTGCCGAGCATCTGGAGGTAGGGCGTCATGTCCATGTCAGCCTGACGGAACGGGAAGCCTGTGCCGATCAGTGCGTACTCCATTTCCTTTCGTCCGCTGACCCGAATTTTACGATCGTCGAGCGTGGCGCCCTCGCCACGGGCGGCCGCAAAGATCTCCTGGCTCATCGGGTCATAAACAGCGGCAGCTTCCATCCGGCCCTTTACCTGGACGGCGACAGAGACACAAAATTGCGGGAAACCGTGCAGGAAGTTGGTGGTGCCATCGAGCGGGTCGATGATCCAGACCGTATCGGACTCACCCTGCTTGCCCGATTCTTCAGCGAGAATTGCGTGGTCAGGGTAGTGATTGCGGATGACTTCAATGACCGCGTCTTCCGCAGCGCGGTCAGCGTCACTGACAAAATCGTTGTGCCCTTTTTTCTCGACCTTCAGCTTGTCGAGCTTGTTGAGATGCCTGATGAGTATGGCGCCGCCACGGCGGGCGGCCATCACGGCCACATTCTGTAATGCGTTCATGAAACGATTCCGTCAATGTAAAAGAGCTGCGCAACCTGTCCGTACGGGCCGCGGGGGCGGTAGAATACCCGACTTTCAGCCTCTGTCCCATAGCTATGTCCCTTATCCATGACTATTAGAATCGTCCTCGTCGGAACCACGCACCCCGGAAACATCGGGGCGGTTGCACGCGCCATGAAGAACATGGGGCTCAGCGACCTCGCGCTGGTAAATCCGCAGCACTTCCCGCACGAGGACGCCACAGCCCGCGCGTCAGGCGCCTCGGATATCCTCGACGGTGCCAGGGTCGTGAAGACGCTGGCAGAGGCGTTGACCGATTGTGTGTACGTCGCGGGCGCCAGCGCACGTTCGCGGACCATCAACTGGCCGAGCATGGGTCCGCGTGACTGCGCCGAGCGTATGATCAAGGAAAGCGACAACGGCAAGGTCGCCGCCGTTTTCGGGCCGGAGAAGAGTGGCTTGCAGAATGAAGATCTCGATCTTTGCCACACCTTGCTCACGATCCCGACCGACCCGGGCTTCAGCTCGCTGAACCTGGGGATGGCGGTACAGGTGCTGACCTACGAATTGCGTGTCGCCAGCATGCTGGATGCGGGTCCTGGCTTCGATGTCGAAGCACCACCGGCTACCGGGGAGGAGATGGAGCATTTCTATGTCCATCTCGAAAATGTGCTTAAGGACATCCAGTTCCTGGACCCTGAGAATCCGCGGCACCTGATGCGCAGGTTACGTCGCTTGTTTATTCGAGCGCGGCCCGACAAGAATGAGGTCAACATCCTGCGCGGCATCCTTACGGCTGTCGACAAGACGCGGAAGGACTGACATGGCTGAAACAATTTATCTCGACTACGCAGCATCGACACCGGTTGATGTTCGCGTGCTGGACCGCATGCGGGAAGTTGCTGAGCGCAACTGCGCGAATCCTTCCTCGACACACGCGGCCGGTCGCGAGGCACAGGCGATCATTGCCGATGCGGCTGTGCAGCTTGCCGGCCTCCTCAACGTAGACCCGCAAACGCTGGTCTGGACCTCGGGTGCCACCGAATCGGACAACCTGGCTATCGCCGGGGGTGCGCGTTACCGGGCGCATCGCGGCAAACACATCGTTACGATGAAAACTGAACACAAGGCGGTCACCGACGTTTTCGAAATGCTGGCGAAAGAGGGCTTCGACGTTACGTGGATTGAGGCTGATACCGGTGGGCGACTGAGTCCGGAGACGTTTGCAGCCGCACTGCGCGACGACACCCAGTTCGCATCGATCATGTTCGTCAACAATGAAACCGGGGTGATCCAGGATATCGAGGCACTAGGTACGATCTGCCGTGAGCGTGACGTGTTGTTTCATGTGGACGGCGCGCAGGCAGTCGGCAAGCTACCCATCGATCTCAGCAATCTCCCGGTGGACCTGCTGTCACTGACTGGCCACAAGTTCTACGGACCCAAGGGCATCGGTGCCTTGTATGTTGCCGACCGCCCTGGCTGCCGCGTCGAGCCCATCCTGTTCGGCGGCGGGCAGCAGGGACGTCTGCGGCCCGGCACACTGCCGACGGACCTGGTTGCCGGACTGGGAATGACGGCAAAGGTCGCCTCGACTCACATTGAGTCTGACCTTGAGCACCTGCGCGATTTGCGGCAGATACTCTGGAACGGAATTCGGGATATTGAGGGCGTTATCTTAAACGGCGACCCGGACGGCTTTCCCGGCATCCTGAACGTCAGCGTCGCGGACATCGAAGGCGAGAGCCTGTTGCTCGCGATGGAGCCATTGCTGGTCGCGACGGGTAGCGCCTGCAATTCCAGGACCCAGGAGCCATCCTACGTCCTGCGGGCGCTGGGACTCAGCGATAGCCAGGCACAGAGTGCAATTCGCTTCAGTGTTGGCAGGCCAACGACCCGGGACGATGTAGAATTCGCTGCAGGCCGCTATCGGGATGCTGTTGCGCGCTTGCGCGAACTGGCGCCTGGGGCGGTTGCATGAGCGCAGATCCGTATAACCAGGCCGTCCGGGACCTCTTCACCTCGCCGGCACATGCTGGCGGCGTGGCAGGCGGGAAGACCGTGCTTGCGGACGACCAGGGCGTGCGCGTGGAACTCTCGGCAGGCGTTGCAGGTGGCCAACTCTCGGCCCTGCGCTTCAGGGCCTGGGGCTGTCCGCACCTGCTGGCGGCAGCGGAATGGGTCTGCAGTCACTACGAAGGCGGACCAATCGGGGCCCTTGAGAAATTTCCGAACGCCCGGATTATGGAGGATCTGGCTGTACCTGTTGAGAAGACCGGTCGTATACTGGTCCTTGAAGACGCGATCCAATCGCTTGGGCGCAGTCTGGATCACTAAAAAGGGTTTTTATTCATGGCAATTTCGCTGACCAATGCGGCGGCAGATCGCGTTCGCACCTATCTCGAGAAACGCGACAAGGGCCTCGGGCTGCGCCTTGGCGTTACCAAGACCGGTTGCTCGGGCTACTCGTATGTCATCAACTATGCCGAGGCGATCGGCGACGACGATGTTATTTTCGAGGACAAGGGCGTCAAGGTCGTCATCGACCCGGAGGCGCTCAGCTTGATCGACGGTACGGAGGTCGATTTCGTCAAGAACGGCCTCAATGAGGCGTTCAGCTTCAGAAACCCCAATATCAAGGGTGAATGCGGCTGCGGCGAGAGCTTCAACGTCTAAGGGCAGCGGTCTGAATTCGTCTTCTCCGACAGCTATAGCCGTAGTAGAATTAATAACTTATGACTTTTCTGCGCCCGGCATGACGCCGGGTGCTTATCATCATCATTTTGTGACAAAGGAATAGCACATGGCCGTTGAACAGACGCTCTCCATCATCAAGCCTGATGGCGTACAAAAGAACCTGATCGGAGAGATCTACAGCCGTTTCGAGAAAGCCGGACTGGAAATTGTGGGCGCACGCATGCTGCACCTGAGCCAGGAGCAGGCGCAGGGATTCTACGCCGTTCACAAGGAACGCCCGTTTTTTAATGACCTCGTCAGCTACATGACGTCGGGGCCGGTTGTGGTGTCGACACTGAGCGGCGAAGGAGCGATTCTCAGGCATCGCGAGATCATGGGTGCGACAAACCCGGCGGAAGCCGACCCGGGCACGATCCGCGCCGATTTTGCCAAGAGCATCGAAGAGAATATTTGTCACGGCTCTGACGCGGCTGAAACAGCGGCTGTCGAGATCGCCTTTTTCTTCGGTGACGACGGCGTTTGCCCGCGTACCCGATAAGGACGCCATGACGGCCGCCACCGACAAGATCAACCTGCTCGGTATGTCGCAAGACATGCTCGAGCAGTTTTTGGCCGAGCGCGACGAAAAACCATTCCGTGCCCGGCAGATCCTGCAGTGGGTCCACCAGCGAGGAGTCGTCGAGTTTGACGAGATGACTGACCTCTCAAAGAAACTCCGCGAGCGGCTGCAGGAAGACGCGGAAATTGTCCTGCCGATTGTGAAGTCACGGCATGATTCATCGGATGGTACGGTCAAATGGCTGTTCGCCACCGATTGCGGACAAGCTATTGAAACTGTCTTCATCCCGGAACCGGGTCGCGGCACCCTGTGTATATCGTCACAGGTCGGCTGCGCACTGGATTGTGCATTTTGCGCGACGGGAGCGCAGGGCTTTAATCGTAACCTGACGAGTGCCGAGATTATTGGCCAGGTGTTTGTGGCGAACAGCGAACTGCGGCCACGTGAGAACGGCGAACCCGCCGTCACCAACGTCGTATTCATGGGCATGGGTGAACCGCTCGCGAACTATCGGAACGTGATACCTACACTCAGGCTGCTGGTGTCAGACTGGTCGTACGGTTTGTCGCGTCGCCGGGTTACGGTCAGCACGTCAGGGCTGGTCCCGAACGTCAACAAGCTCGGTGATGAGTGCAATGTATCCCTGGCCGTGTCACTGCACGCACCCAATGATGAGCTGCGCGACGACATCGTGCCGATTAACAGACTGCACCCGATCGCTACCTTGCTCGACGCTTGCTGGTCCTACGCGGCCAAACACGCCAATCGCTTCATTACATTTGAGTACGTCATGCTGCGCGGCGTGAATGATTCACTCGCGCACGCTGATGAACTCGCGACGCTGCTCGATAAGAAACCTGCGAAGGTGAACCTGATCCCGTTTAACCCGTTCCCGGGCACGGTATTCAAGCGATCGTCGGCAGATACGATTCAGCATTTCCAGAACCGCCTGCGCCAGAGGGGAATGGTGGCAACCACCCGCAAGACGCGTGGCGAAGACATCGACGCGGCGTGCGGGCAACTGGCAGGCAAGGTGAGTGATCGTGTGCGTAACCGGCTTGGCGACAAGACCTTCGCTGACAGGAACATTAAGGTGGTATCAGCATGAAGAAGAGCGATAAGTTTGCGGTAGTGTTGTTGTGCGGCGTCCTGTTGTCGGCCTGTGTTTCGACGACCACGGGAACACCGGCACCCGAACCCGACGAAGCGGATGCTTCGAATCTCAATTACCAGCTTGGTGCGCGCTACTACCAGAACGGGAGGTACGAACTGGCCCGTGACCGCCTGCAGCTTGCGCTCGAGCTCAACCCGAAGATGGCTGTAGCCTACACAACGCTGGCGATGACCTATGAGGCGCTGGATAACCAGCGACTCGCGACGGAAGCCTACGAGAACGCGGTTCGCATAGCGCCGCGCGATTTCGACGTCCACAACGCGTACGCTGTCTTCCTTTGCAAGCAGCGCGATTTTCAAGGTGCCGGCAAACACTTTCTGAAGGCGGCGGATCATCTCGAGAACGACAATGCCGAGCGCACCCTGACAAACGCAGGCCTGTGCATGGCACAAAAACCGGATATCGCTGCAGCCGAGAATTTCTTCCGCAAGGCACTGGAGCGGCGATCGACCTACGGCGAGGCGCTGTTGCAAATGTGCCTGTTGAAATATCAGCAACAGGACTTCATGAGTGCGCGGGCATTCCTGCAACGCTTTATGAGTTCGTCAAAAACGACAGCCGGAGTCCTCCTGCTTGCGGCCGAAATAGAAGGCAAACTCGGCAATGAGCGCGGTCGTACGGAATACGTGAACCAGTTGCTGAGTGAATTCCCCGAGTCTCCGGAAGCTCGCAAGGCCTTAAGTAGCGGATGAGTAGCAGCGGATAATTAATTTCCATGAATGACGATGTAGAAAACCAGCAGGACGATGCTGCACCCGAGGAACCCAAGGGGCCGCTGGGTGGTGAGCGCCTGGCGGAGGCGCGTCGTGAGCAACAGATTTCGGTACTCGAGATTGCGAAGGAACTGCATCTGGACGAACCGAAAGTGCGCGCACTCGAACGCAATCAGTTCGATGTACTCGGTGCGCCGGTATTCGCCAAGGGGCACCTCAAGACCTACGCCCATCTTGTCAATGTTGACGCAGCTGATGTGCTGGCTGACTACTATCACCTGACTCGTTCGACGACAGCGCTTCCCGTAATCTCAACCCGCCCCAAGGCGCGTCGGGAGTTGTCACCCGGCCCATGGATTGCGGCGATCGTCATCATAATTGTTGTCGCCAGTGTTTACTGGTGGTTCTCGAGGCCGGACGGACCCGACACAGAGAGCGCTGAGTCGCCCGGTGTCGACGGGGGCATGGTCGTAGTGCCGCCGGGCACTGACGAAGAGAGGGTGGCTACACCGCCAGTCACAAATGATGACGATAGGGTGGTCGAACCACCGGCTCAGGAACCTGTCGCCGCCGCCGTCGTCGAGGATGAGCCTGAACCTGAACCACAGCCACCTGCTGATGATGGCCAGATGCGTGTCCTGCTGACGTACACCGGTGATTGCTGGACAGAAATATCCGATTCCAGCGGCCGTCGCTTGCTGTTCGATCTTGGCAAAGATGGTCGTACCGTGGAACTCAGCGGTGCCGAGCCGTTCAACGTATTGTTCGGTAATCCCGGCAATGTAAGCCTGCGCGTCAACGGTCAGGACTACGTACTTCCGCCGACCAATCGCCCCGATCGCCCCATGCGACTGACTATTTCAGGATCATGAGCAAGAAACCTCAAACAGTTCGCGGGATGAACGACATCCTGCCCGAAGTCGCTGCCAGCTGGCAGTACCTCGAAAAGGAAGTCGAGTACATCATTGAGGCCTACGGCTATCGGCAGGTGCGTCTGCCGCTGCTGGAGCACACGGAGATCTTCCGGCGTTCTATTGGCGAAGTTACTGACATCGTCGAAAAGGAGATGTATACCTTCGATGACGAAGGGGACAGCCTGACGCTGCGCCCGGAAGCGACGGCGAGCATGGTAAGAGCCGGAATTACTCATGGCCTGTTTCACAACCAGAGGCAGAAACTCTGGACCGTCGGACCGATGTTCCGGCGAGAAAGACCGCAGGCGGGCCGCTACCGTCAGTTCTACCAATTTGACGTCGAGGCCATGGGTTACGAGGGTCCTGACGTCGATGCCGAACTTATTGTAATGAGTGCCCGCTTGTGGGAACGCCTCGGCATTGACCGGATCCGACTGGAAATCAATTCGCTGGGTGCGCCAGAGTCGCGCGCCGGGTACCGAGACGCCCTCATCGAGTACTTTAATGGCGTGAAAAATCAGCTGGATGAGGATAGTATTCGCCGCCTCGATAAGAACCCACTCAGAATTCTGGACAGCAAGAACCCTGAGATGCAGGAAATCGTAGCTGGTGCACCTGTGATGATGGACTACCTCGATGAGGCGTCTGCAGAGCATTTTGCGGGCCTCCGGGCTCTGCTGGATGCGGCAGGCGTTGAGTACGAAGTCAATCCACGCCTGGTACGCGGGCTCGATTACTATTCCCGCACGGTATTCGAGTGGGTTACCGATGCGCTGGGTTCGCAGAATGCCGTCTGTGCAGGCGGCCGCTACGATGGACTGATCGAGAAGCTCGGCGGCCGGGCTACCCCGGCAATTGGTTGGGCAATGGGTGTCGAACGTTTCGTCGCGTTGTACGAAGCCTGCGGTGGGAGTACGCCGGTAGTTGCGCCAGATGTGTACTTTGTAGCGGTAGGCGAGGGGACAGGCGAGCGAGCATTCGCGCTGGCTGAAAAACTGCGAGATCAGGTGAGTGGCATTCGCGTTGAGGTGAATCTCGGTGGCGGCAGCTTCAAGTCGCAGATGAAGCGTGCGGACAAGAGTGCGGCGACCTATGCGCTGATCCTCGGTGAACAGGAGCTCAGCGAAGGGCGTATCGGGTTGAAACCGTTGCGCAGCGATGATGAACAGGAAAGCGTTGAGCTGGAAGATCTGGTGTCGGTGCTTAGAATTAAGGTAAGCGGCTAAAGGCCGCAACAGGAATAAAAGGCAGTCTCGTGGACGATTTACTTTCGGAAAAAGAACAAATTGATCAGATTCGCTCGTGGTGGTCGGAGTACGGCGGCTACGTAATCGGCGGTCTTGGGCTCGGCATTGCGGTTTTGGCGGGCCTTAATTACTACACGAACAACAAGCTGGAAGCGCAGCTCGAAAGCTCTGTTCTGTACGAGTCCCTGACTCGGCACGTCGTCGAAGGAAGCCTCGAAGAGGCTGAGGCCGTGGCGGAAGAGCTTGGCACCGACTATGCCGATTCGAGCTACTCGGCCCAGGCACAACTCGCTATGGCCCGCCTGTACATGGACAAGAATCGTGATCAGGATGCGGCCGACGCACTAAGCGGCCTCATTGCAAGCGAGGCGGACGATGAGGTCAAACTTGTCGCGCGTGCACGCCTTGCCCGGGTACTGCTGTATCAGAACAAGGCGCAGGACGTCGTTGACTTGCTGGGAGGACAGCAATCTGAGGCGTTTGGCCCGATTTACCAGGAATTGCTTGGCGATGCTTACTACGCGCTCGGTCGCGTCGAAGACGCCCAGGTCGCATACCAGAGTGTGATGCTTAATCCTCTCGCGAGCGAGACGGTTGACCAGCAGCTCGTACAGTGGAAAGCGCTCGATCTTCCGGAAGCCTCAGCGACCGAAGACGCTGCCGACGACCCTGCTGGTGAGGAACCGGTGGCTGAAGATGCAGTCGAAGCTACCGAGGCAGAGGAAACCGAGTGAAAAACGTACTTCGCACTATCAGTTTGATCGTCGCCGCGATGCTGGTCGCATCGTGCGGGCTCTTCGGTGACAAGGATGAAGAGCTCAAGCCAATGGAGCTTGTCAAATTCAAGCCGACGTTGAAGATCAAGAAAATCTGGAGTGCGAATGTCGGCGGCGACGCGGAGTTCCTGCGGCTTGGCTTACAGCCTGCGGGAGACGGTAGCCGCATCTACGTTGCTGGTCATGAAGGCAATGTCATCGCGTTCAATCCTGAAACCGGCAGGCAGATCTGGCGCAACAAGCTGGACATTGAATTGACGGCGGGTCCGGGCGTTGGCGAGGGTCATGCGATCGTCGCTACCAAAGACGGGTTTGCTATCGCGCTGGATGCTGCGACGGGCCAGGAAATGTGGCGCGCCGAGATCGAAGGCGAGTCGCTGGCGCAGCCGCTGGTGAAGGACGACACAGTCGTTCTGCAGACCATCGATAATCGTATCGAAGCGCTGTCGCTGTTTGACGGGCGTCCGCGCTGGACCGTCGTGCAGAGCGCGCCGGCGCTCACCATGCGCGGGTCCGCAAGCCCGGTTATTGTGGGGCAGTCAGTAATTGCAGGGTTCGACACAGGACGCATTGTCGCGGCTGACCTGGACACCGGAACGGTTGTGTGGGAATCGCTGTTATCGCCACCAACCGGACGTTCCGACCTCGATCGTCTTTCGGACATCGATGGCTCGTTAGCTGTGGTCGGACAGGATGTTTACGCAGCAGGGTACCAGGGTCGCCTCGCATCGCTGGCGTCGGAATCGGGGCAGGTGCTCTGGAATCGCGACATATCGTCATTCTCGGGCGTGTCGGCTGACTGGAACAGCATTTACACGGTCCGTGATGACGGCGAGATTGTTGCGCTAAAACGAACCACCGGCACAGAGATCTGGCGTAACGCGTCGCTTCTGCGACGTGAACCGACCTTGCCGATACCGTTTAACACGACGGTCGTTGTCGGCGACCTTGAGGGATACCTGCATTTCTTTAATAACATCGACGGCGAACCTGTCGCGCGCTTGCAGCTTGGTGGCAAGGCAATCACTGCGCCTCCGCTGGTCATAGCCAATCGGCTGTATGTCCAGAGTGATGGTGGCAATATTGCCGCGTACGTGGTCGTCGACGATCGACCGAAACGCACCCAGCCTGACGTAGCCGAAGACGGTTCCTGAGCGGCCGCGGTGAAGGTGCCAAACGATGCTTCCTGTCATCGCACTGATCGGCCGGCCTAATGTAGGCAAGTCGACGCTGTTCAACCGGCTCACGCGTTCGCGCGATGCGCTGGTTGCCGACTATCCTGGCCTGACTCGCGACCGTAAGTACGGGTTCGGAAAACTAGGCCCGATTCCTTACCTTGTAATTGACACAGGCGGTGTTGCCGGTGGCGAAGAGGGTATCGAAGAGATGATGGTCGAGCAGACCATCAAGGCACTGAAGGAAGCAGACGCCGCGATCATCATGGTGGATGGACGCAGCGGCATTACTGCGGCTGATGAGCATGTTGCTGACCTCGCGCGTCGCCATGCCAGGAAGACGTGGCTGGCGGTAAACAAAGCCGAAGGTCTTGAGTCCACCACGGCAAATGCCGATTTCTACGGGCTGGGTCTTGGCGATCCTATCGCTGTTTCGTCCGCACACGGCGATCGCATCAGCGCGTTAATGGACGGCGTGCTCGAGCCGTTCGAGGAAGTCGAGGACGCGCCCGAAGCCGACGACGAGCATGAGCTGCGTATTGCTGTCATCGGCCGGCCAAATGTTGGCAAGTCCACTCTGATAAATCGCCTGCTTGGTGAGGATCGCCTCGTGGTCTTCGACATGCCGGGTACGACGCGCGATACGGTCGAGGTGCCGTTTGAACGCAGCGACCGCAAGTACATGCTGATCGATACGGCCGGAATTCGCCGCAAAGCGCGCGTCAGCGAAGCGATTGAAAAATTCAGTATCGTGAAAGCGCTACAGGCGATCGAGAAAGCACATGTCGTTATCGCTGTGCTCGATGCACAGGAAGGTGTAACCGAGCAGGACGTCAGTCTGCTGGGCCTCGTGCTCGAGCGTGGCAGGGCGCTGGTTGTCGTGACCAACAAGTGGGACGGCCTGTCCGCAGACCAGCGGAAGAAAGTGAGAGATGATCTCGAACGTCGCCTGCCGTTCCTGGACTTCGCCGAACGCATTACGATTTCGGCATTGCATGGTACGGCCGTGGGCGATCTGCTGCCGGCAGTCGAGCGCGCGTACCGCGCGGCAACGCGTGACCTGTCAACAACCGAACTAACACGCGAACTCGAAGCCGCAGTAATGGAGCATCCGACGCCCATGGTGCGCGGTCGTCGTGTCAAACTGCGGTACGCACATCAGGGCGGGCGCAACCCACCCGTCATCGTGATTCATGGCAACCAGACCGACAAACTTCCGGAAGCTTATCGACGTTACCTGATAAATCGCTTCCGCAAGGTGTTCAAGCTTAAGGGCACGCCGGTCCGCCTGTCGTTCAAGAAAGGCAAGAACCCGTTTGAGGGGCGCCGCAACAAGCTCACGCCACGCCAGGAACGTAAACGCACGCGGTTGATGAAGCGCGTAAAAAAATAACGCGGGCTATACTGGAGCCTGTTATGAGTTCGGCACGAAAAAGCGTTACCTATGATGGGCAATTTCGCATGCACCGTGCGGGCTTTCTCGAGTCGCCAACACTCGCCTATGAGACTTGGGGCGAGCTCAACGATGCCCGCGACAATGCCATCCTGATTTTTACCGGGCTATCGCCGTCCGCGCACGCGACGTCTTGCGCAGTGGACCCAACGCCGGGTTGGTGGGAAGAGATGATCGGCACAGGCTTGCCGATTGACACGGATCGCTTCTTCGTGATTTGCGTGAATTCGCTTGGGAGCTGCTTCGGTTCGACAGGTCCGGCAACGGTCGATCCACAGACT
>Ga0209344_10003153_pt1 | contig 16722 bp, 12 predicted proteins | sample Cruoilmetagenom6_FD_187293 | JGI IMG/M metagenome (GOLD analysis project Ga0209344, IMG submission 187293) | Oil polluted marine microbial communities from Coal Oil Point, Santa Barbara, California, USA - Santa Barbara Oil Seep Sample 6 (SPAdes)... | ecosystem: Environmental > Aquatic > Marine... | reverse complement strand
TCTCAATGTTCTCTATAGCAGAAGAGGAAGGAATTCCACTGAAGACCAATACACGTTCACCGGTTTGGAAAGTACTATTTTGAAATTCACTCGTTGGCAAATTGGCAATCAATGGGACTCGAAATGCCATAGGTGGTCGAATATTTTCGGGCTCACCAATTGGGAAATATCTGTACGAAGTTCTCCGATCACCTGCTTCCAAACCTGATACGATCGTTGTTGTCCAGATAAAATAACCGACTTCATTATCAATACCGAGCACTGGTCCATCAACCTTGACAGCTGGTGTGATCCCGTTTGAATAGACAATCACCGGTTGGGATGCTCCAGACTCTGAATTTGAAGGCTGTAGATAATAAAACTCGATATCACCATAGCTAACAGGATATCTGGCCCAACTAGCATGAATTTGCTTTTCCGCGTCTATGAACAGGTTAATCCTGATTCCTTCAGGGTCTATTACTGATTTTTCAAGGTTGCTTAGTTCGCCTCGTAAAGCATAAGTTCCCGGTGTTTCTTTGCTTCCGGAATACCAGATCTCATAACCTTCTTCTGTCATGATCACTTCCAGATGGTCCACTCTTTCTTCTATTGAAAGAATCATGACTTCAGAGAGCAACTCCCCCTGTTCGGTCAACTGAATAACTTTTAATTGATTGGAATCTATCCAAAATAAGTCCAAACCTTCTCCATTATGGATCAATTTGGCTTTACGGGGTTGCCGAATTTGAAAATCCAATGGGATCTGGATTTTGGATTGAGCATCAGTACTGAGTCCAACTAAAGTAGGTTGATACAGTCCATCTTCAACCTCACTTCGAGGAAAGATGACACTATAAACATTGCCAACAGGATCGATCACCGGTTCCACGGGGGAAGCCATCGCTGTTTCGCCCATTAAAAAGCCCCGGCTCCAACCTTCTGATTTTAGCCAGAGTTTTTCCAATCCTTCTCCGCTGCAACCAGATAAGATCAATGCTGTAATGATAAAAATTAAGAGTATATAAACTTTTGTACTGGATCGTTCTTTCATAAATCACTCCAATAGTAGGCAAAGCAACAACGATTATATCCTGAACAGTCTTAAATGTATTGGGTGCAAGGTATGGGTTGAGATACTACCAGAGAACTATAGCAATCTTGAGGTACAGGGTCTTTTGAGGTGAACTCAGTCCCTTAATTAAAAGAAGGACCAGGTCACTGGTCCTTCTTAGACACCTATTTTTTCTGTTTGTTATTCAGTTTCCAGGTTCGTCTCTGGTAGCCATCCGTTTCCAGCGGAACTTTCGATCTTGTACCAAATCTCACCTTCATTCTCAGCCGAGCTCGTTACAGTTACAGTATCTCCCCTGGTGGCAAATGAAAACGGATTCTTGGCCCCTGCTTCCTGGTAAAGTCCTACCAAGTGACCTTCAGATGTGAGAATCACGCTGTCACCCGGCTTAAAAGCTGCCCCTTCAACCTCCACAACCACATCACCTGTATCCGCGGCTTGTGTGGCTTCATAACGTTGGGTTGCTTCTGCAGAAGTGATAATCTCACCTGATTGCTTGCAGGCCATGTTGAATATGAAAAGAACACAAACCACTGTTAATAGAATGAGTAGATTATTCCTCTTCATGCTTATAGTTTCCTCCCCCGCAGACGGGCATCGAACGCATCTCTCAATCCGTCACCCATGAAGTTAAATGCCAGTGTTGTTAAGGTCAGCGCCACACCCGGGAACAAAACAAGGTGAGGGTTAGATCGCAAGGTTGCGTATCCTTCATTGATCATTGCTCCCCAGCTGGGTGTTGGTGGATCAACGCCGAGACTGATCAAACTCAACACAGCCTCAGTGTAAATATAACCAGGTATGGCCATGGATTCCAAAATCAACAGCGGTCCAATAATATTCGGGATCAAATGTTTAGTGATGATATGACCATCTTTAGCCCCAATTGCTCGGGCGGCTTCAACAAATTCCTTTTCTTTATAAGAAAGCACCTGGCCGCGAGCCTGACGGGCCATTCCCAGCCAGTTTAGGGCACCGATGGCAACAAATACGAATAATAAACCACCGGTAGACTTATTCAAAAATATCAGGGTACCCATGAAGCCTGTTGTCACCCCCCTCCTGGCCAGCGCTTTAAAATAAACTGTCATCATAATGATGATCGGAAGTTGTGGAACTGCGTAAAGGAAGTCCACTACGCGCATCATGATATTATCGACTCGCCCACCAGCAAAACCGGCGATCGTTCCATAAGTGAGACCGATTATGACACTGACTCCGGAAGCCACGAACGCTACAGCCAGGGAAACCCTGGTCCCATAGATCATTCGGCTCCAGAGGTCCCTGCCAAGAGCATCGGAACCAGCTATAAAGGTTGTGCAGCCCCATTCCAGCGGCGTATTGTACCAATGACAATTTTCTTCGGCGTATTCCTCAGTTATGTCATAGCCAGTGAATGGTTTTTCCCGGTTGTTGAAAGTATTCTGCTGAGCGAAATCATAGGGGGAAAGGAAAGGAGCAAAGGTAGCAGCCAACAAAATGAAGATAATAAATATCACGCCAGCAACCGCGATTATATTTCTGCGAAATTCGCGGTAGGCGTCCTGCATCGGGCTCCTGCCCTGCCCATATTGCTCAGGGTTTTCATCATTTACCAATTGTTCAAGTTGTTTTTCAGGTGTCATAATTAAATCCTAATCGTACCGAATGCGTGGATCAACCCAAGCGTACATAACATCGACCATTAAATTGGCTCCAATCAAGATCATACCGTAAAGGAGCACCAGGCTGGTTTGCAGGAAATACTCCCTCTGTCCGATACTGCCGACAAATCTGCGGCCCATGCCATTAATGGCAAACATAAGTTCAATAACAAAGGAACCGGTGATCAAAGCCGCAATAAGCGGTCCAAGCACGGTTACCACCGGAATCAGAGAGTTCTTCAGTGCGTGAATAACGATCACTGTTCTTTCGCGGAGGCCTTTCGCACGAGCAGTCCGAATGTAGTCAGAGGAAAGAACATCCAATAATCCAGCCCTGGTTAGACGGGCAATACCTGCTGCCATTCCTGTCCCCATGGCAAATACCGGAAGAAAGGCATGACTGATATATTCCGCATTGATCTTCGGGATAAATCCCAGGAAAAATGGGGGATGTGCTCCCCAAAATGCGACAGGGAACCAATCCAATTGGACAGCAAAGATATAGATCAGAAGCGGCGCCATAACGATTGCCGGAATTGACCTGAAAAGAACTGCCGTAAATGTCACGAAATAGTCAAGGAATGAGTTGTGATTCAAAGCAGCAATAATTCCTATCGGGATACCTAATACAAAACCTACTGTGATGGATGTCACTCCTAATTGGATCGAGATCGGGAATGTCTGTTCAATGATATCCCTGACAGTCTGGGAAGGTTGTCGGAACATGGGGCCAAAGTCCCCTTTAAAGATGTTCAAAACATACCGACCAAACTGTTCGTATAATGGTTTATCAAGACCATAGCGCCTTTCCAGCACAATCTTGATGTGCTCTGGCATGGCTTTCATCCCTACCGCGTCGAATGGACCACCTGGCATAGCATGTACCAGAACAAATGTTGCCAGGATAACCAGCAATACGACCGGGATTGCAATCAATAACCTTCGAATGATATATCTTAGCATAAACCCTCCAGCATAAAAATTGGTGTAAATTCCCTCATATTGTTCTCGGGAAATCACCAGGCTTGGTAGATGATCAAATATTTCATCATCCAACCCTGCTGATTACCTGCTGCTTTGAAGGAAATTATGAGGGGCAGCAAAGCTGCCCCTCATAAAGTTTTTCATAAAGAAGGGACTATTGAGTTGCTGCTGCCTGAGCGTCAGCATCAATGGTCCATTCGTACCACTGATCTCCACCGAACAAAGCATCAACTTTGTCCAGCCAGCTGTGTTCTGCTGTGTAAGCAATTCGCAGGAAGATCGGGAAGAAGGGGACTTCACCTTCTGGACCAAAGAAACCTTCCTCGATCTGTGCATAAAGTTCTTTACGAACTTCAGGATCAGATTCGAAGCGAGCTTCCTCAATCAGTTCATCCATTTCATTGCATTCTCGTTTCATGCGAATGGCATTGGTGCAGTGCAGTACGTCGCCAACCCAGTTGTTCTCGTCAGCATAGTCGGGGCCCCAACCAAGGGTCCACATGTGAGGAGCTTCATCATCGTCAGCTTTTGTGGCTGTCAGCAAGTCAGCAAAGGACTGCTGCTCGATCTGGATCAGGTCTGCGGAGCAACCCAAGTGCTGTTCCCAACCGGCCTGAGCGAACTCAATCCAAGCCAGGGTGGATTCGCCGGAGTAACCAAGCAAGGTTACCTGGGGGAATCCTTCACAATCGGGATAGCCAGCGAGGGCCATCTGTTCTGCGGCGTATGCCGGATCAAATCCAACACCGATCTCGTCAATGGGGGGAGCGCCGAAAATTCCAGGAGGAGCAAAGTGTTTCATGGGCAGGCCCTGACCCTGGCGCAGCTCAGCTACGTAGGTTGCGCGGTCAAAAGCGGCACCGAATGCTCGGCGGACATGAACGTTGTCGAAAGGAGCTTTGGTCATGCGGTAAGCAATGTAGAAGACGGCCAGATCAGGAACCTGAATGGTCTCGTCACCAAATGCTGCCAGGTGAGCTTCTAGTTCGCCATCAGGAATTGCTGAGGTTTCAACTTCATTGTTCAACCACAGGGAATAGGAGGTAGCAACGTCAGGAACAACATTGGTTTCGAATTTTTCAACGTTGCCAGCACCCTGCATGTCTTTAGGCATAAGGGGGTTGCGGAGGACAATACGTTTCACACCATGTTCCCAGGTGTTCAACACATAGCGTCCACTGGTTACGATATTGCCAGCTTCAATCCATTCCTCACCATATTCTTCGATAGCCCACTGCGGGGTTGCTGCAATGGTCCACATGGGGGTCATGGACATGAAGTAAGCGGCGGCGGCCGGAAGTTCAACCACGAGGGTCTCATCATCAGGAGCGGTAACGGCGATAGCATCAATCAGGTCCTGAGGAATATTCTCGGGATCTTCATAATGATAAACATCTTCACAGCCCTTGATTACAACAGCTACGATGCCGCTGTAGTAGGATCCTGTGTTGGGGTTGCAGGCTCGTTTCATACCATAAACGAAATCATTGGCAGTCACGAAGCGGGGAGCGCCATCGGCGTCCACTTCCTGTTTCACCTCACCGGTCTCGGGGTTATGGTTCACCCAAGGAATGTCGGTGCGGATGGTGAAAGTGTAGGTCAGACCATCTTCAGAAATATCCCAGGAAGTCGCAGCTTCGGGAACAATGTCTGCAGTCACGAGGTCGTAGTTTGTCAGGTGGACAAACAGGTTCTCGATATAGACGATCGATACAGTATCTTCACCAAGCTGTGGGTCCAAGGTAGGAATGTCAGTGGTGGATGTTCCACGAACGGTTACCAATTCGCCAGTGGCAACTGTGCCCTCAGCAACTTTGGGACCGCAGGCTGACAGCACCATGCTGGCCAGGATCAGTAATGAAACGATCGCAAGAAGTTTTCTACTCATTGTTTTTCTTCTCCTTCATAAAATGAACAAATTTCAAACTATTTCTTCGTCTAATGTTATGGGGGGCATCACCTCCTTATCAAGAGATTTTTCCTTCTATTAGCACAACATTATTCATATTCATGATAACGATGTCTACATTTTTTGCTGTGCTTTATCAACAAAATGACAAGAAACCCAATGGTCCTTTTCGTACTCCCGGAATTCGGGATCCTCAACCTCACAGCGTTTTTCCGCGATAGGACAGCGGGTATGGAAACGACAACCACTGGGGGGATTGGCAGGACTGGGTACGTCACCAAGAAGAATGATCCTTTTTCTTTCCCTTTCTGCCGCAGGATTATGCAGCGGGACAGCGGATAACAAAGCTATAGAGTATGGGTGTAGTGTGTTAGCGAACAGTGCATCTCGGTCTGCTAGCTCAACAATCTTGCCCAAATACATTACAGCGATCCGGTTTGATATATGGCGGACCATGCTCAAGTCATGAGCGATAAATAAGTATGTTAATCCCAATTCTTCCTGGAGGTCTTCCAGCAGGTTTACAACCTGCGCCTGGATGGATACATCCAGCGCGGAAATGGGCTCATCACAGACGATGAATTCAGGTTTAAGAGCCAGGGCACGGGCAACACCAATGCGCTGGCGTTGACCACCAGAGAACTCATGGGGATATCGGTTGACAAAATATGGATTCAATCCAACCAACCGCAGCAGTTCCTGAACTCGTTCTTTTCTCTCAGTTGGTGTACCGATATTATGGACATCCAGGGGCTCAGCAATAATGCGGCCGACTGTCATGCGGGGGTTCAATGATGCATATGGATCCTGGAAAATGATCTGCATATCTCTGCGCAGTTCTCTCAATTTTCCATCACTGGCTTCTGTAAGCTTGATATCTCGGAAATAAACATCTCCGGAAGTTGGTTTATGCAATTGGAGAATTGTTCGTCCTGTGGTCGTTTTTCCACAACCGCTCTCTCCAACCAAACCTAGTGTTTCGCCTTTCTTAATTTCAAAACTGATCTCGTCAACTGCTTTGACAGCGCCAACCTGCTTTTGAAATACAACACCCCGGCTGATGGGGAAATGTTTTACTAGTTTATCGACGCGTACAAGTGTATTATTCTCACTCATCGAAGTTCTCCTGTTTTGATATCTACCCAGCAGGCAATTCTATGATCCAAGGAGATTTCGACCAGACCGGGATTCTCAGTTCTACATTTATCTTGTGCAAATGCACAGCGGGGAACAAAGGGGCAACCTTTAGGCATTTCTACTAAATCAGGCGGGAGCCCTTCAATGGTTTCTAATTTCTCTCCGGGTACTTCAATCAGTTTTGGTAGGGATTTGAGCAGTGCGAAGGTGTAAGGATGACGGGGATCTTCATATAGAGAATCCACTGGCGCGTCTTCCACAACATAGCCAGCATACATCACAATAACGCGTTCTGCTAATCCTGCAACAACACCCAGGTCGTGGGTGATCCAGATCAAAGCCATACCCAGCTCATCCTGGAGTTCTTTCACCAACTCAACCAACTGGGCCTGGATGGTCACATCCAAAGCTGTAGTAGGTTCATCAGCAATTAATAAGGTCGGGTTACATGCTAAAGCAATGGCGATCATTGCGCGTTGGCGCATACCACCAGAGAATTGGTGGGGGTAATCATCCAATCTACTTTCTGAATCTGGAATACCAACCAGCTTCAGCAATTCTGCCGCTCTGGCATCTGCCTCTTTGTCATCCAAGCCCAGATGGAGTTTCAAGGGCTCTTTAATCTGGAAACCAATCGTTAAAACTGGGTTCAGGGATGTCATCGGATCCTGGAAAATCATTGCAATCTTGCTTCCACGGATCTTGCGCATTTCATTATTGGGATAATCCATCAGATTATCCCCTCTAAAGTAGATGGCGTCAGCCATAATCTTCGCTGGAGGGATCTCTAGCAGCCGCATTACGGAAAGCATCGAAACACTTTTTCCACAGCCACTTTCTCCCACTATACCTAATGTTTCCCCCGTGTGGAGTTGATAAGAAATACCATTTACTGCATGAACGAGACCTTCTTGTGTTGAAAAGGTTGTCCTAAGGTTCTGAATGTCAAGAATAACTTCTCTGTCTTCCAATTTCCTTACCTCCTGCTGTACCGCGATTTTATTGCTACATTGTTTTTTAACCTAATTTATGGGACTAGTACTCTATCCCATATTTCGTAATCTTGAATTATACCTTTCTGGGGCAAAAATAGCTAAAATTCTCAAGGATTTTTATGTGCTTTCACTATTTCAGATACGAATTCTACCATAGCGTATCATAAAATTCTCAATATATACTTCGGAATTGGACTAATATAGTTCTCAAGGATGGTATTTTATCACTTCGATCTTTGGATTTACTTCACTGAATCGCTTCTATATTCCAAAACATTGGAAACGGATCATTTCCAAGGCCCGATAAACCAGGTTCAGCAATAATAATCTCTCTTCGAAAAAATAAGGGTAATGCTGGCAAATCACCTCTGAACAACTCGCGGACCTCTTCCAGAGAGTTCAGATTAGTTTCAGAATCCGACAATGTCGTTAATAGCTCCACACATGCCGAGTCAAATTCCTCATTACTGTATCCGGTTGCGTTCACACCGCCCCACCCTTTTGGGTAGGATGGATATAACCCAGGAATCTCATCAGAAATAAATAACTGACAAGGTTGATAATTTCCAGCAGCCCAGGCAAAATATGCCATATCAAAATTTCGGCTAAAGATTGGTCCATCCGGACCAGGTGCCAGTAATTCCGAAGCTGGCAGTAATTCAATTTGAACCTCAACACCACAGGAACCCAATCCATCCCGGATCAACTCCACTTCCACAGATGATGTATCAGCTTCAGCAGCCAAAAGGGTGAACTCCAAAAGAGTGCCATCAACTACATCGGCAACACCGTTAGCTATGCGAGGAGTTTCGGGATCTCCATCATCATCAATCCAGCCAAGTTCCTTTAATAGCAGTCCCGATTCCACTGGTTGATATATATAGGTTATATCCAGGTCATCTATCCCGGATTGTCCGGGCGGGAGAAAGTCATCAACGATCTGATCTGCATCCAATCGCAAAGATGAGATCATTTCCCGGTCGATACAACCAGCAAGGGCTTGACGCAATTTTGGATCCGCCAGAAGGGTCCGCTTGGCATCTCTGGAGTTGACACCAAAACTAAGCTGCTCCCAGGCTTTGTTCTCGCTATGATAGATCCGTAAATCACCTTCCGCTGCCCCCTGGATCAATTCAGCCTGAAATTCAGGGAGGTCTGGTTGATTTGCAACCAGCTGGCATTCTCCGGACTGGAAGGCTGCCAGAGCTTCTTCAGCACTTTCGACAAAACGGAATACCAGGGCATCAAATCCCGGAAATCCATCATAATTTTGGCCATTGGATACAAGTGAGATATGATCTCCGCGCACCCACTCGGTAACCTGATATGAACCCCAGGCTAAGGGACGTTCAGTACTTTGGGACGAAGAAAGCAGCTCATTCCTGGTTAGGTTTTTCCAAAGATGTTCTGGTAAAGGGTCAAAGAAAAGATCTGGATAAGAAAAAATTCCCTGATACCCTGGCAGGCCTGACCAGTTGATCCTATCATCCTCTCCAATTTCATAGTTGGAGGAGTAGCGAAGTTTTTTCGGACCACCAGAGCCATAAATAAGATCTGCTACCTGATAAGAGTAAACTGAATCAGATGAGCTAATCGGCGTACCGTCGGACCAAGCTATACCTGGATGCAATTCAAATACGACCCTCGTTTGATCCATGGTAATAGAAGTCTGGTTTTCGAAAGTTTCAACACAAGAAGGTTGAAAACAACCTGAAGGCCTGTATTGCGTGCCGTTTGCCAGAATAGTGAGATTGCCTAGATGATCAATAATCCGTTCCCCGGCAAATACTTCTACCTGAGAAATTGTTACAAGGCTGTTTTCCAAAGATGGGATGTCTTTAATGAGAGCGGAAACCACACCAACAGCTGGATCAGTTACGGTCCAATCATAAATCGACTGACGGATGATCCTGGCTGAGGTTGATTGATCGCCATACAAAAAAAGTGAGGCAGGTTCTTCACCAAGGCAAATTGAAAGCACTTTTTGGGGAACTGGACTTGGGATTGGAGTAGTTTTCGGTCCGCCGTTCTTTTCAGGTATGTGAATAAGTTGGGAACTATCCGCCTGGCAGGCAGAGATCGACAAAACCAGCACCAATAATATCAATAGAAGGATTTTGGATTTTAGAACCATGGTATCTTGTCTTCTTCTACTTCTCTCATCCGTAAATAAGACCGGTAGCGCTCCGGGTGGATCTTCTTTTCCTTTATGGCTTCGATCACAGCGCAACCTGGTTCATGAGTATGCGTACAATCACTGAAACGACAATGTAATAACGCTTCGTGGATCTCTGGAAAATAGCCATCCACCTCTTCCGGTGTGATATCCCAAAGATCAAGCGCCTTCAACCCGGGAGTGTCAGCAATATATCCTCCACCGCTTAGTGGAACAAGCATTCTGGACACCGTAGTGTGTTTCCCTTTTTTGGTCGCTTCGCTCACTTCTTTAACTTCCAAACCCAATCCAGGCTGAATGGCATTCAAGATGCTGGTCTTTCCTGATCCAGAAGGACCTGCAAAGACGCTGGTTTTCCCTATAAGCTGCTTTTTCAATTGATTAATACCACGGTTCTTCACTGCCGAAGTATAAAAAACCTTATAGCCGATTTTCTGATAACGCTTGAAGTATTCCTTGGCCTTTGCCATTCCAACCAGATCGATCTTGTTCGCCACGATTAATATGTCTATGGACTCTCGCTCTGCAATGACCAGAAATCGGTCTAACATGGGCAAACGGGGTTCAGGTTGGGCTACAGAAAAAACGAAGACTGCCTGATCGGGGTTGGCAATGATGATCTGCTTGAATTCCCCTCGAGCAGTGGGCGCCATACGATAAAGCATCGCCTGGCGAGGTTCAACTTCTTCGATCATACCTTTACCAGGTTCCTGCTCTGTGATTATCACCCAATCGCCAATAGCGACGATGTCAGCCAACTTGCGGCCTTTCTTCAATCGTCCTCGGAGTTGACAAACAACTACTCGCTCTTCGGTTTCTACGCTGAAAAAACCGGATTGAGCCTGGATCACACGTCCACGAATTTCTTCAGTCACTCAACACCTATCCTGGTTATTATTCTGCATCAACCTCTGGGACATACCAAACACCAATTTCTGCTTCCCAGGGGTAATAACGAAGTACCTGATTAAAGTACAATTCTACAACCCGCCTGAAAATCGGGGCTGCCACTTCAGATCCTTCACCGGCATTTTCTGCGATCACAACGATAGCGATATCTGGTTTATTTTCATTTTGATTATAGGTATACCCGCTAAACCAGGCATGGGATTCACCCGAACCTGATTCAGCAGTTCCAGTTTTTCCAGCTACATTGATCTGCAGCCCCCTGATGCGGTGATTGGCGGTACCTCGAGGATTATCAACAACTTGCACCATAGCATTGGTGATAATATTGCGAGTTGTACTGCTAATAGGAAGCTCCCCTACTTGTTCAGGTTCAAAACTAAAGATCTCTTCGCCACCTGCGCTGCGGATGCTTTCTACAATTTGCGGCCTGTACATTATCCCGCCATTACCGAGAGCAGCCATAAACCGAACAACCTGAAGCGGAGTTACCAGCGAATTTCCCTGCCCGATAGATAGGTTAGTAGCATCCAATTCTGAACCCGGATATGGCATACTACCAGTTTCTTCTGCCAAAGTTTCGATGCCCGTCAGCGAGCCCAATCCAAAACCTTTTGCCATATCAGAAACCGCTTCTGGATAGCCGTTTTGGAAAAGATGAAGTCCAATATGCCAAAAATAAGGGTTGCAGGACCGCATCAATCCTTCCGTCAGCGAGAGGATACCGCTGGGCGGTGTCTTATCATCTTCCAGGAAATGATCGTAGGTCCAGTCATTCAAGGTGACTCCGGGTAACTCTTCAAAGAAATACCCGCAGTCATACACATCGGCTTCTGAAAATTCCCCGGTCTCGAGAGCAGCTGCCATAGTAATGACTTTGAACACAGATCCCAACGGATATAAACCCTGTGTAGCTCGATTCAAAAATGGGGTTTTTTGATCCGCTTTATAGTATTCCTGCAATAAAAACGAGGAATTGTAATAATCCGAGTTAAAAGCATTGGGATCGAATGAAGGATTTGATGCCATAGCTAATATTCGGCCGGTATCCATTTCCATCACTACAATGGCCCCGTTATAACCGTAAAGGGCTTTTTGGACTTCCAGCTGGAATTCTTTTTCGAAGGTCGTATATATCTCTGATGGCGGAGCCGCTTCTTCACGTGCTAATTGAGAGATCGTCTCACCATCTTCATTTTCGATATATAAAATACCTCCACGGTCTCCCGCGAGGTAATCCTCACCCCAACTTTCCAATCCCTGGCCGCCAACCTTTTCTCCTTGGGAATATCCCTGAATGCGATAAGCATCCAATTCTGCTTCCTGGATCCACCGAACATATCCAGTTGCCTGGGGAGCAGCACCACCATTAAAATAATAGCGGCCATCGAAATTGCGGAGAAGAACGCCATTTGTTGTATGAGATTCAAGAATGCCCAACCGCGGTTCAATGGCGTCCATTGAGATCGCGCCTAAAGGCAGATACCAATCCACTCCAGGAGGATAATCCTCGTACATGGCGTAAATCACTTCTGGAGGCATATCAAGGGTACGGCCTAATTCTTCTAAAACCTTATCCTCTTTCTTGGTGTTGATCTGGGAAGGAGTCAATCCGACGGAGAGCGCTTCTGCATAAGCCACGACCACGCTCCCATTCCGATCATAGATATTGCCTCGGGATGGAACCAGACGGGTTAGCTTAACCATGTTATTGCCTTCCATCTCAGGGAAGATCAATCCTCTAGTCCAATCGATTTTCCATACTCCATCATCTAAACTAAGAAGGAGAATAATATCGCGTTTCAAATCATCGATCAGCAAACTGTTGTAGTTAATTGTGACCGCTACTTGAGCTTGGCTTGGATCCACAAAAGAAGACAGGATCGAATAATCCATGGAGTCCATGGCAAGTTCAACTGCTACCTCATGGTAGATCTGAGAAAAATCTTCCTCACTGATAGATTCCTGACTCGAAGGGCTAAGCATCGAATACATAGCCTGGTATTCATTTAATTTCCAGGATTCCAAGAAATCAATTGCCGCTTCTTCTACATCCGGAGCTTGTGTTGTCTGAACTTCAGGTGGAGCCAAATCAGGGGTCGGTGTTCCACCAGCTGGCAGCGTGCTTTCAGGAGTTGATTTACTGCAGCCAGTTATCAAAGTAAAAAGGATAAGGATCAATATGATTTTTTTCATAGTTAGTTACTCTCAGTGCTGTGCCCATTCAATTCAGCCAATATATCGGCATAAACCGGACACTGATATTCGATTGATTTCTGACAGCGCTCGGCAACTCTGCGGTCAGTTTCGATTCCCATTTCGTGCATCAATACTGCCAGGTGGCAGAGCGACAATCCCATTACATTTGCAAAGCACCCGTAAAATTCTGGGGCTGGATTAAAATCGCGGTTTTGAATTCCATATGCTCCCGCTTTATCCATCGGATCGCCACTGGTGATATAGTCATGAATCTCATCATCAGTATACTCTCTCATTTCTACTTCCGTGCAAACCAGTCGAGTCTGGACATTCCCTGTTGAGAGATGATAAAGAGCAATTCCAGATAATACCTGGTGTGTGTTTCCTCGCAATTGTTCAAGGATCCGCGCGGCATCCACTTCATCGAGCGGTTTTCCCAGGATCTCTCTACCATCAACAACAATGGTATCTGCCCCGATCACCAGGGCATTGTCGAGAGTATTGGAATATAAACTTTCTCCACCTTTAAGTGCTTTTTCCTTAGCAAGGCGTATCACAAACTCATCAGGTGTTTCTCCGGGGATCCCTCGTTCATCCACTTCAGAATTAACGACGATAAAAGGATCAATTATGTTCCGGAGCAGGCTCTTCCGCCTTGGAGATTTTGAAGCGAGGATGTATTCTGTCATAGATTAGCAGGTGTTTTCCATTCTTTTTTCTTGCTTTTCAATACTCCAAATTCTATCACAACCATCTATTTACCTTGATCTCCCTCCTCATAATCCCTGGCATTGTTAATAAAACAGATAAGAGCACTCTGCCCCCTTTTTGGTACAATGGCAGACAATGGCCAATTCAAAGAATGCCCTCAAAAAAAGACTTCACAACTTCAGTCTGCTATGTCTGATATTGCTCATCCCTACCACCTTGGTAGAGGCCCAAACGGCCAGAGAGATAACCCTTTCCGCACCCGAACTGGCAAATTACCCGGATATCACCTTATATATAGATGTAAAGAATAGAGAAGGCAGAAGCAATACTGATCTAACTGCGGATCAAATCTCCCTCAAAGAAAACGGCATCGAACAAGAGTTGCTAGATTTTCAATCCCTGAGTCCCGGGATCCAGCTGGTAGCCGCGTTCAATATATCCAATCCATTTGCCATACAGGATATCGTTGGCGTTTCCCGGTATGAATATATTAAAGAATCTTTACTCTACTGGGCTGGTCAACCGGAGAACTCAGCCCTTGATGATATCAGCATTGTCTCCAATGATGGATTGGAATACTCTCATCTAGCAGAAAAATCAGAGATGCTATCGATCCTGGAAGGATATGATCCAGAGATAAAGGAGACAGAATCCAATTTTAACGTTCTCTCTCAAGCAATTAGCATCGCTTCCGATCCTGTCGATCAACCAGGTATGAAAAAGGTTGTACTTTTCTATACCAGCCAGCCAACCACAGATGGATTTGCAGCAATTGACAGCCTGATCTCTCAGGCCGCAGACAACCAGGTAAGGATCTATACCATATTGGTTTCATCGCCAGCATTCTTTACAACAGCTGGTGCCGCCAAGCTCCAAAACTTGTCTGCGGAGACTGGCGGGCTTTTCCTGCCCTTTTCTGGAGATGAACCACTGGCGGATCTGGGCCAGCTGCTTGAGCCCCTTCGCAGCACCTATCTTCTCAACTACCACTCCCAAATCGTAACACCCGGAACTCATACTCTGGAAGTGACTGTAGATTCAACCCTCTCCCCAATTGTTGGTGTCCGAGAATTTTTCCTTGACGTTCAACCACCTAATCCTATTTTCATCTCTCCTCCCCGGACAATTGTCCGGGAGATGATGGAAGTTACTCCCGGGGAAAACACCATCCAAGGCTACCAACCCATATCTGTTCCGTTAAATATCCTGTTGGAATTTCCAGACAATCACCCCAGGGATCTGGAGGAATTGATCTTCCGAGTTGACGGCGAAATTGTCGAACGGAAAACAAACCCACCTTATGATCAGTTTATTTGGGATATCAGTTCATATGAGACCAGCGCTATCCATCACCTATCCCTGGAAGCTGTTGATAAGCTTGGATTATCACGGCTGAGTATCGAAACCCCGGTTGAGATCGATGTGATCATTCCACCACCGAATATCACAAGCATCGTCCTGGCTAATGCTCCTGCTCTGGCCGGTCTAGCAGTAATCTTGCTGGCAGGGTTGGCGCTTTTCATTTTCATCTCCCAGGGCAGAATCCAACCGGGAGTGACAAATATTTTCCAGACAATATCCTCAAAATGGGTCCAGCCTATAAAATCCAGAACCCTTATCAAAAAAATTAACCCCGGGAAGAAAAATGCCGCTCTAGATAGTCCATCTCTGCTGGTAAAGCCGTACCGGTTGATTGCTATCAATGATATATCCCAACATTTATTTCCCGAACCGATCCGTGTTGACAAAAGTAAGATCAAGATCGGTTCTTCAGTGCCGGCGGACGGAATACAGATCCAGCACCCTTCCGTTATCGCAGAGCACGCCTCGGTAACAAGTCTGGAGGAAGGAAAATTCCAGATCACAGATCATGGATCCACAGCAGGTACCTGGATCAACTATCAGCAAATCCAGATAGGGAAACCCCAATTCCTAAAAGATGGTGATATCATACACATTGGAGAAGCGATTTTCCGATTTCAAGTCATGACAAAAAAGGAAACACCCCTTGTGACAGAGGAGAAAAGAACGTGATCCCTAGTAAACACCCTCATCTCGAGTCAGCATCGATAACCGATCCAGGAAGCAAAGGGCGGTTAAATGAGGATTCATTTGAAATAACTTCTTTTACGATCAGCGAGGACGACGAAACACCTGTTTTGCTGGCAATCATCGCCGATGGGATTGGCGGTCATAAAGCTGGAGAAATCGCTTCGAAGATTGCAGTTGCAACAATCATTTCCTCGGTCGCTGAAAGCGACGGCACTGATCCCCTTTGGATATTGAAGAGTGCTTTGTTGGAAGCCAATCACAGCATCACAAATGAAGCAGAGAATGATAGCTCAAAGAGAGGGATGGGATCCACTGTGGCTTGTGCCCTGGTGATCGACTCTTCTCTGTATATCGCAACCCTCGGTGATTCCAGGCTCTATATGCTCCGGGACAATGTCATCCAACAATTGAATGTCGATCATACCTGGGTCCAGGAAGCGCTGGAGGTGGGAGTAATAAACTCCGAAGAAGCTCGGAGCCACCCTCGCAGACATCTGATCCGAAGTTATCTTGGATCATCTGACCCAATACATCCTGACTTGCGGTTATATTTAGACTCAAAAGAAAATCAGGAACAGGCCAAAGCCAACCAGGGATTACCTTTGGTTCCAGGAGACCAGGTGCTAATTTGCACGGACGGACTTACAGACCTGGTTGACGATCAGGAAGCTCTCGAGATCCTGATGGGTGAGGGAAGCAAAGACGAACAGCTTCAAAAACTGGTCGACCTCGCTAACCAGAGGGGTGGCCATGATAATATCACGATCGTAGTCCTTCAATCCCCTGGTGATGAATTATTTGTTGAAGGAGATCTTGAGGAAGAGGAAGCGGAAGAAGAATAAATATTGTCATTGAAAATAAAAAAAAAGATCCGTAATCTACTTCTGGTTACGGATCTTCTTATTTAAGAAGTTTTGCTCTTAGGGTAGTAATTGGCCAGTATATATCTGATTATC
>Ga0209344_10003152_pt1 | contig 16724 bp, 13 predicted proteins | sample Cruoilmetagenom6_FD_187293 | JGI IMG/M metagenome (GOLD analysis project Ga0209344, IMG submission 187293) | Oil polluted marine microbial communities from Coal Oil Point, Santa Barbara, California, USA - Santa Barbara Oil Seep Sample 6 (SPAdes)... | ecosystem: Environmental > Aquatic > Marine... | reverse complement strand
TACCGGTGATTCGCTACCGCACCCGTGACCTGACCCGCCTGCTGCCGGGCACCGCGCGCCCTATGCGACGCATCGACAAGATCACTGGCCGCAGCGACGACATGCTGATCATTCGCGGAGTGAACGTGTTCCCCACCCAGATCGAAGAACAACTGCTCAAGATCGCGTCGCTTTCTCCCCACTACGAGATCGAAGTCAGCCGCCAAGGCAATATGGACATGGTGCTTGTTCGTGTAGAGGCAAATCATCATGACATCGCCCGCGACCCCGTAGCTTGTGAAGAAGCCGCGCTACAGCTCCAGCATGCCATCAAAACGCACATTGGTATCAGCACCCAGGTCGAGGTGTGCCCAGTAGAAAGTGTTATGCGTTCGATGGGTAAGGCCAGGCGTGTAAAAGATCTTCGCTGATTCAGCCTCTCTAGCGCCTTGCCGCCGTTTAGCGCCCCCTCTTGTCAGACAAAGCCCTTTAAAGAACTCCTTTAAGGGGGCTTTTTTGCCCTCAAACAGTCATCTCTGGCTAGAGAACGCGACACATTAAGAATCACTTATTCCTAGCCAATTTTCCTTTATAAATCAATAGCATTATATTTATATACTATCACAAAGTCTTAAAGTGACACACAAAAATACTTATTGATAAAATATTTCGTGTCACTATACTTTAGGGAAGATAAGCCACACTCCCTGATATGCCGACGCCGCGGAGGTATCTATGTACGCGCAGCTCGTTGAAACCGGTTCTAACAAACTCAAAACGCTTGATGAGATGAGCCCTGAGGAACGCCATTTCCAGGAGCGCATCAATGATGAAATTAAAATAGAACCCAAGAACTGGATGCCGGACGCCTACCGCAAGACCTTGATCCGCCAGATCTCGCAACACGCCCACTCAGAAATCGTCGGTATGCTGCCGGAAGGCAACTGGCTGACACGGGCACCAACCCTCAAGCGCAAGCTGCAGCTAATGGCCAAAATTCAGGATGAGGCAGGTCACGGTCTGTACCTCTATAGCGCTATGGAAACCCTCGGTGCCGACCGCGACGAAGAGATCGACAAGCTTCACGACGGCCGCGCCAAGTACTCCAGCATCTTCAATTACCCAACACTCAATTGGGCTGATATGGGCACCATCGGCTGGCTGGTTGATGGCGCTGCCATCGTCAATCAGGTACCGCTACAGCGCACCTCTTACGGCCCCTATGCACGTGCCATGATTCGTGTGTGTAAGGAAGAGAGCTTCCATCAGCGCCAGGGGTATCAGATTCTGCTGACCATGATGCAAGAAGGCACTGACGATCAGAAAGCCATGGTGCAGGACTCCATTAACCGCTTCTGGTGGCCAGCACTGATGATGTTCGGCCCCTCCGACGAAAATTCTCCTAACAGTGCCCAGTCGATGGCCTGGAAGATCAAGCGCCACAGCAACGATGAGCTGCGCCAGCGCTTCCTCGACCAAACCGTACCGCAGCTAGAGCTGCTGGGCTGCACCGCCCCTGATCCGGATCTCAAATATAACCAAGAGACCGGCCACTACGAGTTCGGTGAAATCGATTGGCAGGAATTTTTCGACGTGGTGAAGGGCAACGGCCCCTGCAACCGCGAGCGTGTCGAAGCACGCCGTAACGCTATCGATAACGGCGCCTGGGTACGTGAAGCTGCCGTGGCTCATGCCGCCAAACGTCAACGCCGAGCGGCCTGATTCTTAAGACCTGATTTTTGATTCTTAAAACAATCGAGAGCCCTGCGACACGGGGCTCCTTTGACCACTGAGGCTTTTCTCATGGCTGACTGGCCCCTCTTTGAAGTTTTTATACGTAGCAAGCACGGCCTTAATCACAAGCACGTCGGCAGTGTGCATGCAGCCGATCGCCGCATGGCAATCGAAAACGCCCGCGAGCTTTACACCCGTCGCAATGAAGGGGTGAGCATCTGGGTGGTTCCGGCCAGCGAAATCACCGCCTCGTCTCCCGATGAGAAAGAGCCGCTGTTCGACCCGTCTAACGATAAGGTCTATCGCCACGCATCCTTCTACAAACTGCCGAAAGAAGTCGGCCACATGTAGGGGAGGCAGTGATGCAAAACATGAACCAGAAAAACATAGCTCAAAAAACACAAACCCCGTTGATCGAATACCTGCTGCGCCTTGGCGACAACGCCTTGGTACTCGGCCAGCGCCATGCACAACTGTGCGGCAAGGCACCAGCATTGGAAGAGGAACTGGCCTTAATGAACGTGGGTCTCGACCTCTTTGGTCAGGCCCGCAACTGGCTGGGCTATGCTGCTGAACTGATGGCTGACAAGATCGATGCCGACCATCTGGCCTTTCGCCGCGACGCTCAGGACTTCCGCAACCTGTTGCTCGTTGAGCAGCCCAACGGCGACTTCGCTGACATCATGGGACGCCAGTTTCTGTTCGATGCATGGCACGTACACCTGCTCGATGGGCTGTCTCACGCCAGCGACCCGCGCATTGCAGAAGTGGCGGCCAAGTCGCTAAAAGAAGCGACGTATCATCTGCGCCGCTCTTCTGAGTGGGTTATTCGCCTGGGTGATGGCACCGAAGAAAGTCACACACGCACGCAGCGCGCACTCGACAATCTCTGGCAGTTCACTGGCGAGCTGCTGCAGGTCGACGAGATTGATCAGGCCATGCTGGAAGCCGGTATTGCGCCAGACCCAGACACGCTGGCCACCCGCTGGAAAGCAACAGTGGAAGAGGTACTTGAGGAAGCTACCCTGGCACGCCCTGCCTACGATTCCTGGATGTATACCGGCGGTAAAGTCGGTCATCACACCGAGCACCTGGGCTTTCTATTAGCGGAAATGCAATACCTGCCGAGGGCATATCCCGATGCAACCGTCTGGTAACCATCCGTCTGCGTCTAGCGATGACAAGCTTATCGATGACTGGCCCTCCAGCGACTTGATCGGCAGCGACCGCAGCGGCCTGCCGCCAGCCGGTGATGAAGGCGATGTCAACGCCGTGCTGGCTGTACTACAGGAAGTGCCAGACCCGGAAGTGCCGGTGGTTAGCGTGGTGGAGCTGGGCATTGTGCGTGATATCGACTGGCTGGATGGCAGGTTAGCGGTCAGCGTGACCCCGACCTACTCCGGCTGCCCGGCCACGGAAGTTATCGAACAGCATATCCATGAAGCGCTGGTGGCCGCTGGCTATTCAGACCCGCTGATTCAGCGCCGCCTGTCCCCCGCCTGGACTACCGATTGGCTTTCAGAGGCCGGGCGCGAAAAATTGCGCGCCTACGGCATCGCGCCACCGGTGGAAAGTGCTAGTAAGCGCAGCCTGACGGGCCAACCTGATCCGGTAGTGCCCTGCCCTTTATGTGGCAGCAACGCCACCGAACGCGTTAGCGAATTCGGCTCTACGGCTTGCAAGGCGCTCTACCGCTGCCGTGATTGCCTGGAGCCTTTCGATTATTTCAAGTGTCTGTAAAACGACGAGACCATTTCCCATGAGCCGATTTCACGCCCTGACCGTCAAGGATGTGCGCAAGGAAACCCATGATGCCGTTTCCATTGCCCTCGACGTGCCCGATGACCTGCTGGACGCCTTTCGCTTTACCCAAGGGCAGTACCTGACGCTACGCCGCGACATCGAAGGCGAGGATATCCGTCGTTCTTATTCGATTTGCACCGGCGTGCACGAACATGAGCTAAGAGTCGCCGTCAAGCTGGTGCCCGGCGGCAGCTTTTCCACCTTTGCCAATCAGCACTTGCAGCCCGGCGACCGCCTGGAAGTGATGCCACCCCAGGGTAAGTTCTTCGTGCCGCTCGACCCCAGCCGTGAAGGGCACTATTTGGCGGTGACCGCTGGCAGTGGCGTCACGCCCATTATGTCGATTGTTTCCACCACGCTGGAAAGCGAGCCAAAGAGCCGCTTTACCGTCATCTATGGCAATCGTTCCACCACGGGTACGCTGTTTCGCGAACGCCTTCAGGATCTCAAGGACCGCTACCTGGAACGCCTCAACATCATTTATGTGTTCAGCCGCGAACAACAGGAAATCGATCTATATAACGGGCGCATAGATGCCGACAAGTGCAATGCCCTGTTTGACCGCTGGGTAGACGTACCCAAGCTCGACGCCGCGTTTATCTGTGGCCCGCAGGAAATGACCGAGATCGTGCGTGGTGTTCTGAGCCAACATGGAATGCCGAAGGAAAAAGTGCACTTCGAGCTGTTCACCACTGGGCTACCGGCGGCAGGCGCCAAGCGCCGCCAGGCGACGAAAGCGGCCCAGGTGAAAGCAGAAACCTCGCACATCAAAGTGATCATCGACGGCCGCACCATTGAATACGACCTGCCCCGCAATACCCAGAGCATTCTGGACGCAGGTAACGAGCACGGCGCGGATATACCTTTCTCATGCAAGGCTGGGGTGTGCTCCACCTGCAAGTCAAAAGTCATCGAAGGCGAGGTGGAAATGGACGCCAATTACGCCCTGGAAGATTACGAAATCGATGCCGGCTACGTGCTGTCCTGCCAGTGCTATCCGATCAGCGACAGGGTGGTGCTTGACTATGACGAGGTATAAACCCTAACCCACCTACTTCCAAGCCGGCGACCGCGTCGGCTTAGTCTATGTTTTGCGGGAGAGTACGCAATGTCAGTTTTACAGAGTTACATCGCAGGCCAGTGGTTCGGAAAGACCGAATCCAAAGCACTGATTAGCGCCATTAACGGCACAACCGTTGCGCATACCCACCAAGAAGAGATCAACTTTCGTGAAGCGGTGGCGTATGCCCGCAACACCGGTGTGAGAAATATGCTGGCACTGGATTTCCAGCAGCGGGCCGCCACTCTTAAAGCGCTGGCCGCCTATATCCAAGAGCGTAAGCGTGAGCTGTATGCCATCTCTCACCACACTGGCTGCACCAAGGCCGACTCCTGGATCGACATCGACGGCGGTTTCGGCACCCTATTTACCTACGCCTCCACGGGCCGCAAGGAACTGCCCTCCGGCAATGTGGCCCACGAAGGCCCGGTGACTCAGCTAGGAAAAGAGAACCACTTCAATGGCACCCATATTCTGGTGCCCCGCCGCGGCGTCTCTGTACATATCAATGCGTTTAACTTTCCCATCTGGGGCATGTTGGAGAAGTTTGCCCCAGCCTTTCTGGCAGGCATGCCGTGTATTTTCAAACCGGCAACCGCCACTAGCTACCTGACCGAAGCTGCTGTACGCGTCATCAACGACTCTGGCCTGCTGCCGGAAGGAGCGCTGCAACTGGTTATCGGCGGGGCCGGTGACTTATTGGATCACCTGGAAGAGCAGGACTTTGTCACCTTTACCGGCTCGGCAAACACCGCTCTCATATTAAAAAGCCACCCTAACATCATGGCCAAGAGCATCCCCTTCAACGCCGAGGCGGACTCGCTCAACAGCGCCATCATGGCTCCGGATGTTAGCCCGGAGGACGAAGAGTTCGAGATCTTTGCCAAAGAAGTGGTCAAGGAGATGACCGCCAAGGCAGGTCAGAAATGTACCGCTATCCGCCGAATTTTAGTGCCCGCCGCGCATCTGGATGCCTTGGCGAACACGCTTAAGTCGCGGCTTGCCAACATCATAGTCGGTGATCCTCATGAAGAAGGCGTGCGCATGGGCGCGCTCTCTTCCCGTGACCAATTGAGAGACGTTAATCATGCAATTGAACAGCTGCTAGAGACCAGTGAGTGCGTCTTCGGCAGAGACGGCAGCTTCAAGCCTGTCGGCCAGGGTGTTGAAAACGGTGCCTTCATTACTCCCCACTTGCTGATCAACCGTAACCCGTTGAACGACGGCGGCGCTCATGACATTGAAGCCTTTGGCCCCGTCGCGACGCTAATGCCCTACAGCGGCATCGACGAAGCCCTAACCATCGCCGCCAAGGGCAAGGGCAGCTTAGTGACCACGCTGACCACAAAAGACCCCTCCATTGCGGCTGAGATGATCCCCGTTCTGGCCGCCCAGCACGGCCGCCTGCAGATTCTGGATGCTCAGGCAGCAAAGGAATCCACTGGCCACGGCTCTCCGCTACCGATGCTCAAGCATGGCGGGCCCGGCCGCGCAGGCGGTGGCGAGGAACTCGGCGGCATTCGTGCGGTTCACCATTATCTGCAGCGCACCGCCATCCAGGGCTCTCCGAGCATGCTCGCGGCAGTCACAAAGGAATATGTGCGTGGCGCCAAGGTGATCGAGACTGACGTCCACCCGTTCCGCCGCCATTTCGACGACCTGCAGGTTGGTGAGTCACTGTTAACCCATCGCCGTACCGTCACTGAAGCCGACATCGTCAACTTCGGCTGCCTCTCCGGCGACCACTTCTATATGCACTTTGATGACATTGCCGCCAAAGAGACCCAGTTCGGCCAGCGCATCGCCCACGGCTACTTTGTGCTGTCTGCCGCTGCGGGTCTCTTCGTTTACCCAGGCGAAGGCCCCGTACTGGCAAACTACGGCCTGGATACACTGCGCTTTATTACACCGGTGTTGGTCGGCGACACTATCCGCGCCCGCCTAACCTGCAAGCGCAAGATTGATCAGGGTCGGACATCTCCTGACGGGCACCCACAAGGGGTGGTGATGTGGGACGTAGCGGTGACCAATCAAAACGATGAACTGGTCGCCAGCTACGACATTCTAACGCTGGTGGCAAAGCGGCAGTAACGCCTCAGCCGACACAGCCAGACAAAAAAGTAATACAAAAAAACGGATGACAGGACACTTACCCTGTCATCCGTTTGTTTAGCAAGGACGTTAATAGAACCGTATTAATAGCATCGTTTTAATACAGTAACTGCGGCAGGAAAAGCACGATCGCTGGGAATAGAAGCACGAGCAGTGCGCGTAGGGTACCCGCTACCCAGAAAGGGGTGACGCCGCGGAAGATAGTGCCGGTTGATACGTCCGGTAATACGGCACGTAGTACGAACACATTCATCCCGACAGGTGGCGTTATCAAACTGATCTCGATGACGATAACCACCAGTATGCCGAACCACACCAAATCATAGCCAAGCCCCGCCACGACCGGGAAGAAGACCGGCACGGTCAGCAGCATCATCGACATGCTTTCAAATACACAGCCCAATAGTACGTAAATGGCCAAGATGACGAGAATAACCACGAAGGGGGCCACGTTCAGCCCAGTGACCAACGCCAGGAGGTCATTGGGAAGCCCCGCGCGGTTAATGAAATTAGCAAAGATTAGCGCCGTCAACACCACTGCAAACAGCATCGCTGTTGTACGCACAGTGTCCATCAGGACATTCATGAGTATCGTCGGCGTCAAAGCACGTTTTAGTAGGGCAATCACAAAGGCGCCCATTGCGCCAATACCCGCCGCTTCGGTTGGGGTGAATATACCCAAATAGATGCCGCCGATAACCAATACAAACAGCGCCAGGGTACTCCCCACATTTTTTAGGGCCGCAAGGCGCTCGTTCCAGGGTACTTTTTCAGCCGCTGGCCCAGCGCTGGGATCACGCCACAAAACCCACTTGACCGCGCCGAGATACATCACAATGCCCAATATGCCGGGAATAAAGCCCGCCGCAAACAGTTCACGGATGCTGGTCTCAGTAATGATGCCGTAGATCACCAGCATCACGCTGGGAGGGATCAGTATCCCAAGGGTTCCGCCCGCGGCAATGGAGGCTGCCGCCAACGAGTCCTTGTAGCCATACTTACGCATCTGGGGCATGGCAACACGCCCCATGGTGGCACAGGTCGCAAGGCTCGACCCACAAATCGCGCTAAACCCACCACAAGCCACAATGGTGGCCATCGCCTGACCGCCCTTACGGTGACCAAGAAAGCCATTGGAGGCTCGGAATAACGCATCAGAGAGCCCCGCATGGGACACCAGGTTACCCATCAAGATAAACAGTGGTATCACCGACAGACCGTAGTCCCTAGCGGTGTCGACCACCCGCCGCGACGCCATGGCTTCAGCCGCGTTCCAGTTACCGGTCAGGTAGTAGAAGCCCACAAAACCTACGATCCCCATGGCAAACGCCAGAGGCATGCGCAGGAATACCAATATCAACAGCGCTGCAAACCCATAAAGTGCTTCAATCATGCTTATCTCCCTGGCTGACTGGTCCACCGCACTTAATCACACCCACGCCTTCTAGCAGGTAACTCACCGCTCGGCCGAGGGTAAGTAGAGCGGAAAGAAACAGCATGATGGCAATCAGGTAAATAAGGTAACCATCGGGAATGCGTAGAAACTCAGTGACATCGCCCCACTCGAAAGCGCGCACGCCCAGTGCCCAAACCCGTGTAGCGATCACCCACAAAGCCACTGCGATAATTACGTTGACGATCATCTGGCGCAGCCATATCCAGCGCGCAGGAAATATGGCATCCAAGAGATCCACGCTAACGTGCTCTTCACGCCAGCATGCTACTGGCAGTGACAGAAACACCACAGCGGCCAGCATCTGCTGGGTCAACTCGACGGTTCCAAGGATAGGTAGATTAAAGAAATAACGGCCTACTACATCGGCAGTCGTCAGCAGCATCAAGGCAAAGAGGGTGGCACCCGCCACCCCCTCCAGCGCCAGCTGCATGACCCTACCGACATTTGACCAGCGAGTCGTCAGGATCTGCATAGTCGCCCTCCACTTGGCGAAGGGTAATTATGATTGTGGCACTAAGGATGCCACGCTCTCTTGTGTAGCAGCTTCTTCAAGCTGTTGGTGGAAGTAATCGAGCGCCGCCTGCGCATCGACACCCCGTTCACTTACGTTCTCGGACCAGGTGTCAACCAGGTCATTACTGATGCCGCGCAGCGTCTCAAGATCTTCGCCGCCAAGGGCTGTAAAGGTATGACCCTGCTCTTCGGCGAACTCGACGCCCCGCTCATCGGATACATCCATCATGTGGCCGAATAGTCGCGACAGACGCTCACCCGAGACTTCTTCCACAGCGGCACGATCTTCAGCAGACATCTCATCCCAGATACTCGGGTTAACCACGATGGTGAAGCTGCCTCGATAAAACCCACCATCCACCGTCAAGGTATAGGGAAATACCTCGGCTACCCGAAAGCTTCTAAGGCCTTCCGGCACCAGCATAGCGCCATCAATAACGCCCTGAGAGCCAGCTTCATAGACCCCGGTTGGCGGCAAAGCCACGCCGGTCAGGTTCAGGGCATTAGAGAGATCTCCCATCACCCCGCCACCGACGCGAATACGCTCATTCTCTAAATCAGCAAGGGTTTGGTACTGCTCGCTACTAAAGATCCAACCCGGGCCGTGCACACCCGCAGCCACTACATCAACGCCGCGGTGTTCATCAGCTTGGGCTAAGTGCTCCTGGTGAGTATGCCAATAAGCAGCAGATGCGTTCTCCGAGGAGAAGTCTTCAAAGGTAGGAAACTCGGGTAACTGGGTGGCCAGAAAACGCCCTGCGTTATAGCCATGGAACACCCAAGTGGCGTCAGCAATGCCGTCAGCGACCATCTCCATCTGTGAGGCGGGGGGGCCGAGATCGTGCACAACGTCTACAGTCACGCGCCCGTCAGTGGCCTCTTCAATCCACGCTTTCCACGTTGGCCATACCATGGTGTTGATGCCGTGATTAGGGCCAGCCCAGGTACTCACGGTGATTGTCGTTTGTGCAAAGGCGGAGGTGCTGAGCGTTGCAGCGGCAATAGCACCGAGCATCAGGTTTGTTGTTTTATTCATTTCACTTTCCTCTGGTCGTCACGAACTGGAGCGCAAACGTGACACTTTATTTTTATAATTAAAAAAATATTCGAATCACGTTTATGATCACAATGCCTCCAGATACGTGAATCATGCAACGACCGATCGAGCAATAGATACTAATACTTAAGTAGCATTATGAAAAATACACATAAATTACATGTAGTTACTAAAAACACTATCTCCTTTTAAGAATTAGCAATGACGGCAGGTGATAATTTACAGCCAGACCTTTCGTTACATAAATCATATCATTACCGACACCACTGACACGCTATTGACATAATATAGCCTATCATCATCCATCCTGACTCGACTTTCCTGCGTCAAGCCGCTAGCCAATTCTCTCCAATTGCCGTTCAAGCTTGCGCATTGTGTTAAGCAGATCACGATATTCACCAACGCTCAGGGTCGACACCAGATCGGCTTCCCACGCCTGGGCTTCGGGTACTAACTTATTGAGTAACGCTTGCCCGGCGTCTGTCAGCTGCAAGTCATGTAAGCGCTGGTCTTGCTGTGATGGCGTGCGGCTTATCAGTCCACGGTCTTCCAGCGACTGAATGGCGCGCGACACGCGAGCCTTATCCATATTGGTGTAGGCACAGACCTTCTTAGCGGTTAAATCATCACAATGGCTAAGCCAGGCAAGTACGCGCCACTGGGCAATGTTGAGCTCATAAGACTCGGCATAAAGCTTCTCTAATGCCTGGCTGATTCGGTCAGCTAACCGATTGAGTTGGTAGGGTAAAAACTGATTGAGGTCTAACTCTGCCCTAGCTGAAGACACCAGTGATGCATCGCCGCCTGCTTTATCCATCGTCATTGTGTTTCTCCTAGAGCCACCGTTTATCAGGGGTCGTGATGACAAAAACCAGCACGATAGCTGGGAATATGGGCACCAGCAACGCGCCTATCACACTGACCATCAATGAGATGCAAACCAGCTCGCTGTAATGGGGCTTAGTATAGGAAGAACAGTTGCCTCGACATAATCTCTCTTGCAACCAATTCAGCAATAAAAACCACCACACCAAAGTATCAAACTTCGATAAACAACTGATATTACGAAAATTGTTACCAAAACTTTTTAAAAGGTAGTCTACACGTCGCGCTGAATACTGGACTTTTAGTTTCATAAGAAACTATTATATCTAACATATAGCTGGCAAGCACCGTAGGCATCATGAGCCAGAAGCTCGCATCTCATCCTGGGTTAGTGGGCGATAAGCAGCCGCCATCATTTATCAATATACGTTCAAATAAAGCAGGTCTTAACAATGACTGAACAATTGAAATATCAAAATGGCTTTCATAATCACTTTTCAACCGAAGCGCTGCCGGGAGCACTGCCGATTGGGCAAAACTCACCTCAACGCTGTGCTTACGGCTTATACGCGGAACAACTAACCGGCTCCGCATTCACAGCGCCACGTCATCAAAACTTTCGCAGCTGGCTTTACCGCATTCGCCCTTCTGTCGTTCAGAGCGCTTATCAGCCATTGGAAAATAACAACGTACACACGGCCCCGTTAGACAAGCCAGCGGCGGATCCTAACCAAATGCGCTGGGATCCCATCTCACTCCCTAATGAACCAACTGATTTTATCGATGGCTTGTTTACCATTGCCGTCAACGGGGATGCAGGTACTCAAGCGGGTGTGGGCGTACATATCTACACCTTTAATGAGGACATGACCGAGCGGTTTTTCTACAACGCTGATGGGGAACTGCTCTTCGTTCCACAAATGGGGGCCATTCGTCTACGTACCGAATTTGGTGACATTGAGATCGATAACGGTGAAATTGCTGTCATTCCTCGCGGGGTGAAATTCCAAGTGCGTAAAGCTCAGGGTGCTGATGCCGCGCGAGGGTATATTTGTGAGAACTACGGCAGCCCTTTAGAGCTGCCCGGCCTCGGCCCCATCGGGGCTAACGGCCTAGCAAACCCGCGTGACTTCCAAAGCCCTGTGGCAGCCTACGAAGACCTAGAGGGCGACTACCGCTTAGTGGCTAAGTTCTCTGGTCGTTTCTGGGAGACAAAGCTAAACCACTCGCCGTTAGATGTGGTGGCGTGGCACGGAAACTGCGCGCCTTATAAATACAATCTCGCCAACTTTAACACCATCAATACGGTTAGCTTCGATCATCCCGATCCGTCAATCTTCACCGTATTGACGTCACCCTCCGATACACCGGGAATGGCTAATATTGATTTTGTGATTTTTCCGCCACGCTGGATGGTTGCCGAGAACACCTTTAGGCCACCCTGGTTCCATCGCAATCTAATGAGCGAGTTTATGGGGCTTATTCATGGCAAGTACGATGCAAAAGCGGAAGGCTTCACCCCTGGCGGCGCTAGTCTACATAACTCAATGTCGCCCCACGGCCCGGATGCTGAGACATTTGAGAAAGCCTCCAACGCTGAGCTTAAGCCCCACTTCATAGGCGATACACTGGCCTTCATGTTTGAAAGCCGCTACTTCTTTCACCCAACCCCTGCGGCTCTGAATGCTGATTTCCGTCAACGTGATTATGTGGATGTTTGGTCGACGCTGCGCTCCCACTTCAACCCAAGCCAGCCCTGAACCCTATACCACCCTGACGACAAGGATTGAATCACTATGAAACTGGCAACACTTAAGACGGGCCGCGACGGAGAGCTCATCATCGTCTCGCGTGACCTCTCCCGCGCTGTGAGCGCCGCTGATATTGCTCCCACCCTGCAGGCTGCCCTTGAGAACTGGGAAGCGGTTAGCCCTCAGCTTGAAGAGCGCTATGCTCAGCTTAACAGTGGTGGTGTTGAAAACGCTTTTAAGCTTGATCAGCGTGCGTTGCATTCACCTTTACCGCGTGCCTATCAGTGGGCTGACGGCTCCGCCTATCTGAACCATGTTCAGCTGGTACGCCAGGCGCGTAATGCCGAGATGCCCGACACCTTCTGGACAGACCCGCTCATGTATCAGGGCGGTAGCGACTGCTTCCTGGCACCCACGGACGATATCGAGGCGGTGAGTGAAGAGCATGGCATCGACTTTGAAGGTGAAATCGCCGTTATCACCGACGACGTGCCGATGGCAGCCACGCCGGAGGAAGCCGCCAAGCACATTAAGCTAGTAATGCTGGTCAACGATGTGAGCCTGCGTGGCCTCATCCCAGGTGAACTCGCAAAGGGGTTCGGTTTTTTCCAAGCAAAGCCCGCCTCTTCGTTCTCGCCCATTGCGGTGACTCCGGATGAGCTGGGCGATGCCTGGCAGGACGGTAAGGTGCATCTGCCACTGACCGTGCACCTGAATGACAAGAAGTTTGGCGAGCCTGAAGCCGGGCCAGATATGATTTTCAACTTCCCACAGCTGGTGGCCCATGCGGCGAAGACCCGCTATCTCGGCGCAGGAGCTGTCATAGGCTCTGGCACCGTTTCCAACCCGGATCCCGATGGCGGCCCTGGAAAGCCGGTGGCTGACGGTGGCGTTGGCTATAGCTGTCTAGCCGAAGTACGCATGGTAGAGCAGATACTGTACGGCCAGGTAAAAACCCCCTTTATGCGCTTTGGCGACCGGGTTCGCATCGAGATGTTTGACCGCGATGGCAACAACATCTTTGGTACGATCGATCAGCAAGTAGTGCAGTACCAGCCCAAATAAAGGATGGCAACATGACGACGCTTTACGGCTATTTCCGCTCGTCGGCTGCTTATCGGGTGCGTATAGCCTTAAACCTTAAAAACCTGGATTACGACCAGATCCCGATCAACCTGGTGAAAGGTGAGCAACGTGGTGACGACCATCTGATGCGCAACCCTCAGGGGCTGGTGCCTAGCCTGGTGTTGGACGATAGCTCGGTAGTTAACCAATCACTGGCGATCTGCGAGTATCTCGATGAAGTGCACCCAGACCCCGCCCTGCTGCCGGTTAACGCGTTAGAGCGGGCGCGGGTTCGTGCGCTCGCTCAGTCGGTGGCCTGCGAGATTCATCCACTCAACAACCTGAGGGTGCTCAAGTTTCTAGTGAGAGAAATGGGAGCGGATGAAGCGGCTAAACTAGCCTGGTACCACCACTGGATTGCCGAGGGTTTCACCGCCCTGGAAGCAACGCTCTCCAATGACCCCGGCAGCAGCGATTTTTGCCATGGCGACACTCCTACGCTTGCGGATATATGCCTGATTCCCCAGGTGTACAACGCGGAACGCTTCGAGTGCGATTTGTCAGCCTATCCGACGATCCAACGTATCGTGGCCAATTGTCGTTCGTTGCCGGCCTTCGAAAAGGCAGCACCAGCGGCACAGCCTGTCGCCAGCTGAGCCAATCAAATTGAGCTATAGAGTGCGGGCGCCTTTCCAGTGGGAAGGCGCCGTCTCGTGTATAAGGCGCCCCTCTAGTAACGCAGCACTGGCCCTGGCCGCAGTGACTGCGTACGACCTGCGGTCTACCAGCTATATAGATGCATAGCAAAAGGCCACGCATTGCGTGGCCTGTTATTACCTATATGATCAACTCAAGCAGCTTCGACAGCGATAGTCTTCGAGTGACCTTGGCGTAGCTCCACCAGCAACGTCTCGCGGCGCTCATTGGCTTTCTCGGCAGCTGCTTCGCGGACTGGCCCGAAGCCACGAATCTCTTCCGGCAGTTTAGCCAGCGCCAAGGCAGTCCCATGATTAGTGCCGTCAAGACGAGCCACTAACTCATCAATAAGCTGCTCGTAATCAGCCAATAAGGCGCGGTCGAGCTTGCGATCGGCGCTGAAGCGGAAAGGGTCGAGAGCCGTGTTGCGCAAACCGCGCATCTTTGCCAACGCGCCCATTGCCTTCAGCATCCAGGGGCCGAAGCGGCGCTTCACGGGACGCCCCTGAGCATCCTTACGACCACCTATAAGCGGCGGCGCCAAGTGGAAGGTTAACTGGTAATCACCCGAGAACGTTGCTTTGATCTCATCCAGAAAATCACTCTGGGTGTAAAGTCGTGCCACTTCATACTCATCTTTATACGCCATCAAACGATAGAGCTGATGGGCGACGGCTTCACTCAATGATTGGCCACCGTTTAGCGCTGCTTCTGCGTCACGCATTTTAGTCACCTGGGTAACATAACGCTCAGCCCAGGCACGGTTCTGGTAGCGCTCCAGGTGACGGCTGTTACGCGCAACCACGTCATCCAGTGTGGCATTCGCGGACAGTGGCATCGTATCCAGGTGCTGCTGGAGGTAGTCGGGTTCTACCGCTGCCAAGCGCCCCCAGGCAAATGCCTGGCGGTTCTTTTCCACTGCGACGCCATTGAGTTCCAGAGCACGCTGCAGCGCAGGTTCAGCAAGCGGCACCAAACCTTGCTGCCAGGCAAACCCGAGCATCATCATATTGGAAAACACCGTATCCCCTAGCAATTGCTCAGCCAGGCGATTGGCGTCCAGAGAGGCAAAGCGCTCATCTCCTACCGCTTCACGCAATAGGTTAAGGCGCTTGCTGGGCTGCATATCCGCATCGCGGTAAAGCACATAATCCGCCGTGGCTAGCTCGGCCAGATTCGCCACGATACGGGTGGTCGGCTGCAGCACATTCAGCGCTTTCTGGGAGCTAGCCACCACCATGTCGCAAGCGATCAGCGCATCGGCCTGCCCTGCCTCAATGCGTACCTGATTAAGCTCGCTGGGCTGTGACGCCAAGCGCACATAGCTCAGTACCGCACCACCTTTTTGCGCAAACCCCATAAAGTCGAGCACGCTGCTGCCCTTGCCTTCCAGGTGTGCCGCCATGGTGATCAGTTGCCCGACGGTCACCACCCCCGTGCCACCAACGCCCCCTACCAACAAGTCATAAGGAGCATTCAAAGGGGCGATAGCAGGACTAGGCAAATGCGCTATACGTTTCCAAAAGGCGTTATCTGCCGCGACGCCTTGCCCCTTACGCAGCCCGCCACCTTCCACAGTGACAAAGCTGGGGCAAAAACCACTAACGCAGGACATATCCTTGTTGCAGGAGGACTGGTCGATTTTGCGCTTGCGACCTAGCTCGGTCTCGCGAGGCACCACCGATAAACAGTTGGACTGTACGGAACAATCACCACAGCCTTCGCAAACATGGTGGTTGATAAACACCCGGCGGGCTGGGTCTTCCAACAGGCCGCGCTTGCGCCGACGGCGTTTCTCAGCCGCGCATGCCTGATCATAAATCAACACGGTGCAGCCTGGGATCTCGCGCAGCTCACGCTGCAGCGTATCCATCTCTTCACGGCCATGGAAGGTAACCCCCTTAGGGAATTCCTTTTCATGACCCCGGTACTTATCCGGTTCGTCACTCACCACCATGACCCGGCGAACGCCTTCATCCAGCGATTGCCGGGCAATCATCGGAACGCTTATCTGCCCGTCCACGGGTTGACCGCCCGTCATGGCGACAGCGTCGTTGAACAGAATTTTATAGGTAATATTAACGTTAGCCGCCACCGCCTGGCGCACCGCCATTGAGCCAGAGTGAAACCAGGTACCTTCGCCTAAGTTTTGGAAAATATGGCCATTGCCGGTAAAGCGGCTCTTGCCCACCCAGTTAACGCCTTCGCCACCCATCTGAATTAACGATTCGGTGCTGCGATCCATCCATGACGCCATAAAGTGACAGCCGATCCCAGCCAGGGCTTTGCTGCCTTCAGGCACCTTGGTCGAGCTATTGTGTGGGCAACCGGAGCAGAAATAGGGCATGCGGCGCACACCGCCGAGCTCTTTAACGCCGGCGCGGCAGGCATCAACAGTTGCCAGCTTGTCGCTAAAATCGATCTTGAAAAAGCGCTCTAAACGCTCTGCCACAAAGCCTGCCAAGAGACGCGGGCTCAGCTCTCCAACAAAGGGAATCAAGGGCTTGCCGGTTTCATCCTGCTTGCCGGTAACGATGACCTCGCCTGGATGATCGGGTTCCGACATGTACTCCTTCAACTGGCTTTCGATGATGCCGCGCTTCTCTTCAATGACCAGCACTTCGCGCTTGCCATGAATAAACTCAAGGATGCCGGGGCGATGGAGCGGCCACA
>Ga0209344_10003149_pt1 | contig 16726 bp, 16 predicted proteins | sample Cruoilmetagenom6_FD_187293 | JGI IMG/M metagenome (GOLD analysis project Ga0209344, IMG submission 187293) | Oil polluted marine microbial communities from Coal Oil Point, Santa Barbara, California, USA - Santa Barbara Oil Seep Sample 6 (SPAdes)... | ecosystem: Environmental > Aquatic > Marine... | reverse complement strand
CTTAAACAATATTTAAAAACCGAGCCGAATAAGGCCAGATAAATTAAAATCGCAAACGGTATGTAAAAAGCCACTGAACACAACACCGATAAAATCAAAATAAACCACAGCGATTGGGGCGCCAGCGGATAGCGAAAGCTCTGTTGTAAACGCCGCCAAAAGGGCTCAATATTGCCCGGCCCCAAAGTCTCAAGTGTGCGGTTACAATTAAAACAACGCGGTTCCGGGTTAAACCTGGAATCATCGACACATTCATCGCAACAATTGATATCACATTCCACACAGAAATAGGTGGCCGGTTCTAAGGGGTGGTATTGACAGCTCTGTTCCATCAGCTAAGCTCCTGCGCCAGATTCTGGTACTTCTGTGTTTCCGTACGGTTCTCAAGTCGTTTGTAAGCCGTAGCCAGTTTTTGTGCCAGTAAATGTAAGGACGGATGTTGATGATCTGCGTGATACAAATCTTCAAACAGCTTAACCGCCTGTTCAATGTGCTCCGGTGTAGAAATGAAATTCCAGGCCAGTTTGTATTGGGTCTCCTGATCAAATTGTCGCGCATCTTTGGGCATATCTTGCCAGATTTTTTCGATTTCCTGCAGTTGTGACTTATTCGGCCGCCAGGTTTTAATCAGTTGACTGAAATAAGTCTGTGCCTTTTCAGGCTTAAGGGCTGCCAGCAATTTATACTTCAAAATCATTAGCTTAAAATCCCCAAGAAATTCCTTCATGTGTTGATTAAGTCGCTTTAAGGCTGTTTCAAACTGAAACTTATCCAGTGATTGATAGACTTGATCAAGACTCAGTTGCTCCGGCGTTGCGGCTTGATCCTGTTCGATGTAGTCCTCGTTTAAGACCTCCGGTTTGCGCCAAAGCACAAAAGCAATCAAAGCCGCACCGGTGACAAAACCACCCACATGCGCCATAAAACCGACATTTGATTCAGGGTTCATCCACAATGAAAACAACTCATTGCCGATGTAAAAAGGTAAAATCAACAAAGCCGGGGCGCGAAAATAACCAACAAATACAAAAAACCAATAGAAAAACTCAATTTTCTTTAAGCGAAAAATGCCCAGATACATGGCCATCACACCGGACAAGGCGCCCGATGCGCCGACCATGGGCATGGTGCTGCTTAAATCCATCAAGGACTGCAACAATCCGGCTCCGACACCGGACAGTAGATAAAAGATCAGGAAATTCCGGTGACCCAAACTGGCTTCAACCGCAAAACCACAAATAATTAAAAAGAACATATTGCCCAACAAATGCATCACCCCACCATGTAAAAACTGGTGGGTAATTAAGGTGGTAACACTTAAATCGCTGGCAATCAGTCCATATTTTTTAAAACTAACCTCAAAAATCAAATCATGAATGTATTCGCGCTGGTAAAGCCAATAACTGTAATAATCAGTGGCAAACAATTCAGCGCCCCGGTTTTTCATGTGATTATAAAATGCCTCATCCTGTAGAATAAAAGCAGCTGCATAACCGGGATTGGGGTGTTCGGACATCTTATTGAAATAGGCTGATTCTTCTTCATCCCCTGCTTGTTTTAAAAAATCACGATAATGCGGCAATTCTTTTTCGTAGATGCCATCGCTGACATAAATCCGCAAGGCTTCCTCAAAATGATCTGAATCACCGGTTTGGTAGGCATAAAAAACCAGCACATTAAGAATCACAATAAAAAATAATACGACGGGTGCGTTTTGCCAATCAAAACGCTTTTCAGTGGGTACTATAATCATGCCGGATTTATGAAGGCGTACTGTTAAAGCATTTTATTTTAGCTGAGACAAATAAATCATACAATTAATCAATCCCCATGAAGTACTTTGATACGCGTCTAACCGACAATATAAAGCTGTTCAAAACCTGATTATTTTAATGTATTTAAGTTGTACGTCTTAGTTTTCCGCTTAAAAGCATACCATCTCGCATGTTGAAACCCATGAGCGCAAGGTTGATACCACCTGCCATTAACTCTAAACTTTGAACCAGATAAAAAGTGGTCCCAAATGATCCAACCGCTGCCCATTTATCCAAAACTATGGCGCAAGGAATAAGTATAAGCATGCCATTGGCGCCAATCATCGGCATACGCTTTTTCTTTTGATGGATTAAACGACTCCGACGGTTTTTTGATAAAACAAATCCAGAACCACCGGTTGCAATAATGGCCGGGATTAAAACCAGTAAGCCGGGAAATAAAATGCGACTTTTCACGAGAGCAATGGCTTCATGACTGCCGAATAACTCAACAATCAGGGTTGAAGTGAAAAATAAAGCAATACACAGGGTTGCTGTGATGGCCGCCAGCTTATGAATTCGACTTATAATTTTATAGGGCATTATGGATTCTCCTCAGTTATAATGACAACATGCTGTCATTGTAGTCGCAATTTACCAACATGACAACATATTGTCATTAATTAACAGGCTTAGTTTATGAAATACACATCTGAAGGTGAATTACTCACTGATATAATTCTAAAAACATTTAAGTTAAATGGTTTGCTCATTACTGAAGGCGATCAACTCATTCAAACCCTGGGGGTGAGTAGTGCCCGCTGGAAAGTACTGGGTGCCCTGTCAGAATCAGACCACGCCATGACGGTGCCCGATATTGCCCGCATGATGGGACAGTCACGACAAGCAGTCCAAAGGCTGGTCAATGAAATGAAACAAGAAGGTCTGATTGAAACCCAAGTCAATCCGGCTCACAAACGCTCAAAACAACTGCTGTTAACTGCCAATGGCCGACAAATGTATACCAGCATTATGTACAAATACACGCCCTGGATTAATACACTCGGTGATGAATTTACCAGTAATGAGCTGGCGCTCACCGCTTCGGTATTACTCAAGCTGATTAATCAATTAGAAGCTTAACAGTCCAATTCAACCAGTGGTTACTAAAGCATTGGGCCACCTTAGCATGTGTCCAACTGATGATTGCGTTTCTCAATCTAAGCGATCTGATTGTTGATATACATTCAACTATATAGATAAACGCATTTTTATCTTCAATAGGTAACTGTCACCACAATGACATCGTTGTAAGTGCCTGTTGGCGGTGTATTCTGTGGCGGTACAGCGCCATACACGCTCAAGTTTTGCGTATTGCCGGTCCCTGTGCCGGCCACCGTGTTAGTACCAACGGTATCACCCCAAACCAGGGTTCGCGCGGCATCTTGGTAAAGCTGGTAACTGATGTTATGAACACCCAGTACCATCTGGCGGGCATTTATATTGCCACCACTGTTTTGCCCGGCACTCAAACCGACGTTATATGGCGCCATTCTCGAACATTGAACAGCCAGGGCGGTGTTGGCAGACACTCCGGCGGTCAACAAGCCAACGTTACCAAAATTAAGTGGGCTGGCATTCACGAAACACTGAGACGTCACGCTTGCTTGGACATTAAACGGAAAATTAGTCGCGACCGGGGCGCCGCAAGTACCAGGTGCTGGCGGCGGATTCCAGAACGCGCTGCGCTGATTAATGGTCATTTGCGCATTAGGCCCTGAGAAGGAATCACTGTAACCACCAGGCACGGCCATGGTCTGATTACCCGGTATCCTACCGTAAACCGTCATGGTTCCGGATGTGGATGAGGTTCCGAAAAACGCCGCTGGTAGTGAAATATTCATCATCACCGGTTGCCATGTTCCATATTGGCTACCCCAAAGCATCGAACGGGCACTGTCTTGATACAATTGGTAGTTTAAGGTGTTTCCTGCTGCACGCATTTGACGGGGATTAATGGCACTATTTAACGATGGTCCGATGTTAAAACAGAGTGTGGCAGAATAAGCGGTGAAGAAATCACTGTGACTACAGGTATAGCTCAATGTTGCCGTGCTGTCAGTGGGACTGGCCGAAAGCACGTTAACGCTGCCGAAGTTGGTATTGGGCGTGGCTGTAATCGAACAATTGACCGCCGCAGATACGGATTGAAAGTAAAGTAACCCGTAAACAATTAGTAGCAAAGTCGTGAAATGACACAACGATTTATGGTTCATGGCTGTTCCTCATGGCATATCAGCGGTCCAATTAGGGGCACGATACTGTCTTGTTGTTGATAGTCGAATTGCACAACACAATCACCGTGTGTGGTCTCAACATCCAGCATATTACGGGCACTCAGCCCTTGCAGATAGACCATACCATCATAACCGACAATGGCTGGAGGTGTCGAGCTTCCGCGTAGCATGACACGGCTTCCTACCGCCACCGGATTGCCTTCAGCATTATGCAAAATCACAGATGCCGCTTGCACCTTCCGGATACCAAACTTAACCAATGTACCGGCTCTGTCTGCAGGCGTCACTTCGGCATCAACCCGGCTGATGTCCACATTTGCAGGTAAATTCATTGGACTAATCGACAGCTTGTTACGCTGATACGCATTAAGTTGTGTAACCAATAGATTACCCTGTTTGTTGGTGCGACCAATTAGCTGGTTTTCTCGCATAATGGGAACATTAGCAACACCGTCCGTGGACACCACTGCGAAGGCATCATCAATACGACGTGCGGAAAAAAATTGTTTATTCATGAATACCAGAGCACCGTTCAAATCGGCATAGGCATGTGTGCTGCTGTTTAAATTCTGTACCCCGGCACGGATTTCTGCATTGTTACCACGGTAACCAAACTCACCCAAACCGCTGTCCTGATTAGTGCCACTTTGTGCTCGTAAACGCCATCCGAAACCACCGTCCGGATTAATTGGTCTGTTCATATCCAATGTCGCTTGATTGCCCTTTTGATCATGTTGCATCGAAACGCTGGATGAAACACGGTTACCCAGCGCCATGGACAAGCCCAGAAAAAAACTCCGTTCGTTATGTTCTTCAAGGTTCTGATTGACACTGAAATTAAGGGACGTGCGCTGGCCAAGCGATGTTGAATAATAGGCACTGGCGTAACGCGAACGTGGCTCATCCGGATATTCCAAAGCGATGTAACTGACACCGAGATTACCAACTTGACCCAAGTTAAATCCTGCCATCACACGATCGGAACGGCGAGCTGGTGATGGACCGTAGCGAGCAGCGATATCCCGGTAATCACCGAAGCTACGCAGCGTATCCAGCGAAAAGTTAAACCGCTCATTACGCCAGTTATAACCGACGCCTGCTTGTTGGCCATTGCGACCGTGATCACGACTGGCCGCAATTGAGGCGTTGATGATTCCGGCACCACCGATGGCAAATGTCGCACCCACACCTGCATCAGTCAGTCCCGACGTCGCTTCGGCATGGCCACTTAAGGTCAATGTATCATTCAACCCATAGCGATAGGTCGCACTGGCAGCCAAATCATCGCCATAGGAAAACGAATCCACGCCATAACCTTCACGTACAAAACCGGCTTCCAGTGAAAAATCACTGAAGCCGTGACGCAATAACTGATTACTCATATAAAATGGAAAGCCTATGGTATTTTGTCGTCCCATGGCATCAGTGACCACCACTTGAGCCTGGCCGCTGCCATTAACGATTGGTATAGTGTTCAACTCAAACGGCCCGGCCGGTACCTCACTACTGTACTGCCTGAGACCGTCGATGTAGAGATCCACCGTCGAAGGCAAATTAGCCTGACCGTAAAAGGCCGGGATCGGAAAGGTAATCAGCTCGGGCTGCAAGCCAAAATTACGCCGTAACTGAATACCACCAAACCGTGTCGGCCGGGTCCAATCGAGACCGCCGCTAATGAGATCACCTATTTGCAACGTGACTGCACGATTCACGAAAGAACGACTAAGGCTGGTATCCAGTCGCACGCTGTCGTTAGGCACACCGGAATTGGATGAGTCATTCCAGCGAGATAACATGGCGTTTGATAACACACCCCAGCGATTAAATGCCCGCAGCTCAGTGTGAGCCGATAAACTTGTGTTGCTATGAGTATCTTGGTTTGCGTAGAGGCTATAATTCATCAGTATACCCGGTGAAGCCTTAGGCTCTGGTATGATACTTGTTCGGTGATTGAGCACAGTCGTGTCCTGTTCGACCAAATCTGGCCGTGCAGTAATGTCCAGCCGTTGAAGTGCGGCATTGTAGTTAACCTGTACCCCGGGCAAACGACTAAGTTCAACCACACCCTGTGTATCGGCAGGTAACTGAAAACCAAGCGTGCGCAGTGTTTTAGCGGTGACGCTAAAATGCGTCCCATCACGCTTGAAATGACCTATCTTCCCGGTTGGGTTACCATTCAAAATAACTTCAAGGTATAGGTTTTCACCCTGGCTGGTTTCCGGATACTGTGAAGAAAAACCAGAAATTAAGGACAGGCCGGCATTGTCACTCGCCATCGTCACAGACGATGCGGTGGCAATAACCCCCAGCAGTAACATTTTAGTCAGACAGGTCGCCGACAGGAAATGTCTGTTCGAGCATTTTGCCATTGATTCTTGCCTTAAGTTGAGTGCCTGAATTGAGTTGATCCGCAGGTACATTGATTGTCCAGCGCATGGTCATGTTGGGCAACACATAACCGAGCAAACCCTGGGATATATCTACGGATTGATTGTCTGCCAGCATTAATCTGGCAACACTTATTTGTGCGTGACTACTGCCTGAATTATGCGCTTGCAAAGCAATACCATCACCTTCGCGCACTAAAGACCAACGCAGTGCAGCAGCAACTTCTGGAACATCAGGTTTGTTTTCAGCCGGTTCAATAAACACCGGTACTGAATAGCGTAATACATAGCGTATCCCGGTTTGTTGAGCCTGTTCTGCTGGTGGCAGTTCATCCACCAAGAGACGAAAAGCATTCTCTGTAGCTTGGCTGGCCGCCGCATTAGTGCGAATCACCCGCACCAGCTGACGTGAGCCGGGTTCAAGACTGAGCATCGGTGGACTAACAACCAGCGCCTGGCTGGGCGTTAAGTTGTCCTGGCCGTCATTTTGCGTCCAATCAAACACCCGAACCTGAGCATTGAGTGCCTCACTGCCGGTATTGGTCAGCCACAAGCCCTGAGCCGGACTGGACGGCGTGAAACTAAGCCCAATAGGTGCCACCTGTAATCCGGCAGCACCTACGGCCGTGCAAAATACCGCCAACCCCACTGCCAAAAGCCAGCGAGGCAGGCGTTGTACTAATTTCATTGGAACTTAGTAAGTAACAGTAACGGTCACTGAATCGTTGTAAGTACCTGCCGGTGGTGTGGTTTGTGGCGCAACACGACCATATACTGAGAAGTATTGCTCATCACCGGTACCTGAACTTGCCATCGTATTTGTGCCAACTGTATCACCCCAAACCGTGGTTCGAGCAGATTCTTGATAGAGCTGATAGCCAACGAAATCGGCACCATCTGTCATGGTACGGGCGTTGATGTTACCGCTGGCACCACCATTGAGACCAATGTTGTAAGGTGCATCAGTGGTACAGGTCACACTAATTGTTGAAAGACTATCAACATTGGTTGACAACACGCCATGCGTACCAAAATTAAGCTCTGTCGGCGCCGTACTAATTTCGCAGGCATTCTCGATGGAGATGGTAACCGGCATGGTGTCGGTAACGGTGGCCGCATGCGCGGTTGTAAAGGCCAGACCGGCCGCAACTAAGGCGGTGGTCAGAAGTAGAGGTTTTACGTTCATAGCTGAACTCTCCTATTTATTTTCTCGGGGGTTAATAATAGCCTTTCACATTGAAAGGCAGCAAATCGAGGCCAACTCTACCCCATTGCACACTCACCGTCAAGTAAAGCAAAAACTAATAATAATATAATACTGTGATAGGCTTCACATTATTCAATTTCCATGACAAAGCCATACAATGAACAACTTTAGCAGTCATAAAGTGACAATAAGTGTCAGTATGCAGCACATACAATAAACGGACTCTCAGATTTGAACTTATGGCAGCCATGCGCTTCACCCATTAAAAGATGGTATGTTCTTCGAGCTAATCTTCAAACAAGAATGTCATGGTGCCACTTATACAAAATGTTTAAGCAATCACTTATGTTGTTGATATATGTGAAAACAGTCACACTTCCCGAAACCAAAATGCAAAAGTCGCTAAAATGTTGCTAAGCGTCTTTTAATGAACTGAAGCCTGAAAACTCAACACCGGACAACAGCGCCATTTCTCGGTGCCAGGTAGCCAAATCATCTTTGTTGAATTTATTTAAGGCATCATGACCACAGGCACGGGCCATCACCTGCATCAGTTCCACCGAAGCTGCAAAGAAATTATTGAGTTGGCGAGCGGATTGATCAATATACAGTCGCTTACGTAACTCTGGTTTTTGGGTGGCAATGCCGGTTGGACAATTATTGGTGTGACAGATTCGTGCCGCCACACAACCAATGGCTTGCATGGCACTGTTAGCCAGCGCCACGCCATCAGCACCTAAGGCCATGGCTTTAACAAAATCAATCGGCAACCGTAAGCCACCGGTGATAATCAGGGTAACTCGGCCACTGGCGCCTTGTTCATCAAGGTATTGACGCGCACGGGCTAATGCCGGAATGGTGGGCACGCTGATATGGTTCCTGAACATTTCAGGCGCGGCACCGGTACCGCCACCACGACCGTCTAATATGATGTAATCGGCACTCGCATCCAAAGCAAATTGAATGTCTTGTTCAATATGATTAGCACTGAGTTTAAAACCAATCGGTATACCACCGGTCATTTCTCTGACCCGGTCGGCAAAACGTTGAAAATCAGAAACCGTCACAAGATCTTTAAACGTCGGTGGCGATATGGCCGGCTGACCTTCGGGTATGTTTCTCACTTGTGAAATTTTACCGACATTTTTATTCCCCGGTAGATGACCACCGGTACCGGTTTTCGCACCTTGTCCACCCTTAAAATGAAACGCCTGAACCTGTGTCAACAATTCTTCTTTGAAACCAAATTGGGCACTGGCCAGTTCATAAAAATAGCGAGAATTGGCCGCTTGTTCCTCGGGCAACATACCACCTTCGCCTGAACAAATACCGGTGCCGGCTAATTCCGCGCCTTTAGCCATGGCCACCTTAGCTTCTTCGGATAAAGCCCCAAAGCTCATGTCGGACACCAATAAAGGGATTTTTAAGGTCAACGGTTTTTGTGCTTCAGGCCCAATCACCAATTCGGTGCTGACCGGAACATCTTCAAGTAAAGGCTTGCTGGCCATTTGTGCCGTCATGATCTGGATATCATCCCAATGCGGTAGCTTGTGGCGTGGCACACCCATGGCAGCCATGGGACCATGGTGACCCATTTTAGACAAGCCCTCGCGTGCCAACTGATGTATAAATTCAACCGTTGGCTCTTCTTGGGTGGCCTGGGCGGCGGGCATATCATCCTTTTTGGAGGATTCACGACCCGGCCCCTCCTGGCCGACCTGGCTGTCATCAAACTGCTTATGGGTGCCGTCACAATAAGGTAAATTGCCCGAATGTTTACAACGACACAGATAGGCTTCACCGGTTTTTTCGACTAAGAACGATTGAGGTTTAAACTCAGTGCCGACGTGAGAGCCATCACAAAACGGCTGGTTTTTTGATCGGCCACAGACACAAAAATAGTACTTTTCTCCCTCGGTAAGTTCAACTTTTATGGGCTTATTGTCTGCAATAATAGGTTTCATGGTTCACTCCAATTGATTATAGGACGGTATCGGTAAAATTGAGGGCTTATAACCCATATCTTAACACTATTTAAACAAAAGGGTTTAATAAGTTATCCATTACCCCCTTATCTGAATAAACGGCAGCTATTTTTTAAAACTCTGATTTTATAAAAAGATTTTATCGATAGATTAGTGTCTGGAATAACCGTTATTGTCTGTCAATAATGGCTCGTTCAATGCGCTTATCCGGCACCAGCCACATTAAAGCGACTGCGACATAGATGGCTTGTGCGAGCCAATGAAAAACAAAGGACAAACCGATGGCCAATAAATAAAGTGCCGGTGACAGTTTGCCTTTCCAGTCCGAGCCGATGGCTTTTCGTAAGACTGAACTGCAACCATCTGTGGCCATGATACTCCGCTGTAACAGGTAATAAGACACCGCCGCCATAAAGAGTACAACACCATAAACCGCCGTTGGTAGAGGCTCAAAATGATTGGTGCCCATCCAGGCAGTGGTGAATGGAAATAATGACAGCCAAAACAGTAAATTCAAGTTTGACCACAGGACTGTGCCGGACACTTTCCCGGTCGCCTGAAGCAAATGGTGATGATTGTTCCAATAAATCCCCACATAGATAAAGCTCAGCACATAACTGAGAAAATTAGGCGACATAGCGATAAGCACATCTAAACCTGAGCCCTCTGGAATTTTTAATTCAAGCACCATGATGGTGATAACAATGGCCAACACGCCATCACTAAAGGCTTCTAATCTGTTTTTTTCCATAAGCACCTCATTAAATTCGAACAAGTCCTTTGCGCAAAGCTCTCTTAAGATTAATTAAATAAACCACTTTAACCGTCTAATCCTGGATGAATAACTGAAAATCAAACAAACGGCCTGACGCCAAACAGCATTTCATGCAACCAGAAAGCAAAAGCCAGATACAAGCCCAGACCGGCAACAATCACGATAACATCGTTAAGGTTAGATTTAGGCGCGCCGAGGACAGGTCGGCTGACGCGTTTCATCATTGAAATGCGATCGGCCACCGCCCAAATTAGAAACGATCCAAACAAAATAACATCAGCCATTGTCCCATTAACCAATAAATGCGCCACCGCCCAAAGCATCACAGCCAGCAGTTGCGGATGCTTAATGATATTTTTTATTCGACCCGGGAAATAGGGCACCAGAAAAAGAATAAAAACCGGCAATAATAAAGTCGCTGCCACATGCCGCATCCAAAGCGGTGTGGCATATAAAACAGTCGGGGTCTGCCTAAGTTCGGCGTAGCCTTTAACAATCAATACAATACCTATCAAAGAAACAAGACTGTAGAACAATTTCCAGCCAAGTTCGCTTTTAGCGGCAAGTTTATCGCGCAAAGACAGGGCCACAATGGATATTGAATGTATCCCCAAAAACAGTACCAGACCCAAAATTAATTTCCACATATTAATAATTCCTCTAAAATTAAGCAGATTTACTTATCCGAATTTTTCTTAAACCCACGATCATTATAAGGACATCATAATAATTTATCTTGTGGTTTTCATCATTTCATCGGTACAACTGTTATAAATACAAATCCAAAAGTCACTCAATGGCTTAGCCTTGTTAAGCGATATCTTTTGCCCACAAAGACAGCTAATAAAGCCAGTGACGGTGCATAAAAGAAAAACCGAACTCCATTTGCAAATCGTTCATAAGCACCGTCTAAAAGAGGGGTTGAGATTAATAACTGAAAAACAATTACGCACAGTGCAATGATCATAAATGCCAGAGAGTCTGACTGCTTAGTTTCACTGACCAGTTGAGTCTCTGCTATTGACCAAAGAGCTAAAAAAGAAGCAATTAGCGGATATGTCCAAATACGGCTTGTATCCCATGCAGCCAGATGAAGTAAAAGAGGCCCTAAAGCTACCACTGTAAAACCCAACAATATTAACCATCCGGTTTTAACTGCATGCAGCTGACGGTAACCGTAAAACAGCAACACCGTAAGAGGGAAACCAATTTGTGCAAGATACAGCGGGTTTGTTAAACGTTTCAAGAATTGAGTGCTTTGCTCATTAAAGTAGTCCAAAAATGAGTAGGTGAATGCATCGGGCACAATTATATGTCGACTGCGCTCAACAAAATTAAACTGAGACATGTAGCCAATCAGTTGTTTCTTGACAACATCTGCATCGAGAAATAATGCTTGATTCACAAAAACAAATAGAAACACAACTAAGGGCAGCAATAAAAGGAGCTTATATTTAATTAAAAAGTCTATAAGAAAACGCTGAGACCCGACTGTTTTGACTTGCTTTGCGTGGAGAAGCAAAGCCATAAAAACAACATTGGGAAAACCAACCAGGAAAATAGATTCGTGAACCAACACACCCAGGCAAGCAAATAACGCGCTTAACAGCACCCTGTCTTTCAACAAAAACCCACAAGTAATGACCGTTAAAACAATCACTATATTGTCAAAATAGCCGTTTAAATGGGCACTCATAACGATATAAGGCGATGTTAAGAACAATAAGCTTATTATCACGCCACTAACATCGAATTTGCTGAGTTTTACGATTCGAAAACACAGCCACAATAAAAGCACACAAAATAAAAGCAATAAAAAGCATGAAACCAGCTGTATGCTCCATGCAGAACTTTCGTTAACAAACGGTGAAAACAAGGTTCCCGGCAAGCCCCTTTTTAAAAAGCCAAAATCATAACTAATCAGCCAATGCGCTTCAGCCCAATCATTCGGCCATCTCAAAGATCTTAGTAAAGTCACCGCCATTGCCCAAATTAAAAGCAATGAAACCAACATAGTGTCGCGTTTACCGGCTGTTTTCATGTATACGGTTTTGTCCTAATCATTATCTGTTTTTCGACTTTCTGATGATGAGCTTCGGATATCGAGTACAAGGCATGACTAATTATCCGAAGTCACCCAACGGATAACAAGTTTGCGTTTTCCCCATTGTCGCGCCGCTGTTAAGTCATCACCCATAAAAATATCAATTTTATTTTTCCAGCGCTTATTCATTTTATCACGGACAACATAAGTCCCCTCTAACCCCTCAATTCTGATTTTAGTATTGTGCGTTAATCCTTTCTTAATCAAATCCCTTGAGACCGCAATCGCTTTCATACCAGGAACCAGCTGATCACCCCAGGCCGCTAAACCAATATGGCCTTTTTTGGTTTCCGCTTCACGCAAGGTATAAGCGGTGGCTGTGACCTCCATACTTCTTTCGATGGGAGTGTCACGGGCGCTCAGCGAATTACTGATGACTGTAATACTTAAGATAAGAAGAAAATTGTAGAATAATCGCATATTTTAGAGGTTTGCAATAAGTTTGCTTAAATAATCGACACTTTGTTTATTCAAAATCATTGTCAATATTCTACACTGTAGCCTTTTATAAATCTCTTCCTTGTAAACTAATATTGATTGCCTGCTAATTATTTGTTCTATAAAATATTAAATGCCAATTAAATTAAAAGAAAAGCCCTTATGAAAACAATAACCGCCTGTTTACTTTTTCTCACGCTCAGCGTCGCAACAGCTCAAAATTTTATTGTTTCACCCAATGAACCCATATATCCATCGTTTACTGCACCACCCCCTGTTGCTAATCAGGGCTTTTTTCTTTGGAGCCCCCAACCATTGGGACCTAACACGGTCGGTGTAGTAGAACTCGATATGAATGCCAGTGAGGTAAGGGTTTTCTTTAGGGGTCCTTTATGTAGTAGCGGTTTGCCAATTGACCCGCCTCCTCCTACATATTCCTACTTTCAAAGTGCTCAAATAAGTGGTCTTAATATTGGCACTTATACTTTAGGTATTTATCAGGTGCCCAATCAAGATGTTTTTCCACCGGCGGTTGCTGACTATCCAACCTATTTTTGTAAGAGTTTTGAGTTTCAGGTATTTGGCCAACCGTCAGCTGTAAGCGTCAATGCCACAACTAATTTGGGATTAGTTTTATTGGGACTATGTATGCTTTTGGCAGGGGCTTTTTTTCATAAAAAGCGGATTTATAATTAATACAGGGCGGCTATTAATTGTAACAATATGTCGTACACTTTATTTTTATAGAAGTGGCTAAAAACTGGATCCCGGCAATTTCAAAAATTCAATTTCTTCGGCTGTCGAAATACGTCCCAGAATTTCGTTGCGATGCGGATAACGGCCAAATCGATCAATAATGACCTTATGTTTGAGTTCAGCTTCATATCGCGCCGGCGCATATTGCTTAAACAAGACTTCTGCCTGCGCATGGATGGCTCGGGACTCACTGTGCATATAAGGCATCAGAAAGAAATTGCGCTCCGTTTCATTAAGTTCGGATAAGACACCGGCAGTAATGGCTTCTTGCGTCAACACCAGCGCCATGCCATCTTGTGTAAAGGCCATGGGCGTATTGCGATAAATATTCCGTGAAAACTGATCCAAAATGATAATTTCAGCCAGGCGCCCTTTGGCGGTATCGCGCCAGGCAGCCAACTCACCCGCAGCAGCTTGTTGCAAGACTGTCAGAAAACGTTTTTCCAGTAAGTCGTCAAAAGCCGGATCATAGTTTCGCCATTGATCTGCATCGATCTCCTTAAACCAAAATTGATGTATTTCTTTTAGCATGATTGATTCATATCTTCGTACAATTTTATAAAGTTTTAATCGTATTGCTCGTTGACTGCTGTTGTTTTAGGGTATTTAAACAGTTGAAGCTTAATCGTTTTCTTCAGTCTTATCGGGTAGACCACGGTATTTAATTTGCAAGCCTTTCAGGTATTTGCGTAGCATTTGATTTTTACAGACGCGGTAATGTTTGTGGCCTTTTTTACGAAACAGCGCACTGAGTTCATGCTTACTGATATTAAAATCTGCCAGCTTAAAAATAGCCAAAGAATCTTCCGCTTTAAGATTAAAAGCAATTTTTAATTTCATCATAATCAAATTATTGTCTAATTTTTGTTGTGCCCTCATCGTTGAACCATCGTCTTTCTGACCTCTTTTTTCAATAATTAAGGCATCCAAAAAATCAATCAGCGCATCATCGCTTAAAGGCTCAAAATCTGCTTCATCATCCCGTTTAAGCCATCGATTGACTTGTTGCTCTGTGGCTTCAACCTCTACATGCTTAAAAATCCGCGTAATTTGATTATCTTTCAAATCTAAAATATATCGAATTCTGCGCAGGATGTTGTTGTTATTCATGGCATTGTTCATGGTGATAAGTCCTTATTCGACGATTAGTTATGGAATCGAACAGTTTAACTGATTTGTAGTTGTGGTGAAGAAATGTCTTGTTTTATAGGCTATCGTGTTGACCTGAGACAATTTGGTCCATACTATTTGTTCATCTAATTTCCTGTATCTGACCGATGCGCTTCCAGTTCAATTTCAACCATAAATTCAGGTAAAGCCAGACCTTTGACTTCAAGCCAACTGCCGGTTGGAAACCGATTCTTATAAATATTGCTTCGATAACCGGCACCTTCGAGAAATTTGGCCATATCAGTGGTGAACACATTCTCGACCGTCACATCATCAAAGGTCAGACCATAATGCGCTAAAATTTTCGCTAAATCCGCGTACACATTTTTTATCTGCTGTGCCATATCACCGACAGCGGTGGGATTGCCTGCATCATCCATACTCACAGCACCGGAGATTTTAATGTCGTCCCCCACCCGAATCGCATGGGTGTAGCCATAGGCTTGTTCGACATCAGGGCGTAAATTAAAATATTCTTTGTCTTCAGTATCCGGCTTAACTGAGTCCTGTGGCACACAACCGATGAGCAGAATAAATACCCATAACTGAAAAACGCATTGAAATAATTTACCCATCTTGATTCTCCCCCGTTAATAACTCTTTTATTTTAGCACAGCTTTTGGAACTGACTTCTTTAGCTCACTGACCACAACAACTTTCAGTCGCCATGACTTGGGCAATTCATTTACAATGTTTGCATGAAAAACTTTAAGCACATTATTCGATGGCTGTTGCTGGTTTTTTGCTTAATCTGGATCAGCCTAAGCCTTTATCACAGTTATAAACCGCTGCCAGCGGGCATCAGCGTGGCGACACCGGCCAGGTCGGTACAAAATGTACGTTTTCTGGCGGACTTCACCTGGGTGGATGACAACGATATCCGGCAGACCGATCAGCGGATTTTTGAGCGGATTTTTGAATTGATTGCTAAGGCCGAACGGCTGATTGTGCTGGATATGTTTTTATACAATGATTTTGCCGGTGACACTGAGGCGCTCAAGAATGATCCCAATTTACGGCCTTTGTCCAAACAACTGACAACGGCACTGATTCAACGCAAGACTGAAGCACCTAATCTGCGCATCGTGCTAATCACCGATCCCATCAATCAGTTATATGGCGGCCTTGAATCATCACGCTTTAAAACCTTGCGAGAAGCCGGTATCGAGGTGGTGATGACCGACCTGAATCGCCTGCGAGATTCCAACGCCGTCTGGTCAGGATTCTGGCGCCTGTGCTGCCAATGGCTGGGGAATTCAAGCAATGGTGGTTGGTTACCAAATCCGGTAGGATCGAATAAAGTGACCTTAAGAACCTGGCTGAAGCTGGCTAACTTTAAAGCCAATCACCGCAAAACGCTGGTGGTGGACACGGATCAAGGTCTGGTGGGTTTAGTGACTTCAGGCAATCCCCATGACGCCAGCAGCGCCCATGGCAATGTCGCCCTTGAGTTTATGGGCCCGAGCGTCCGCGATTTACTGGCCACCGAACAGGCGGTCTTAAATTTTTCTGATAACGATATAAAGCCCCTGCCAACAAGCCAAGAATCCAATCCGACTTCTGCCGCATCACCAACCCTTCAAATCCTCACCGAAGCGAAAATCCGTGACCGGGTTCTTCAGACAGTCAACACAACCCAACAAGGCGACCGCATCAATCTGGCCATGTTTTACCTCACTCATCGTGACATTATTCATGCCCTTATTGACGCCCACAAACGCGGTGCCGACCTGCGTATCTTGCTCGACCCCAGCGAAGACGCTTTCGGCAAAAAGAAAAACGGCATCCCAAACCGACAGGTCGCCTTGGAACTAAATAAAGTCGACATTCCAATCCGCTGGTGCGATACCCAC